>Ga0255784_10002360_pt1 | contig 14802 bp, 4 predicted proteins | sample 101ome_14_FD_179982 | JGI IMG/M metagenome (GOLD analysis project Ga0255784, IMG submission 179982) | Coastal salt marsh microbial communities from the Groves Creek Marsh, Skidaway Island, Georgia - 101403AT metaG (version 2) | ecosystem: Environmental > Aquatic > Marine > Intertidal zone > Salt...
AAACATAACCAATGCATAGGCACCAATAATCATGAGAGTGATCGTGTTGGACGTGGAGACCTCCGGACTGCCTCTCCGTAGAGACAGCAAACCGTACATGTTGGACGATTTCGAACCGGCGCGCATCATCGAGCTCGCCTATGTGATCGTCGACGACGATCATCAAATCGTTAAAGAGCGCGAGTTTCTCCTCAACGATACGGTCGACGTGCTGACGAACAGTCACATCCACGGCATTCAGCTTCAAGACTTGAAAACGCGCGGGGTCCCTTTGATGCGAGCGATGGGAGAGTTGTACGACGATCTTCAAACGGTGGACGCGGTCGTGGCGCACAATCTGGAGTTCGATCTCAAGATTCTGTTGTCGGAATGTTACCGAGAGAGGGACGCGCTCTCTTCGTTGCGTCGTCTCTTGAAAAATACGAAGGGGGCGTGTACCATGCTGAACGGAAAACGTTTCATGGACGTGCGTAAATGGCCCAAACTGGTGGAGCTGTACGAACACATCACGGGCGAACGGGTGGATCAAACGCATCGCGCGATGGACGACGTCAAACTGTGCTATCGCTGCTTCGTACACATGCAGACCATCACTTCGATGTCCATAAACGCAAACAGCACTTTTTGAGTCGACTTGTCGATTTCTTCAAATTCAATTGAAGTCCGCCCTTCGAGGCGTACACGACAACATCGATGATATCGCCACCAACGTTACGAATGAACTCGATGAGCTCGTTTCTTTCTCCGCTTTCGGAGACTTTGGATTCCACAAGCCGGGACAAAATCTCGATCGCGAGTTCCTTCTTGGTCGCACCGGGCTCCTCGAGGTAGTCCTCCACGATCTCCAACACCTTAGGGATCAACGCAGCGATCGTTTGAAAATTCAATGTTTTTATATCGAATGCACGCTCTAAAGAGTCCACGCACTGACGCACGTCCTCGTCCGAAGCTAACGTTGGACACCCCTCTTTGTTCGACTCCAAATATCTGCGCACCTCCTCGTCCAAATCGCCCGAGAGGTCCTTCATGCACACTGTTTTCTCCAAGTCGGTCATACCTACACTACGAGTTACCGTATTGATTAGATTGTTCTCCAACACCTGCAAAAAAAAATAATCGATCGTTTTGGGTTTAGACGGTGTACTTTTGAACCGTTTACAGCGCTTCAGAAAAGTCGTGCATGAATCGCTCTTTCAACGTCGACGTGCTTGGTGTTCGCGCGGTTTTGAACGTCTCGCGATCTCCGAGGATCACGCATTTGTGTTTGGCGCGACTTATCGCGGTGTACAGCATCGCTCGCGAGTCGTTGTTCTTCCACATCTGGTGCTCGGGACTCATTAGCACGACGATGTTGTCGTACTGACTGCCTTGCACCTTGTGCACGGTCAGACAGTAGGCGAGACTGAATTCCCGATACAGATCGTTGATGAAAACCTTGTCTATCTTGTCCGAGTTGAGGTAATGGACGTTGCAAAGCCCCAACTCGTTCGATGTTCGCACGTAGCCGATGTCGCCGTTCGCGAAGAGCGACTCCGGTCGATAGTCGTTCACCGTCCGTACGACCAAATCACCGTCGTACATGGGAGTAGTGACCTTGTAGGAGGGGAAGAAGGGGATCGCGTTCATCGGCAGGAACAGCTTCTGTAGGATACGATTGATCTCCTCCGTGCCTCCGGCATACTTGTGCTGCGGAGTCACGAAGCGAGTGGTGTTCATATCGAGACCGTGGCACCTCACTACCCGTTGAACGACATCTTTGTCGAACCGCTCGAAGGGTTCGAAGCACAAACTCTCTTGATCGAAATCGGCCAACGACGGGCACCCTCCCGTGCTCATCTTTTTGATGGTGTTTCTCAACGCGCCTTTGGACTGTCGCTTCAACACCTTCAATCGAAACACGCTCGCGTATCCCGACTGAATGATCGAGTTCACCGGAGTGCCCGCTCCGATCGGAGGTAACTGGTCCATATCTCCCAACAACACGAGCTTCGCCTTGTACATGCGACACACGCGCGCGATCTCTTCGAACAAGTAGAAGTCGATCATCGAGCTCTCGTCCACGATCACGTAGGACGGGCGAAAATCTTCGAAAAACTGCGGTTCGTACAACATACGATGGATCGTCGCGAATCGCGTCCTTTCGTATTTGGAGCATCGCGACACCAGATTGTTGAGGGCCATGCCGGTAGGGGTCAACAGCAAACACTTATTGTTGGCGGGGAGGTGTGCTAGCATGCAATCTACGATGGTCGTCTTTCCTGTACCGGGGTGTCCGCAAATGATCGTCATACGCTGCTCCAACGCGTGACATACCGCGAGCGATTGCATCGATGTGAGACTCAGGTTCAAGTTGGTCGTCGCGTATTCGTTGATTTTGTCCCTCAAATCTTGGTTCGCGGTGTACACCGCCTCGTTCTCTTCGAGTAGATCCATCACCGCGTCGCCTAACCGAATCTCTCGATTTTGAAACTCGGGGATCGTGACGTACTCGGTAGAGGTTTCCGAGAATCGAACGACCGAGGCGAAGGTCTTCGCATCAACATCCTCCGAAAAATCCTTCTGAAACTGCTTCTCTACGACAAACTTGGGTACGTAGAACCGTCGGTATTCGAACAGCAATTTGTCGTAAAGCCACGAGGTTCGAAAATACGTCGGATCAAAACGGAGTTCGTACGAGTCCATGATTTGCGTCGCGGTCTCGAATCGCAGCAGCATCTCCGGCGTCTGAACGAAACGTAAGGGATCGACTTGTACACGATGAAGCAGAAAGTCCAAGTCTTCGGAACGACGCAGCTTGTTGATCATCTTCGAAACGTCCGTGTCGGCCAACTTCAACTCTGTGATTAGAAATCCGAAAATCCACTCGCTGTCGACGACAGCTTCGTCCTTACGTATGACAGGCAAATCATTGAAGTGTTCGTTTTCTACGCATATATGTTTGATTATCTCCTGGTATCGCTTGTAAAGTACCACGCATTTGTCTCGTAGTTTGTCCTTCGCCGAGGCATGCTCTTTGCGACCCGATTTGGATCGCTTTTGGTCATGGTTCGAACTGAAGTAGTTGGTGATGGACGATTGGTTCGACATCTTGGCCTTCGGACGTCGTGTTGTGTACGCGAACGGTCAATTTTTTTTTAATTCACAATTCGACGAAGTGTTGATCGCATCGTTTCGCAACGATTTTATGAGTGATGGTCACCACACGTCCGTTCGGAAAAGTGCGCGCGACCGGCTCGTCGAGTGGTACGCGTTTGACGCGATAGAACACGCGCGGTTTGGAAGAACCTCGAGTGGTCTCTTGCAAAACCAGCTTGATCGTCGTGGGGTCTCCCCGCACGGCATCGTAGGGTGGCGTGTTCCTAAGCTTGAACAGACGCGTACCGTATTTTCTCGCGGCTGCGCCGGGTGTGCGTGCCCGAAAATAGGATTGCGGCGGACTCTCGTATCCGATCTCCGACCACACGAGTCGAAACGTGCGTGCGGCCATTTGTAATTAGTTCCACATAATATTCTGCTCATTATTACAAAAAATCGGTTTCATGTCCATCGAACATCGTACATCGTCGAAACTGTCGAGCGACACGTGGCAGCACGTCGCGGTGACCATGGACTCCGGTTCGAGCACGATCGAGTTCTACGTAGACGGAAAACGAATCGAAACGACGCGCATGTCCGAGTCCACGATCGCTGCGAACGACAACGCCATCGTAATCGGAAAGAGCCCGGACGCGCGCTTTCACGGCGCCATGGACGACGTACGCGTTTACAATCGAGCCCTTCGAAGCGACGAAATCGCACACATGGTTCGAGCCGCAGACGAGAGCGCTCTGTCTCTACGATACGATTTCGAAAACTGTGTGGAGTGTCACGGAGACATCAAATTTCGGGACAGCGGACCGTACGGATACGACGGATTGTGCCGTAACACCGGTGCGCAATGCGACGCGATCACCACCGATCCGGGAGAGTTCGTGGTCGGGTCCTCCGCGTATCGAACACTGGAGGACCAATACATCGAAATCCAAATAGACGACGAGTCGGATCGACTACAAGGCGAGCATCTGCGCGCGTGCACCTTCGCCGGGTGGATCAAACTCGCGGTCGGTCATGGAGCTTGGGAGCCGGTAATCACCAAAGAAGGGGTGTTCTCGTTCGGAGTGCGAGACGGACGGCCTAGTCTACTGTTGGGGGACGGGACCACACTCCATGCCTTATCCGAATATCATTCCATGTCGGCAATGCACGATATGGCTCATATGTCCTGTCTGTGCGAAATGGGACACAACGGATTCACCTGGTCCTTCGAAGACCATTTGCGAGACGAGACGAGCACCCTCACGTTGGAGACGTACGAAGCCACGCACACGATGTACATGTTCGACGACGACGCCTTGGGCAATCGATGTTTGGAGTTAAAAAACGACTGGGGACTCTTCGTCGGACGTCACACGTCGTTGCCTTCTTGGCTGACGCAAGGAACGTTCTCCGTCATTTGTCGATTCAAACCGCTCGATACGACCGCGTTGCGGCTCGAACTCGCCGAAACCAAGAGCAGTGCGTACGACGGACAACCGACGCGCGCGGCGGTGCAACTGTGGACCGCCGACTCCAACGAGTTGTGGGGCAAAGTGTGCGGACTCACGGAGTCGACGCCCGTGAAAACCCTCGTAACCAATACGTGGAACGAGTTGGTGCTCTCTCAAGATCACTCCAAGAGCACCTTGATCGCATTCTTGAACGGGCAAGAGATCGGCGCTTTGTCGATGGTGACCTTCTCTTCGTTGAAAGAGATCCTCTTACGAGTAGCACACGGAGAGCACGACGGCGGGGTCGTGCTCGACTTTGTGGAACTGACGGATATGGGGCTGACCACCTCCGAGGCCGCGAGCGCTTACTTCGTATCTCGTCGCACTCATCGCATGTATCCTCCTCGTGGTGTACAAGGGAAGTACACCTTCGACGACACTCGACAACCGCACAAAGACACCTCGAGCGCGGGTCACGACGCAAGCATCGTGGGTGCGCCCACCTTCGATGTCGGTGCGATTGACGGTAGCGCGGCGATGCGATTCGAAGCTCCGCTCGAAATGACGATCCCTTGCGATACACCGAGTTTTAGCTTCGCTACGTGGGTGAATCCGGATTCGATTCAAGGAATGCGTCCGTTGACGATGCGAGGAGACATCGAAAAGGGGCTCGTCTTCGGCATCCACGACGGACGCTTGGAGTTTCGAGCGTACAACAGCGCACCACCCGTCGTGAGTACGCTGCGAGCGACGCACACTACGGACGCGCGACGACTGCGTACCGTGCAGGTGTCCGCGCGAATATACGATCGTAGCGCTACGATATGTCATATGATGCTGCTTCGTGATCCCTACGCGCAGGACATCGACGCGTTTTTGGGATCTTTGGACGCTAGCGTCGTGAGCTACGGGGCGACGGGTGCCGTGTTGAAACGACAAACCACCGAAGGCACGTTGGAAGGCACTCTCACTCACTATTTTGACGGTACATCGGTGCCGATCGGATTGGACGGTCGTCATCGACTCTATCTTGTGGTGCACGCGACGGACGCATCCGGACAATCCACCGTTCGAACCACCGAAATGCGCTACGTCGCCATGTCTTCGGACAACGAGATCTGTCTGCGCGACGGAGGCTCGTACACAGTCTCGCGTCGCGTCTCCGACGATCCTCTGTACACCGATTGGATATTGGTGTTGCAATATCGACGTCCACAGGGCTACGCCGCGAACGCAAGTGCCTTGACCAATCGATTCCCGATATACTCGGAAGACGGCGCCGAAGAATCGGAGTGGGGGCACACGTCTTCGGAACTGTTCGATAAGCTCGTGTCGTGGCTCGGACGGTACGGTGTGCAACTTCACGTGCAAGGCGAGACGGACGCTCACGCTCGAAAGGTGGATTTCACCACCTCGTGGCCTTGGATGGTGGATTATTTCCGCCAAGGATTCCAATCTCCACCGATCGGCGGTCTCAGCTCCCTTTCGACTCGGGAAGAGCACACCGCGATCCTCCCCGACGACGTCAACGTGTACACGACGGACAAAGAAGCGTATGCGATGAGCGCCGCACCGATTCGTTCCAACACGGATCACGGAATCTTCCTAGGATCGGACGGTCCGATGTCGTGGTCGGTCGACGGTCCTCCCGGAGATCACGGTGTGTCGGCGGCGGTGTGGATTCGAGGACGCAAAAGCATGCAGGGGCGATCGTTGCCGATGCGAATCTCCTGTAACACTCCTCTGAACGCCTCCTTGGCGCCTCACTGCGTTAGCTCCTGCTCCTCGTACGCGCTCACCTTGTCGAACGGCGACGTCGTGGAGCACAGCGCGATGAGTTGCGATCATTGCTCACATGGCGTGGCGCGTTTGTTCTCATACGATTTGGAGTCTTCGTGTCTCGGGAGCGACGAACGATTTCGAGTCATGTACGCGTTTTCGACCGGAGTGAAGGAGATCGTGTCGATCGCGTTGTACCAAGACGGTGGCTATCCGAGCGGAACCGTACGGGTGTACTACACGAACGATCCGACGCTCACCACCCGTTCGAAAGGGTGGACCCCGGTGCTTCGCCCTTCCGCACCCGCCTTCGCGAGTCACATGCCGGGGGCGACGCTCCGAATCGACTTCGAACCGGTCGTCGCGGCAAGCGTCATGTTGGAGGTGGAACCTTGGAACGCAAATCAACCCCGTTTTGGGTTGTGCGAGTGGATGATCTACGGCTACGACATCGACGCCAACGGTCTCGTTAGCGACGTCAGTGACGTGAACGTACGCGCGCAATCCTTCGTGGATCCTAACCCTCCTCGCGTCATGCGTGCGACCGAACCGGTGCGTCGATTCGCACTCTCCAACGGAGATCGAGTGTGGTGCACACACCCACACACCTCGTCCTTGTTCTTGGACGAAACGCTCCGAAACACGAACGTATGGACCATCACCGGAGAAACCGCGTTCATATATCAATTCGCACATGAACGCGCGCATACGATCCACGGCGTACGAATACTCGACGAACATGGGCAAGAGGTGCAGGCCGATCGTACTTACTACTCGCTCGAAGAGGACGGGGACGCACAAGAAGGCGACTTCGACTTGCCCAACGTACGAACCCTCATGGTTCGTATACGCACCCAAGCTACCATCACGATAGCACGCGTCGAGATCGTCGGACGTCCGACGCACCCGGACGGTTTGGACGCCCGCGGACTCGCTCTGACACGTTCGAACGACGCGCTGATCGGTAGTTTTTTCTACTCCAACCCGAATCGTGTGGCGGAGTTGTACGTCGCCACCTACACACACTCCGAGACGATCACCGCGCATCAGTGGTCTTTCGTGAAACGTCTTCCCCGAACTTTCGGAGCAAAAGTGAGCTTCGCCGTTTCGAGCGCGATCGACGTGGGTGAGAACAGCGTACCCACGTCCGTGGCGAGTTACTTCACGACCTACGCGCGACTGGTGGATCCAACGATGGGGATCGATCTGCGTTTGCGCGAGGCTCACCTCGACGAGGGTGTGAGAGCGAGCGGTCGATTGAGCGCGATGACCTACGATCCTTTCGACAAGGTCGTTCGAGTGCGGTTCCGTCTGTTCTCTTCGAGGAGCGATTTGCTTCGTGCGACGATGGTGCTCCTTCAAGCTCCGATCGTGCCTTCGCGACGTCATGCGAGTACCGTTTGGAGCGAAACGGTACGCACTCAGGAGATCTTCGTCGCGCAAGGAAAGGTAGGAGAAGTCTCCGCGGATTTTACACACGCTCTGCGAGAGTACGCCTCGGGGACTTCGCAAATCCTAGTGGAAGAGACCGGGCGATATCACGTGGGAGTTCTCGTGGAAGACTCCGACGGTCGAACCACGCTGCTCACGCACACGATTTCGATAGCAGCCCAGTATCGTCCGATACGACGGGTGCTTCTACCCACGCAAACCTCCGATCGTTTGGACACGTTCGTCGAAACGTACCACGAATCGGACTTCGTCGTCCGAGAAATGATTCATACGGGAGATCATCTTTGGCTTTGGTGCTCGTCGGAGTACAAAGACGAATTTCACAAATGGAACGGAGACACCGTAGAACGATCCAACGTCATGAGCGCTCTGTTCGCACGAGAAGGGGCGCGAGTGTCGATCTTCTCCGCGGGAAGCGATTACATCATGGCTCTCTTGAGCAACGGTTTGGTGTACGGATTCGGAAACGGGTCTCATCATCAGTTTGGTACCGAGGCTCAAATCAGTGATGTGACCGTCGAAGCCACGCTCGTCTCGCAACATTGCCGTGCGCGCGGAGTGTCGGTATCCAACCTCGTCTGTGTAGGGCGCACTACCGTGTTCGTGTTCTCCGACAACACCGTATGGGGCATAGGCGAGAACGCGGGCGACGTACTCGGTCTGGGTCATACTCACCCCGTGACCACCTTGACCGCTTGTGTCGCCATCAACTCGAAGTTGCAAGAAGGCTACGAAGTGGACGCTCTATGCGCTCGAGCACCCGGAACGTTGCTCCTTCGACTCCACGAGATCGGAGATACCGATGTTTCAACCTGGTGGAGCCTATCCGCAGATTGTCGATCTCTGAACGAGTTGATTCAAAGTTTCCGTGGGCGATACCATCTATCCCTCGGTGGCGTCGACGCCGCCGCGGTGGTCGATCTAGAAACGGGAAGCTTGTGGACACAAGGAGAAATCACGAACGTGACCACCTCCCAAGAGTGGATTCGACACGAGTTGGAGGCGACCGTCGTACACGCGACGATGGCGCCCGTAGGAGCATCCTTCAGCCCCACCTTGTACGTCGGTGCGGGCGACGACACCGACTCGTTGCGCAACATCTACGAAGCGAACGCAACGACGCGCACGGAAGCACCGCGTGTACGAGTCGCGAGCGCCGAGTGGACACCGGAGCGTGGGTTGCGGTTTCGAGGGGTGTTGTGCGCTTCCACCGTGTCGGAGTCTACCTCGTATTCCTTCTACGCGACGCACGACTACACGATCGCCACCTCCGCGGCGTTGGAGTACATCCAAACGCACGGTGGTTCCTTGCAGGGAGGCGTGTTGGGTCGAGGCGAACGCCTCGTTTGCGACGACACGTTCGTGCATCGCGTGTTCGACGCGAATGACACGCCGGTATCCTCGTTGTCCATACCCTGTCTCAGTCTGTTTGTATGGATGATCTCTCACGATCAAACACACAAAGATCTGTTCCGATACGATATCGTAAGAGGCAACATGCCCGGTCATTCGTGCGGATTGTATAGCAGTGTGATCGACGCTCATTACAACAAGAACGATCGAACCTACGACGTCCGCGTAGGTCTCTACGATCCGATGCATGCGCCCTCCGAATGCTTTGTGGTCGCGGTAGAAAAGCGCTCCCACGGCAACGATAAAGACGTCGTGGATACGATCGCGAACATAGCTTCGGACAGTCGAATGGCGAGTAGCGTGCTTCATCTCACGACGAGTGGAGGCATGGGGGTACTGTTTTCCTCGGGACGTTTGTCGTTGACGCGTGTGCTACGAGCATTGGATCATCGTGTGGACGAACTAGCACTCGCGGAGATACAGCGACAAACGGTGACGACGGTCGTTTCGAATCACGACGTGTTGAACGCTACGGCGGCTCTAGAGTACGCGAACGTCTCGTGGCTTCCGTCGGGAAGCGGGTTCTTCCTCACGAGGCTCGCGAACGGGGACACCGCTTACTCGTGCGCGCACGCGGGACAACTGTACGACAATCGTGTAGATCTTCCGGTGTACTATCCGCAAACGAGCTATCTCACCGAAACGTGGACCGTGCAAGGAGTGCGTCACGAGAACGTATACCGATGGGAGTTCTACTACGAGTTCGCCACGGAACAGACCGTCAACGCCTTGTCCTTGCTGCACTCCGCCGAACACGGCGCGCACTTCGTCTACGAAGTGGCGGTGTACGACACGACGTCCTCAAGTTTCGTAAGTTTGACGAACGAAACCGGAGGGGTCAACTGTTTCCTATCGGAAGACATGTCTCGATGCGTGGACACGGACGTACGATTCGACAAGACTATGGTCGGTCTCGGGCGTCCGCTTCGAGTCGTGCTCGGCCGTTTGGCTCCCTTCGTCGCGTTGCACGAGCTGCGTATTTCGTACGTCGAGACCCCCTCCGTGGTTCCGACCTATTACCAATATTTACGATTTAGAGTTCGTAAAGCGGACGGTGCGGATCCGAGTGCTCCGCTCGCGCTCGGCGAGATTCGAATCCCACACATGGTTCCCCTCACGGTGACCACGGACAGCGTCTCGACAGGAGGCACCCACGCGGAACATCTGATTGATCGTAACGACGCGACCTTCTACGCCACGTCGGATACGGACTTTAACGTCGACGTGCGTTATCAGTACGGTCTTCCGGTGACATTCGACGCAACGTTGGTCCCGCCTCCGGCAGGAACGACGGTCGGTGGAGTCGCGATCGAATCTTGGACCCACGTGGAGGGGTGGGTGTCTACCGACGGGATCGAGTGGGTGCAATGCAGCGCGAACGGGAATCGATACACCGTTCCGTTAGAAACCGCCTCGGTGCGCGATCGAAGTTACGAGGTCTACGTTGTGGGACGCAACACGCAAGGACACACCCATTTGGGTCGGTATCGACCGAGTCTGGATCAGCGCGCCTATCTCGTTCAAGACGTTCGCTCGTTCGGATACAACGACTCGGGACAGACCGGAGTGGCGTCGACCCTTGCGCCGATCGTACCTCTTCAATCAGCGATCGATGTCGCATCGATGCTGTCGGAGGATCATTCTCTTGTGGACATGTACGGAGGTGGACATCATGTTATATTGAAAACAATGGCTCACGGTGTCCCACGTTACTATGGCGTAGGACGCAACGAAAGCGGCGAGTTGTGCGTCCCCTTCGCGTCGAAAGGATCCTCCGTACCGATCTTGTGTAGCTCGTTGCATCAAGTGTTGGAACGGGAAAGTAGCGCGGTGGTTACGATTCGATGCGGATGGCATTTTACCATGGTGCTTCTGGAGAACGGACGTATGTTCGGATTCGGCGACAACGCACGCGGGCAGCTCGGAACGGGAGACACCGTGGCTTATCCGGACGGGGTCGAATGCGTGCTCGCGAACGAGTACGTCCGCGATCACCGAACGCGCGTGGTAACGTTCGCGTGTACCGCGGGGAACACCTTCGTATATTTCCAAAATCGCAAAACGTACGCGATCGGTGCCTCGAACGAGCACGGTCAACTCGCGAACGGTACCACCGTGGAGGCGGATCCTCGTACCATGACTCGTATCGTGTCGCTCGAGGCTCATCTCGGTGCGGTGGGTGCTCGAGTGGATTTGATCAAAGGGGACTACGCGTCGATCGCGTATCGTGTGGTTCGGGCGGACGGAGCGCGTGCGTGGTTCGGGGCCGGTCGGAACACCTACCACTCGATCGGTTACAGCGGCGGCGAAACACACGCGCTCGTGGAATGTGATCTGTTGAACGCCTTCGAGACGAATCACACCAACTACACCTTCATTCACGGTGTGGGTGAATGGATCGCTGTGATGAACGAGAACGATCGCAAACTGTACGGCATCGGTGGTCTCGGCACGAACAACATGACTATGATCGGGAACGCGAGCATGGCGTTGATCCGAGGACAACACGACAACCTTCCGCTTCGCTTCGACACGGACCGTTTCCGTTCCGTTCTCTACACGGCCCACGGTTACGGTATGATGCTCGGAGGTGTCGATCCGTCCGCCTCCTCCGACGACATCTATCTCAACACCACGACCGTGTCGAACAGTCGAATCCTCCGCATCGATGAGATCACGCTAACCGACGACACCCTCGTGGTCCGCATCGTTTCCTCGTCGATGTACGAATGCGACACTCGTTACTACGTCGGCGTAACCACGGATCCCACGAGCGCGTACCGGTTCGATACGGAGGCACGAGCTGCTCAGCGCGCGGTTTTCCTCGGGGTGATCCCGTGCGGACAACAATTGCTGCTGTCCGAAACGCTTTCGAACGTGACGGACGCGAACGGGTTGCTCGTGCACCTACGAGAGGCTGCCGCGATCCGTGTGTGCGTGTTCGCCACGGACGACACGCATCACGAAATACAGGAACGTACCTTCGGGATTACGAACTCGCCGTGCGGAACGATCGAATGGATACGATACGACGCGGAGAGAGATGTCGTGGAGGTCGAATGCAGCGCGTCCTCCTACAACGCCTCCGTGGTACAGTGCAGAGTCGCGCTTGTGTCGTACGACGCGTCGCTCGTGTACGCGAGTTCGCTCCCGTTGTTCGCCCCGAATCAAGCACAGGACGATCGTTTCACGTTGTCGTGCATCGCTCGATGGAACACCACGCCGATCCGTTCGGACCCCGCGTTTCGTTTGAGTGTGACTGCGACCGGACACGTTCGGTTCGAATACACCACGTACTATCCGAACGCGCATCTGCGACGACACGTGGAGTCTCCGGTGAGTCGTAGATATTGGAGTTTAGAAGCGTGGGGGAACGACTCACTAACATTCGATCGTTTGGAGTTACGAGATGAGAACGAGAACGGTCCATCGAACTCGCACCCTCTTTTTGGTCAAAACTCGATTCGCACCTCCATACCCAACGGCTTTTTGGGGGGACGTCTGATCCATGACTTCGACACACCGTCCACGCCCTTCGAACTGTTGTGGATCGGCGTCGAGGCGACCGAAGTGCGCGTGAGTTTCAGTGAGACGGACGACTTGACGGATCCGCAGTGGACGCCTTACGTGAACGTGCAGTTACACGATGCGAATGCGCTCGAACGCCTCGTGATCCACGTTCATAACGAAACGGACACGGTGGACTTGTCGATCGAGACTTCTTCCGTCGTACAAGACGGGGATCACATCGCGATAGTCGCCGATCCTCGTCTCGACATCTTGACCGTCTTTTCGCGAGGAGATCCTTTAGAACAATTTACGAATCGATTCGTTCGTCTTGTGGCTCGAGAAACAACGCCTGTTTTGGATCCAACGTGCTCGCCCTATATCCTCGGTCGCACTTTGACACACGCCGAGATTTCTCGGCTCTCGTTGCGTACCGACGCAACCGCGCATCAACACATGCGAGAGCACGCGCAGAGTTTTACGTCCATGATCAACGTCACTCCGGGTACAGTGAAGCGCTTTCGAAGCGCTTTCACTTCGGCGCTTCGAGAACTGTCGAGCCATGCGACCGACGGTATCGATTCGACCACTGCGTATCGCGCGGTGTTGCTCGTGGAAGATTCGCTCGGAGACGTTTCGCTCGTGTACGACGCGCTCGAAAGCACTCCGGAAATGATCACCCTTTCGAGAGGTGTGAACATCGGTACTTCGGATCCGATCGAGTTGCGCTTTCCGATCTTGGACGTTCAAGGGGGAGAGCACCACACCATGCGATTGACATACAACGAAGGACGGATCGGTTTGGAAGGCGAACATCGTGACGATCACGAAGAGTACGCGAGACTCGCACGTACCACCATCTCCGCGATTCGATGCGGATGGAACAACACGATGGTGCTGTTTTCCAACGGCACGGTGCGGTTCTCCGGGGTGGACGAGGGCGCGTTCGCACAGGACGAAATCGAAACGTACTGCGCTGCGAGTCGTTGTCGGGTGTTGGACTTTGCGTTAACCAGAGGATCGTGCGTGGTGTACATGAGCAACGGTGTCCTTCTCGGCAAAGGAGTCCTCGGGAACACCACGCTCGCGTCGTTCACGATCGACGCGACACGAACGGTCGACAAAACGAACTATCGCGTTTCGTACCTTCGAAGCATGTACGACGGTTACGAGGTACGACTGACGCATCGGGGAACGGGTGTGGAGGAGTGGTGGAGGGTGAGACACGCAGGGGTGGAGCGTATGTGGAAGTTGGAAACTCTGCTCGCGACTTTCGCGGATCCCCTCCGATATCTCTACGCCACCGGATGCGCGCGCGACGCGGGGCTCGTGATCGATTTGACCACCCGTTATCTCTATCATATCGGGAATATGGATCACGTCCCCTTGTTGGTCACCTCTTCGGAGTACACGCGCGCCCCGCTCTTCGAGTATTCCTTCGATCCGATGTTATGGTGCATGAGCGGACGCGGAGCGTTGGTGTTCGGAACGTCTCACGACGAGCAGTTGTTCGGAACCGGACTTGCGGTTCCGAAGGTCTTCGACGTCGCGTCTCGTTTCGTCACCGGACTTCCCGGTGTGCTCGCGGAGTATCGATCGATCGAGAGCGCGCGATCCGGAGGACGTTCCACCAACGGCAACATGGGGCACGGACTGTTGCAGGATCAACAAGTGGCGTTGAAAGCGCTCCCTCTCGCGTCCGCGCACGCGTTCGTCGACATTCGCACCGGAGGCGCTCACACGTTAGGATTGTCGGCCGAGGGGGTGTACGCGTGGGGAGACAACACCTACGGACAACTCGCGGATGGACTGCCCGGAGTCCATCGCAGCGAGCCGTTCGAATGCGCTCTCGTGAAAGCGTACTGTTCGCGTCACCATACTCGAGCGTGGCGGGCGACCGGAAACGCCCAAAGCACGTGGATACGTTTCACCGACGGAAGTGTTCGTTGTGTAGGGCGAAACGACTACGGCACGTTGCTAGACGGGAGCACGACTCACCGGTACACGCTCTCCGCGCCGTCGCTCATCGCCGCGCACGAACGAGAACACAACGTGCGATTGTCCGACGTGTACACCGGAGGGTTCAACACCTACGTGCTTTTCGACAACGGGGCCGTATTTACGA
>Ga0255784_10002398_pt1 | contig 14701 bp, 14 predicted proteins | sample 101ome_14_FD_179982 | JGI IMG/M metagenome (GOLD analysis project Ga0255784, IMG submission 179982) | Coastal salt marsh microbial communities from the Groves Creek Marsh, Skidaway Island, Georgia - 101403AT metaG (version 2) | ecosystem: Environmental > Aquatic > Marine > Intertidal zone >...
CAAGAGCACCGTTAACGTTCTTCAGAATCCAGTGTAATTTTGACGCGGAAAAATATGGGTCAAGAAGCAGACCTGTCTTGCCTGTGATTTCAGGTTCATATCCAGCCTCTCGGAGCACTCTGCAGTGGTCAGCCGTTCTGCGGTCTTGCCACACAATAGCGTTATGTATCGCGCGTCCAGTGTGTCTGTCCCAAACAATGGTTGTCTCGCGTTGATTGGTTAAGCCAATCCCAGCGATATCGCTTAAGCTTATATCTGCTCGTTCAAGTGCTAGTCGGCACATTGCCGTTGCTGAGGACCATATATCTTCAGGGTCATGTTCTACCCATCCCGACGTAGGAAAATGCTGGTGAAGCTCCTTCTGTGCTAAGGACAAAGGCTGGAGTCTGTGGTCAAAGACGATTGCACGGGTTGAGGTCGTGCCCTGATCAATTGCTAAAAGGTGTTTCCTTTTTATTTTCAAATTTATGTCTCCGAAATTAGAAAACCATCTGTTAAATAAAGAGGCATTGCACTGGAAGCACAATAAGGTTGGCCTAAAAAGCACAAGTAATGCAAGGAAAATTCGGATGAGAGAGAGCCCTTGATCTTTTCAAATTTAAACATGTAAAACTTATAGGCAAATCTTTTTAAACATTGCTTTGTTCGTAATTAATCGTGCTAGAGATTGGCAACGGAAGGGTCTCTGAATGGCCGGTTTGATAGATACCGCGGGAGGTAAGAAAAAGTTATACGACATCTTCATCATCGGAGGTGGCGTTAACGGCTGCGGCGTTGCTCGAGACGCCGCGGGAAGAGGCTTGTCTGTAGCTCTGGCTGAGATGAATGATATCGCGTCGGCTACATCTTCTTCTTCAACTAAACTTTTCCATGGGGGGTTGAGGTATCTTGAACATTTTGAATTTCGCCTGGTTCGTGAGGCTTTGATTGAGAGAGAAGTGCTGTTAAAGGCGATGCCTCACATTAGTTGGCCGCTGCGATTTGTTCTTCCTTACAGCCGCACAATGCGTTTTGAGATAAACACGCGTCTGTCACATTTTTTGGCTTTATTGTTCCCCTGGATGAAGGGGCAACGGCCCGCTTGGTTAATAAGATTTGGATTGTTTTTATACGATTACATGGGTGCCAGAAAGATACTGCCACCTACAAAGGTAATTGATCTTAAGAACGACAAAACTGGTAATCCGCTCAAGGACAGTTTTCAGAGAGCATTTGAGTACTCAGATTGCTGGGTTGAAGACTCAAGATTGGTTATTCTAAATGCCCGTGATGCACGGCAAAGGGGCGCGCGCATCATGCCGCGAACCGAAGTGGTTTGCGCAGAACGCCGAGGTAGTTGTTGGCGTATTTTAACAAAGAATACTGAAACCGGTGAAAGTTCTACTTTTCTTTCAAAATGTCTTATCAACGCGGCGGGGCCCTGGGTTGAAGACATTATAAAAAATAAGGTAAAACAAACATCAAGCTGTGAGTTAAGGCTTGTAAGAGGCAGCCATCTTGTTACCCGCAAACTATATGACCATGAAAAAAGTTATTTTTTTCAGGGTGAAGATGGGCGGGTTATATTTACCATACCCTATGAAAAAGACTTTACCTTAATAGGCACTACAGACGTTGATCACTCTGACTTGGCAGAAAAGCCTGTTTGCTCTGAAGATGAAACAGACTACCTTCTGGCGTTCGTTTCAAGTTATTTTAGAACGGTTGTCCAACGCACTGATATTGTTACTACCTTTTCTGGTGTTCGACCTCTTTATAACGACGGTGCAAGTAACGCAAGTGCTGCGACGAGAGACTATTTTTTACGGCTAGACGACGAAAACGATATTCCACTAATAAATATTTTTGGTGGAAAGATAACAACCTATCGAAAATTGGCAGAGTCTGTGATGCAAACTCTAAGACCTTTCTTTTTAAATATGCCTGGCAGTTGGACGGCGGGTGCCTCCCTTCCAGGTGGAGATTTCGCTGTAGATGGATTTGAACAACTCGTCAGCGATATTGAGGGCAAATATCCTTTTCTACCAAATGACGTTGCTTGGCGGCTTGCCCGTGCTTACGGCACCGACACGTGGGTTATCTTAGGCGAGGCTCAGTCAGTAGATGATCTTGGGCAAGATTTTGGCGCAGGTGTTTATGCAGTCGAACTTAACTGGTGCATTAAGCATGAATGGGTGTCTTCAGCTGAAGACTTCGTTTGGCGTCGGACACGACGAGGTTTGCTATTAAGTGCCGACCAAGTAACAAAAATTAACAATTATGTGGAACTAAACCGTGTTAAACTGACAACATAATTCGAATATAGAATGCTATTACTTCATGTTCATCTGCGAATATAAAGCTCAGAATTGGAGCCGCATCATGCTTAGCTGACCGGCTCAACTGTTGTAAAAATTAAAGTGACTAAATCCTTGGAGGGTAACATGACTTCCACTAGTATCTGCTTATTTCGTCATGGTGAGACTGAATGGAATACCGAAGGTCGTTATCAAGGGCATATGAATTCACCATTGACTTCCAGAGGGAAAACCCAAGCGCGAGAAAACGCGCGTATTCTTCAGAAAAATCCCTCCTTGCCGTCACCATTTACCGTTTATGCCAGCCCTCTTGGTCGCGTAAAAGAAACAGCCTTAATCATGTTAGATGAACTCGGCATGCCCGCGGATGTGATTTCTTATGATGATCGATTGATGGAGGCAAGTTTTGGGGATTGTGAGGGGTTCACTGAAGCTGAGGTTGCGCAACAATATCCAGAATTTTGGGAAAAACGATTAACTGACTGTTGGAGCGCTCGTCCACCGTTTGGTGAGTCATATGCCGATTTGAGCTCTCGCGTCTGTGATTGGTATAACGATGTGAAGTTCTCTGGAACAACAATTGTCGTATGTCACGCGATGACTTCACGAGTTTTGCGTGGCATGTACATGGATGTACCTAATCAAGAAATTGTTAACCTTCCCAAACCTCATGACGGTTTTTTCAAACTTTGCAATGGAATAGTTTCACATGTGACACAGTAGATCGGATAATGCGTGTTGTGAAAGTTTAATTCCAAATTTTTTCAAAAAACACAGGGTGTTTATAGTGTTTCTAGCAAGGCCTCTATCTCTTTATTTAGGTCAGCAAATTTATCAAACGCTACATTGTGGGGAATTTCTTCGACGGGCTTGTTCCGGTAACCTTGTGTGAATAGGATGAAAGGCACGTCAGCGCGCTGCGCCGTTTCCGCATCAATTTCGCTGTCGCCTACGAAGATGCATGTGCCGGTACCAAGATCAGCAAAGGCAGCTTGAAGTGGAGCGGGGTCGGGCTTTCGGGCCAGTGCGTTATCACCGCCCCATACGGTTTTAAAGAATTGGTCAATTTTTAGATGTTTCAAAACAGAGATGCATGGCTTGTACAGTTTATTGGTGCATATTCCTAGCTGATGTGACTGAGCTAAGTTGGCCAGGGCTTCTGTTGCATCTGGATACATCACAGTTAACTCAACGGCAGTTTCATAACGCGCTGTTAAATCCTTGAGGAGTGGTTCCTGATACATGTCTGGAACCCCCCTTGCAGCGCGCATTTGTTCAATAAAATTCTGAATACCAGCACCAATGAATTCATGCGTCTCCTCTAGCGTAATTGGCGCGAAACCAATTTTCGTAAGACCCGCGTTTGCAATGCCTTGTATGTCAGGAGCGCTATCAATAAGTGTACCGTCAAGGTCAAAAACAATACGTGCATTCTGGGATTTTGCTTGATTTCTGCTCGGTTGAACTTTTGGGGTCAAGATGGCTTACCTAAATTGTTGGTATGATAAAGTCAGGGACAATTTTAGTTTCCATGATAAAGCGTCTGCAGTCAAAGCCAGAAAAGAGGCCATGCTCAGTTACCAGGACGGTTTTAACTCCATATGCCACACCGCCTAAAATATCTGTGTGCAGGCTGTCGCCTACCATTGCAACCCGGGAAAGATCGACATTAGGAAGACGTTTGAAAGCGAGATCGTAGATGTTTGCAAAAGGTTTGCCGAAGAGCTGCAACTCAAGTTTCAAGTCACGGCCAAGTTCATAGGCATAATGTCCTGGTTCCAAGCTGAAATGGCTTCCCCGTGGAGCGATTATATCTGGGTTACCAACGAGAATTGGGCGCGGAGCCTTTGCTAGACACTCTCGCAAAAGCAACTGCCTCGATTCATTCCACTCTGATGCAGATAGTAGAATGAATCCTGAGGCTCTGTCATAAGTTAATTTGTCATCTTCCAAACGGCGACACGGTACACCAAGAGTTTCAATTTGTGAGTTCTGAGAACTCATTACGCCCCAAAATCCATCATCTGGTAAAGGGGTTATCGCAGCCGCTAAAGCATCACGACTTGACACGATGTCCGAAAGGTCAAAGTGAAAACCAAGTTTTAGAAATTTTTTTAGTGCGTTTTCAGACGGTAATCTTGCGCCATTAGTCAAAACAAGAACTGTCTTACCCATATTTTTGAGAAGCTGAACACGTTCAACAGCGCCATTGATTCCTGTCTTGCCTAAATTTAGAACACCGAAGGCATCCAATAGAAAGACGTCAAAATGATCTGAAATCGCACCGAGGTTTTCAGAGTGTGTCGATTGAGCAGGCATTTGAGCCGTTGGGAGAAGAGACCTTACGGACTCGTATTGCTGTATCGCCCATAAAGCATCGCGCTTTTGCATTCTAAATAATAGCCCCACGCACCTTGGCTGAGATATATTCCGACACAAAAACCGTACCAAGGATAACGATAAGGATTGTTGAGACCTGTGTCCAGGCCAGCACGTTTATTGAGCCGCTAAGCTGGATGCCGATCCCACCTGCGCCAACAATGCCCAAAATGGTAGAGCCGCGAACATTGATGTCCCATCGAAACACACCAACTCCAGCGATTGTGGGTAAGATTTGCGGTATGATGCCGTAGATCATTTGTTGCGCCCGGGAACCCCCCGTTGCTTTGATAGCTTCGACTTGCTTTTGGTCAATCTCTTCAATGGATTCGTAAATAAGCTTTGCACACCCGCCAATTGATCGAATTCCAATTGCAATTGTTCCCGCAAGTACGCCCGGCCCTACAATCACTACCAAAAGAAGCGCCCAGATTAGAGAGTTTACAGACCGAGACGCTACAATGATGAACAGCATAACAGCTCGAACAGATTTGTGTGGCGTGGTGTTATGAGCTGCTAGAAATGCGATTGGCACGGCCAGAACCATCGCGATTGCAGTGCCGATGGTGGCGATATTCAACGTGTCCCAAACGGGACGCCAAAGCTTCGGCATATAGCTCCAATCAGGTGGCGCCATTCGTTTGCCAATATCTGCCATTTGAGTTGGGGCGTCTAATACAAACATCCATATAGTTTTTTCAGAGATCAACTGCCAGGCATACACAGCGATGCACAGCCCAATGAGCCATCCACCCCAAACCAGCCATTGCTTTAAGGGAGTGCGCTTGCGCCAAACCGGCCCTTCTTTTGTTTCGATGGTTGGCATTATTGCACCCACTTTCTGAGGTAGCCAGAGGTGTATTCTAGCGTGATAACAATTGCAATTATTGAGAACAGAATGGTTGCGGTGGTGGCGTACTCATAACGTTGAACTGAGGTGAGGAGGTGTGCACCAATTCCACCGGCACCAACAATCCCAACTACTGCGCTTTCGCGGAAATTGATGTCTAAACGGTACATTGATAGCCCAATCATTCGAGGAAGAACCTGAGGCTGGATCGCGTAATTTATCCATTGCAACCACGAGGCGCCGGTAGCACGCACGGCTTCGGCTTGGGACTTACTCATGTTTTCAATGTCTTCCGCTAAAAGTTTCGCAAAAAAGCCAATGGTGCCAATTGCCAAGGCAATAAAACCTGCAAATGGCCCAAAGCCAAAAAATTTTACAGCAAAAATTGCAAGGATCACCTCTGGAAAAGTTCTTGAGACAGCGATGATACTCCGACAAAAGAGATATATCCATGTGGGCGCCAAGTTCCGCGCTGCACCTAGCCCAATGGGCACGGAGAGCAAAATGCCTCCGATGGTTGAAATGATGGCCATCCAGATGCTTTCAAGGATACCGTCCAAAATCACACCACGTGAATCACTAAGGTCAGGTGGAAAAAACTTGCCAATCATCTCCATTCCACGCGGTATGCCCTCGGCAACCCGCGTCCAATTAACGTCCATTGTGTAAACAGCTAAAAAGAAGTAGGTGATGGTGCCAAGGTAGATAGAATAACGAAGCAGTGAGGATTTGATAAAGTGCGGCTTTTTCCAAGTTCTGGCATAATGTGTTGACGCCTCACTCATGCAAATTCTCCATCATCCAGCAGGGCATCCTCGTCTTCTACCTTTTCAATCGTTTTTTCCCAGTCTTCCTCGCCGTAAATCTCTGTCAGTACATCTGGTGTTAAGCCTTCCGGTAAACCGTCATAAACAATTTCTCCTTGCTTTAGTCCAACTACGCGCTCAGAAAACATTTGTGCCAAAGCCACATCATGAATGTTGATGATTGCAGCTAACCCCCGCTCGGCGCAAAGCTCTCTTATTAAACGCATTATTTGACGTGATGTCTTTGGGTCGAGGCTTGCTGTTGGCTCGTCCACCAATAACAGTTCAGGATCCTGGATCAATGCGCGACAAATCCCGACCCGTTGACGTTGACCACCGGACAATTCATCGGCACGCTTGTCGACCATATGCATCAGGTCTACACGGTCCAGTAAGCGGTATGCTTCATGCACGCTTTCTTCGGGGAATTTGCGGAAAAGGCTCTGCCAGAAATTTACATATCCCAAACGGCCCGATAGAACATTTTCCATCACAGTCAGGCGTTCAACTAACGCATATTCCTGGAAAATCATGCCCATACGTCGGCGCACACGTCTGAGGTCCTTGTTTGACAAGCCTGTGATTTCGCGCTCGCCCAGATGAATTGTGCCTGCTGAAGCATCAACCAAACGATTAACGCACCGTATTAGCGTGGATTTTCCAGCGCCTGATGGCCCGATTAGGGCAACCAATTGTCCGTCTGGAATTTCAAGCGTCACATTGCTCAACGCTAAGTCACCAGTCTTATAGCGTTTGGAGAGGTTTTTAAGGCTCAGCATCAAAAGCTTCCTTTAAAATAAAAGAATGAACTGGGCGCGCCTGAAAACGGCGCGCCCAAGAGTGATGTACTATTTCTATTTGCAGTCGTAGGTCACACCATTAGCTTTGTCGATCCCGCGGATGACTGCCCAATCATATTTGTGTTGGATACCAACAAAGATGTCTGCTTTCTTGAATTCTTTTTTGAAGTTTTCGTCCCATTGGTATGTCCAAAACGCTGTTTTGATCTTCCCAACAAGTTCTGGGTGCAAATTGTGGGCGTGCCCATAACCTGTGGTTGGGAAAGTCTGCGACTTGTAGATTGTTTTGACCTGATCTTCTTTAACCACACCGCGACGCACCATTCGTTGCAAAACTGAATTGGCGATCGCTGCGACTTCATAGTCGCCGTTAGCAACACCAAGTATTGAATTGTCATGTTTGCCTGAAAAAACGGGTGTGAAGTCTACTTCAGCTTTCAGGCCAAACTCCCCCTTCAAAATCGCAGATGGTGCTTTGAAGCCAGAATTAGACGTTGGCGAGGTAAAGGCCATTGTCTTGCCTTTGATTTGGGCGGGAGAGGTGATTTTTGAGTTGGCAGGAACAATAATCTCCATCTCATAACCATATCTACCGTCTTTGTAAGCCATCATGCCAAAAGGCACGAACCCTGCACAGCTTACAGCAATTGGGTTTGAGCCTGTATTAAAACCAGCAACGTGCAAACGGCCTGACCTCATTGCCTCTAGCTGTGCAGCATTGGATTGAACTGGGAAAAAGACAACTTTGCGGCCAGTCACCTTGGACATGTGATCAACAAAACCTTGCCAAATATTTGCGTATACAGCTGGGTCTTCAACGGGAGTATATGTGAAGATGATGGTTGATGGATCAACCCAATCTTTTGGGTCTGTTGGCAAGTCTGCCGTTTGATCAAGATTTCTATCACAGTATGCTTTGTCTAGAGTACCGCGATGGCAATCTTCTTGCGCATTAGCTATGGTTGGAGCGGCTAGTAGCATAAAAGCACCAACTGCTGTTATTAACCTCTTCACGTAATTCGCCATTTTTTCCTCCATTAAATTTTTATTAAACAATTTGAGGTTACACATGAAAGATTATTAGGCAATATTTTTTAACATCAATTGTGAGGTCAAAGAAGCACTCTTGCATCGATGTAATTACGTGGTTCAACCGTGTTGTTGACACAGCAAGAGAACGGAATGTAATTTTGTTTGCTTTTCAATATGAGTTGCTTGGGTAGCGATGATGCTTTTAAATAATGTTGAAAGACACTAAATGTCCGTTTATCTTATCCGACATGCTCAATCGGCTTTCAATGCCGTTCACGACCCTCTCAAGCCAGACCCGATGATATTTGATGCGCCAATAACAGAGTTAGGTGAGGTCCAGGCCTATCAGGCTCGTCGGCAAGTTGAAAAGCTTGATATTAAAGCCATTATTGTCTCGCCCTTCACAAGGACATTGCAGACGGCACAGCTGATTTTTGGGAATAGGGTAACGCTACAAGTTAATGCTGATGTCAGGGAACAACTTTGTAACAGCTGCGATGTGGGAAGTACGCCTCATGAACTCTCAAGGAAATTTCCCAATTTAAATTTTGATCATCTTCCTGAGCGTTGGTGGTATGAAGGTGAAAAAGACCATCGTGGAATTTCTGTTGAGCCGGAGGAGGTGTTGATGGAAAGGGCGAATATTTTTGCCAGTTATCTGAAACAGGAAAATATTCAATCAACAGCTATTGTTTCTCATGGTAATTTCATTCGTGCGTTAACTGGAATTAAACCAAAAAATTGTGAAATAATTCAATTCGATCCACACTAAAATATCACGTCTGTCGAAGATCGTGACAAAACATGCTGAACATCGAATGCCGACTATTTCACGTTTAAACGCTATTAGTAGGCATTTTAGTAAAGTCTTTTCGCAAGCAACGGGCAGTAGCGCCCCTTTCACAACTTGTCACATAATCCTCGAAATACTGCCTAAAGTGCCTGTAAATTGGCATTTTTTATGATTAATTGTAGAAATAAATATAGGGCTAGAATACTGAAATTATGAAATGAATGACAGTAAAAAGCGGTAGGGCGTTTGTTGACATTAAAAGAGTCACAGGTTCAATCCTTTTCACTCCCACCATTTGCCAAGTTTGCGTTATCAACTAAATAGGATGCTTCACTGGGTGGCTCAGGTTCTTATGTTTTGGGCGTCTTGTGAAAAATTTTATCACAACGTGTTTTACGAAAGGGCAACCAATATAGCCTCAGAAATAATCGTGCTTCATATGGGCAGGGCTTGAGTGGCAAAGCGCCCATGGTGCTATATATTGGCTATTTAATGGCAAAACGCTTACCGAGCGGCGTTCGCGTATGGAAGAAGAAGAATTTAACGCGCTTTTATCAAACGCTGAAACAGCGAATGATGATGTTTTAGCTCCATCATCATTGCTGGTCAGGCGCGATTGGGGCGGCGTCATTCACCTTGTTCAACCCGCGCAATTTGGCAAAAATCATCGCGCCGCCAAGCGCAATGCCAATCGCCATCACTCCGCCCATCACCACCGCCGTTACGGGCCCGAACAGCGCCGCTGCACTGCCAGCGCGAACATCGCCCATCTCGTTTGATGATGAAATGAAAATCCCATTCACCGCGCTAACCCGTCCGCGAAGATGGTCAGGCGTGGCAATCTGAATAAGACTAAGCCTGATATTCACGCTAACCATGTCGGCCGCGCCATAAATAAACAGCGCCGCCATGCTGATCCAGAAATTGGTCGACAGCCCAAAAACTACAATCGAAACCCCGAAAACGAACAGCGCTAAAAACAGCTTCCAGCCGCATCTGCGCATTTCGGGAAGGCTTGCCAACAGCACCCCGACAAACACCGCGCCAAAGGCGGGCATGCTGCGAAGCAGGCCAAGCTGTTCCGGGCCAACCATCAAAATATCGGCAGCATAGATCGGCAATAACGTCACCACACTGCCAAGCAAGACGATAAATAGATCAAGCGCGATGGCACCAAAAACAATTGAATTTGAGTGGACAAATTTCAGCCCGCCAATAATATTTTCCCATGACCGCGGGGTTGGCTTTATGCGCGGCAAATTCGGCAAAAGCTGATAGCTAAGCGCCGACATCATCATCAAACATGTCATCACCGCATAAATATGAAAATTGATTGCTGCAATCAGCAGGCCAGCAATCAATGGCCCGCCGGTTTGGGCGATATTATTCACCGTCGAGCTAAAGGCAATGGCGCGGCCAATTTGCGCTTGCGGAACAATATTGGGAATCATCGCCTGGCTTGCCGGAAAATACAGCGCCATCACACTGCCATGGGCGAATAAAAGCCCGAAAAGCAGCGTCAAATTCAAACTGTCGGCAAGCATCACCATGGTCAAGCCCAACAAGATAATGGCATCGGCAATCGCACAGCAGGTTAAAATCTTTTTGCGGGCAAAGGTGTCGACAATCCATCCTGTCGCAAAAAAGAAAACAAACACCGGCGATACTTGCATCAATCCGACAAGCGCCAGATGAAACGGGTTTCCGGTATTTTGATAAATATGCCAGCCAAGCGCGACCGATAGCATTGCAATCACCAGATAATTGATCGCATTCGCGCCAAGGAAAAAGAAAAAATGAAGCGGCACTTTAATCTCGCTATGGCTGTTTGTTTGACCAATTTTCTGCTGGTTGCCCGCTATCTTGGCTGGCGTTCTGCCAAATGGCTAGATAACGAATCCGGCTTGCACTTGCCTGATCGCGGCCAAGGCATCAGCGGAAAGTGGCCCTTTATTCACCGCGGCTGTTGCTTGTTGCAGCTCGTCAAGCGTTGCAATGCCAATTTCGGTTGTTGGCAAGGCCGGATTCGAGATCACATAGCGGATTGCCAATTCGATCAATGATCCAGCATGGCCTGCCTTGACCAGCGGCATGAATGCAAGCCCGCGTTTCACATCGGTTGCATAATCGGTTTCAGACCCGATAGGGGTAACATCACGCATGCCAAGCGGGTGACGCGCCGTACTGCCAGACAAGGCGCCACCAGCCAGAACACGAACTCCAATCGCCCCAACGCCATGAGCCTTGGCGGTTTCGAGAAGCAATTTATAATCATCTGAAGGATAATTAGCGGCAATGGGCTCGCCAGCCGAAGGGACAAGCAAATTATAAAACACCTGCGCGCTGTGAAACACACCGCAGGAAAGCAGCTTGTGAACATCATCGGCTTCGCCTTTTGCCGTAAAGCCAAGAAACCGAACTTTGCCGGTGTCGCGAAGCTTATCAAAGGCTGGCACAACCGCATCCATAATCTGATCAATCGTTAATGTGCCTCGGAAATCGGTTCGGCCTAACGTGTTGTGAAGCTGAAAAATATCGACATGGTCAAGCCTTAGCCGGGCGAGGCTGGCATCAAGTGAGCGGGTGATGGCACCATAAACATCGGATAAATCATCATTGCTTAGCCCGACTTTAGTGCTGATCACCAAACCGTCGCTATTACCATTCAGCGCGCGCCCAAGATTTTCTTCGGAAACGCCATTGCCATAGCTTGCCGCAGTATCGAAAAAATTAATGCCATGATCACGTGCCCAGCCAATGGCCCGATCCTGCTCGGTGGCATCGCCTTTGGTCATCAGCCCGCCAACGGCACCACAGCCAAAGGTTAACCGCGACACCGCAAGGCCGGTATTGCCAAATTTCCGTTGTTCCATACGACAATGTCCCTTTTGCACTCGATGACGGTATTTCGATTGAAATCCCAAAATATTATGCGTCTATTTTCGCGCGTCCACCAGCCCAAACAGTATTGGCGGCATGACATAACGCAAACCAATGGCGTGGCATGAAAACAGGCGGTAAAAATGCTAAGCCCATTGCCCGAACCGGCTTTGCCACGATAGGATTGTCGCTGCTGCTGCTATGCTGATCGTCACCCTTGCTGCCACGTTGCTTGCCGTAAGGCATGGTTCGAAAATAGGCCAAAAATGCGCTTGGCAAAGGGTCAATAAAGCGAATAAGGCCAAAAGACTGATGAGGAACCGCATTTCACATGTGTAATAAAGACAAAAATGATCTACCAGTTGATCCGGCAAACAATGATGACAGCTTGCCAATGCGCAGGTCGCTTTATTGTGATTTTGTGGGTGGTGCGGTTCAGCACCGATTGCGCTTTGGTGGCGGGCGCGGGCAGGGTTTGCCAAAGGCGGCCGGTTTAAAGCCGGGCATTAATCCGCATATTATTGATGCGACGGCAGGGCTTGGCCGTGATGCGTTTCTGTTGGCCTCTCTTGGTGCTACGGTTACGATGATTGAACGATCAACAGAAATGCATGCATTATTGCATGATGGCATGGCGCAGGCGCTTGATGCGGGCGGTGTGACTGCCGAAATCATTAGCCGGATGAAGCTTATCCATGGCGACGCTATCCAGCTTTTACCCAGCTTGTCACCAGAAATAGTGCTTGTTGACCCGATGCACCCTCCGCGCAATAAATCAGCTTTGGTCAAGGCGGAGATGCGCCAAATCCGGGCGATTGTCGGCATTGATGATGATCAGACTCGCCTGATGAAAACCGCGCTGGCGCATGCGTCACGACGTGTTGTACTGAAATGGCCAGCCAAGGCCGCACCAATGGCCGATATCCCGCCAGCATCACATCAGATCATTGGTAAATCGGTTCGCTATGATGTGTTTATGCGATCTTGATTGGTGGCCCTTGTTGGCGTCTCAATTGCGCGGCATGATGAAAACTAACATTGTTTAGTTGTAACAATTTGTTTTATGAATAGAACATCCAGCTAATTGAAGTCAGGCCAGTGTGTCATTATGCAGTTTCATTGCGCGCCATTAAATTACCGAAACAGGAAATCCGTCTATGGATCATAAAATTGGTGTCATACCGTTTGATATTAGCGGCGATAACATTGCCATTATGTTTGTCACATCCCAGCGGCGTGGGCGTTGGATTTTGCCAAAGGGCAACCTAAAGCCAGATGAAAGCCATAAAAAGGGGTGCAAGCGTGAAGCCTTTGAAGAGGCGGGAATCAAAGGTCGTATCCTGACAGATTTTCCAATGACCCATGTGGTGACCAAATCCGATAATGGCGCCGTCAAACAGGTTGCAGTGACCTATTATCCAATGCTGGTGTCAAAGCAATTTGATGACTGGCCCGAACAGCCAAAACGCGAACGCCATTGGGCATTGCTAGACGATGCGCCGCGGGTAACTGATCGTGAAGATTTCCGGCTGGTGATTAACCAGTTTGCCGCGATTAAACCGCTGATACTAAAAACTGCAAAACATAAAAAAGCATAGCTGCTAGCGTGGCCGATGCTGGCACGGTGATGACCCATGCCGCTCCAATCGACAGCACAAATTGCCGCCTTACCAGTTTGCGTCGCAGTCTGATATTGACGTTTTGAAAAGCGTCAAAAGCGGTCGCGTTCAGCTTGTGACTTGGCTTTAGGCGCTTTTTGTCGGGGTTTTCAATAAACTCACGAAGAAACCCAACGCCGAAAATAGCACCAATCGCAATATGGGTTGAACTGACAGGCAAACCCAATGTCGTCGCAATCAGCACAGTCACAGCTGAAGCGAGCGCAACGCAATAGGCGCGAGGCGCATTTAGGCGGGTAATTTTTTCACCAACTGTATTGATCAATTTTGGCCCGAATAACAGCAGGCCAAGAGCTAGGCCAGCCGCGCCAATAATCATCACCCAAAGGGGAATTGCGACTTTTTCGGCAACACCAGCCGAACTAAAGGTGGACACAATCGCGGCCAAAGGACCAACGGCATTTGCAACGTCATTCGCGCCATGGGCAAAACATAACAGCGAAACACCAATAACCAGTGGCAGATTAAACAGTGTATAGATTTGCTTTTTGCGGTTGGTGATTGATTCGGCGCGTTTGGCAATATAGGGAACCGACAAAAGCCATCCGATAAAAAATGCAGTAATTGAATAAGCGTACATCTCTATCGTTGATGGTTTCCAGATTTTTTTCAGCCCCTTCATTGCCATATAGGCAGCAAAGGCGCTTGCCATCAAACCAATCAAAATAGGCACCCAAAGCCGCGCCGCTTGTTTGCGGTCTTCGACATTAAAAATCTTGACCTTGATAAATAACAATAGGCCAGCGGCAACAATTCCGCCAAAAACAGGCGAAATAACCCAGCTTGCAGCAATTTTTGACATGGTTACCCAATTGACCAAACCAAAGCCAGCACCAGCAATACCTGCCCCCATAACCCCGCCAACAATCGAATGGGTGGTTGAAACTGGCGCATTTAAAAAGGTTGCTAGATTAATCCATAGCGCGGCGGCAAATAGGGCGCTGAGCATCAGATTTCGAAAATCGGTCGCGGTAACGCCATCGCCCGGGTTAATGATGCCTTTGGCCACTGTCTGCACGACATCGCCACCAGCCAGAATAGCACCGGCGCTCTCGCAAACCGCGGCAATCACAACGGCAGCGGTAACCGTTAACACTTTACCGCCAACCGCTGGCCCCATATTATTGGCGACATCATTTGCGCCAATATTTAGCGCCATGTAGCCTCCGATAATTGCCGCTGCAA
>Ga0255784_10002405_pt1 | contig 14671 bp, 21 predicted proteins | sample 101ome_14_FD_179982 | JGI IMG/M metagenome (GOLD analysis project Ga0255784, IMG submission 179982) | Coastal salt marsh microbial communities from the Groves Creek Marsh, Skidaway Island, Georgia - 101403AT metaG (version 2) | ecosystem: Environmental > Aquatic > Marine > Intertidal zone >...
TCAAGCTGCAACATACGAAGCAGAAGTAACACGACTTCGCGAAGAAGCCTATAGCATGGCGCCTGAGTTGAAACCAAAACGTGGCGGTCGCAAAAAGTCTACTGCCAATGCCAATACATAAGCGTGATAGAAATTTTCAAAAAATTGTAAATGAATTAGAAATCAAAAGTGTACCAACAGAGTTTGTTCAGCAGCTCACATTGGTATGTGAAAATGGCGATGAAATTATATTCGACGAAGATACTATAAAAATTTATCAAGAAGAAACAGATTTTATTACTGCTCTAATTAAATTAGTAGAAGATAACGACGATTTACAAAGTAAAATAATCGATGTAGAAATTGTTATAAATTACAAAAAACTAGAAGAAAATATTGGTAAACTTACTAAAGAATTATTGGACGCGAAATCAAAATGATCAGAGCAATATTAGCATGTGATCAAGATTGGGGAATTGGCAAAGACGGCAATCTACCTTGGCCACATAATCCAGCAGACTTAAAATGGTTTAAAGAAAACACAACAGGTAGTGTTGTTGCAATGGGCAAAACAACGTGGGATAGTTTACCTGTTAAACCATTGCCCAATCGTAACAACATTGTTGTAACAAGTAGTACCGATGATTACAACGGCGGTGGTTATCATTATGTAAAGTTTAAAACTGCTAAAACAGAACTCGTTAATATGAATCGTTTACAAGACGTTTGGATTATCGGTGGTGCACAACTTGTTAACGGTCTATTATCAATTATTGATGAGATATGGCTAAGTCGTATTCCAGGAACATATGACTGCGATACATTTCTTCCACGTAGTATTATTGAAACAACTTATAGCTTGTACAGTAGTCAACGTGAAGGTGATGTATACGTTGACAAATGGAGACAGAATTGAAGCAATATTTAGATTCATTGATACACATCTTAGAAAAAGGTGAAGATGTTAATGATCGTACTGGAGTAGGTACACTAAGCGTATTTGGATATCAAATGCGCTTTAATTTACAAGACGGCTTTCCAGCAGTTACTACTAAAAGACTTGCATGGCGTAGTGTAGTAGGCGAACTGTTATGGTTCTTAGAAGGTAGCACAGACGAACGCAGACTAGCTGAAATTACACATGGCACAAGAGCTGCCGACAAGAAAACAATATGGACTGCTAATGCACAAAACCAAGGAGCGGCATTAGGATACACAGACGGAGAATTAGGTCCTGTGTATGGTAAACAGTGGCGAGACTTTGGCGGTGTTGATCAAATTTCTAATATTATTAACCAAATTAAAAACAATTCAGACAGTAGACGTATCATACTAAGTGCATGGAATCCAACTGAACTAGATCAAATGACACTACCTCCATGCCATACACTAACACAGTTCAAAATTGTTAAAGGTAAACTAAGTTGTCAACTGTATCAACGTAGTGCTGATATGTTCTTGGGTGTACCATTTAACATTGCTAGTTATAGTCTGCTAACACACATGTTAGCACACATCTGCGAACTAAAAGTTGGCGAGTTTATATGGACAGGAGGTGACTGCCACATTTATTCAAATCACCTAGATCAAGTAGTGGAGCAAGTTTCACGTAAACCGCAAGAATTGCCTTATTTGGTCATGCCTCCGTTCTGTGATTTAGAAACATTATTAAATACAAGAGTAAGCGATTATAAACTAATTAATTATAACCCTATGTCTAGTATAAAAGCGGAAATGGCTGTATGAACACGATAATTTTAAGCTATGTAATATATATGATACTGGCACTAATAGGTATTACTCGAGGTTATCATAGATATTTTAGTCACAAAGAATTTCAAACTAATCCTTTAGCAGAAATTTTTATGCTGTATTGTGGACTGCTCTGTGGAGTTAGAAGTCCTTTAACCTGGGCAGGTGTACATAGAATGCATCATGCTTACAGTGACACAGAACAAGATCCTCACAGTCCTAAGTATCTTGGCAAATGGCGTGTATTTTTTAGCATATATCGTGTACCAACAATTCCACGTAGATTTGTTAAAGATTTATTAAAAAATCCTAGAGTTATGTTTTTTCATAAACATGGTAAAACCATGTGGTGGGCACATGTAGTAATAACATATTTTATATTTGGAAGTACAGCCATATGGGTAAACTTTTTGATTGTAGCTTATAGCTACATTGGATACGGAGTACTAAACACATTTGGACATGATTTAAGAGGACCTGTAAACAAAATATGGATCAACTTAATTGCTCCGTTTGAAGGCCAACACAGAGATCATCATGAAAGAAGCCATATTAAATCTTAGCACTGCAATAAGAACTCCTATACTACCTGAAGTTTATAATACAATAAAAGATATATCAGTAGATTATGATAGCGTTGTAAAATACAATACCGATATTATTAAATGGCTAAAACCCGTAATTGATCTCAGCAATTATTACGTATATCCAAGAAATGGTATTACTGAAGGATTGGATTGGTGGTACAACCAAGAATCTAGAAGTGTACACATGGACACTGGAGACTATCAATGGATCAAACCCAAAGGCAACATATACGATGAAAGTGTAAAGTATCAAAGCATACCTAGCAGTATTGACGGAAACTGGCGACAAACTACAGGTAAAATACTTGATCTTGCATATGTAGGCAGTACAAGTATAAAACAGATTGATCACGATGCTGATATAGTTTTTTACAGTTTAAGTAAAAGTTTTGGAGTAAGAACTGTTCGAACAGGATGGATTTTTACCAAGCATGAAGACAAAAGATTAGATGCATTAACTTATAGTGCAAAATATTACAACTACTTTGCTCACAGTGTAGCAGAAAAGATAATAAGTAATTATGATATAGATTATGTTCATAAACGTTTATACAAAGAACAAAATAGAGTTTGCGAACATTTAGATATTCAACCAAGTGATAGTGTTTGGTTAGCCACAAGCACACACGATGATTATAGCAAATTCAGAAGGCAAGGCAATCTTGCTCGTATATGTTTAGCAGGAGTATATGAATTATGAAAAAACACAGTTTACCAAGTATACACAATTTTAATTTAGAAATAGATTTAGATGCTTTAAGAAAAGAATGCGATTCACTAGCAGAAAAGTTTGTAGATGTTCGTACTGCTAATCCAATGTTATGTGATAATCACATGGAACTGGTTGCAAGTGTGTATGATAATTTTGAACAAATAAACTTGACAACTCCAAGTGAAATATTACCTTACGAAGCAAGTATTAAAGAACGTATTAGAAGAAGAGAAGAACACTTGTATAATATACCAACACCTGAATATACAGGTAGTGTATTTGAAAACATAGTTACACAATTAAAAGCACCTGCAAGTCGTGTGCGTATTACAAAACTAGCACCAGGAAAAACTATTCCATTTCATGTAGACTATGATGTGAACTATGCTGTTAGATGTATTTGTCCTATTTACGGAGATAAAAATGTTATTAACTTGTTTAGGCGTGATAGTGAACTAGAAGCATACAATTTAGAAAACGGCAATGCATATTTTTTAAATATAGGTTATCCTCATGCTGTGGTTAACATGAGCAACAAACCACGCATTGCATTAATGTTCAGCCTTGATGGTACAAAAGATTTAGATTCGATATACAATGCATGATCCTAATTACTTTTACGAATTACAAGTTGATAATTTCTTAGAAGTTCAAAAAGAACTTAATAGTATAATAGATCAAATTGACTTCCCAGATCAAAATATTTTAAGATTTTATAGGCCAACAGATGATGTAAATCCTTTTAAAGAAAATAAACTTCTCAGAGAGTTTACAAAAAAATTAAATATGCCAGAAAATTTAAACTACATGGTTAACTATGTTAAATCCAATGGTCAAATGAATGTACATGTTGATGATTCAGATTGGCCTTGGTGTGTATTAATTCCTATTAGAAATACAAAAGGCACAAGACTAGAGTTTTACAAAAGTGAAAAAGCAGGTCAAAGAAAAACTACTGTTAATGCAAAAGGTGAAGAATTTAGTTATGTGCAAATACCAATGTACGATAACCAATTATCATTATTACACGAACTAGAACTTTTAAACCCAATTGTGTTTAACAATCAACAACCACACAATGTAACCAATTTTACAAACAAAAATAGATACACAATGCAAATAAATTGCAGTGAGATTGAATGGAATCATATGCTTGCTGAGGAGTTTTTCATACTATGAAATGGTTACTTGAACCCATTGACTCTCATTTAGACGATATAAAAACATTATTTCAAAAAACAAAAGGACACAAACATGCAGATAACTACAGCAAGTGGCCTTTATTTGAACATACAAAATTTGCCCGCATGGGTTGGGATCCTCATTTAATTTATTATAGTGCTGGTATTGCTAGACCAGAATATAACGGCGGCATCAGAATTATGAGTCGTCATACTCGTGATAGAAATTACGATTGGGGAACAATGAAAGACGATTTGCAAAGAGGTAATGCTACATTAGGTTTTAGTACTAAGATGGCATTAGATATGGGCTATAAAGATATATGGGTAAGCAGAGAAGAAAATCCAAAACTTTTAAAATGGTTTCAAGAACATAGTTTTTATAATTGGAAACTAACCCAGGAAGATATTCCCAAAGGAGGAATACAATGGGTGCTAAGACTTGATTAAAAAATCCAGCTTTATCGAAACATTATTTTATCTAAAAATCTCACCATTTTTAAACATGTCAACTACTTGATTGTATGGTATATCAAAATCAACTTGAAAATTTATTCTTCTGACATCAGTTTTCTGCACATTATGATATTGTAAAACATTAATAATTATTGCACGTTCACTGTAATTTACAGTGTGTTGTAAATTTTTATCTTCATTATAAAATTCAATGTGACTAAATGTTTCACCAACAGGAGTTAATGGGAATAATATACCACAAGATCTGTCTGTATCTTTGTGAAACACACCTTTTTCTCCTGCATCTAAACAAAGCAATTGACACCTATCATATGTTATGTTTAACTGAGGTTTAAAACTATTTAGAATTTGTTGTACTCCTAAAACTTGTTCAAAATCTCGACTGCGGCGTTTGCTTTTTAGTTTAACTCCAGGATACACATCATCCCATGATTTTTGTTGATCATAATGATCACACAAGTTAATTATTGATTGCTTGTTATAATCTACTGGATCAAATAATGTATAATATTGATTCATTTTGTTTTCCTAAAACTATAATCGAACCAACAGTTTCCGCAACCTTTTGCGACATCGCATTTTATAGGTTCTGTAGGTAGTGTATAATTTTCATATATGTTGCCTAAATTTCTTTTGCTGGAAGATAGTTCACAGCGACTAGTACGTTGTAATTGGCCTTGAAATCCTATAGTTAATCCTTCAACACCAGCATAGCAATATGATCCGAGATACTCATCCTTTTTATCTGTAAAACTGTGTACTAAGAAATCTTCTTGTTCGCTTAATCTATCTTCAACACTTATATTAGGATTGCTAAACTGATTGATAAGTTTTTTAAACATTTTAAAATCATGATCGCTATAAGGAAAGAGCTTGTCCATTCCTTGATATAAATGTTGTATGATAAAGTCTAACTTTTTATTAGCATGATCTTGTCCTATTTTTTCTGTAATCATTTTTCTCATTACAACACAGTCTTTTTCTAGTTTTTCCAGTCTTCCCGGCAAGGGCTGTATACCAATGGTTAAATGCAAATCAGTATTTCCTTGCATCACAATTATTATTTTGTCAATGAATTCTTGTAAGTCAGCAAACTCGTCATGATAACTTGCAACAACTCCTGTAACTTTGTTGCACATATCACTCCACCAACGCTGTGTTCGACTTAAATTTGTTACAATAATTATTTTGTAATTAGGTTCAATATCTCGTATATGTTGTATGCTGTCAATTATCCTGTTAAAATCTGGATGTATAGTCGGCTCACCTCCAACAAACAAAACACCGTAATTGTCAACTTGTGCATGTTTTTTAAAATGATGATAACTATGGTTTATTGTTTCAACGATTTTATCTGCATTATCCAGTTTACTAGTCTTGGCTTTACTGTGAGGCATACAATAACTACAGTCATAGTTACACCAATTGCTAAGACCCACAATGAGTTCAGCTTTATTCCTAAGATTATATCTGTCAAACGAAGAAGTCATTTTTTGAATAATATTCCCATGCAGGATAATGTGCAATATGATCTAACCACCAAGTAAACACAATACGTTTGTTTTTATTTAAGTTTTCCACACTGTGGAATGTATGACTATCAAAAAGATATGTCTTTCCTTCAAGTAAAGTTTCTGTATGCCAATGTTCTACTTCACCTTCGCTATGAGGAATTATTCCTATTAGTTCTGATACTTTATTGTGCGCCGGTGCCTTTTTAATTTTATACCAGTGTGTCTTTGCAGTGTTGTCACTTTTTAGTACTGTTAATAAATGACAATGACTGTCAGTATGACTGTGTAAATTAAAGTTTGGTATTACATCATCGGTTATAATATAACTCACAGTTGTAGACAGAAAAGGATATTTGTTTTTAATATTGTATAACATATCTGTAATTGGGTCATCTAGTTTACTAAAATCGAATATTACGCCAGGTATTTTAGTTTTGTCTCCTTTAACTAATATACAAGGGTGATCTAGATTATAAGAATCTATCTTGGTATAAAATTCAAGCAATGCTTCTATTTGGTCTAACTGTAGACCATATTTTATTTCATTTACTGGTAATAACATTATACAATACCTTTTTTCCTAATACTTTTTCCTCAATTTTTGTATATGCATCCCTCATATCAACTGTACGATGCTCTGTGGCTATTTTTTCAAAATTTGTTAGATCTACTAATTTTATTTCATTCCATTCAACGAGGCCTGTTGTTTCTCTGATTATAACTTGTTTTGTAGGAAATTTATTAGTAAGAAATTTAAATAAATCCCATCCTGATTCGTGATATGGTAACACACCTAACAACAACATACAATCAAATTCTTCTTGTATATCAATTTGATTCCAATCAGCATGACAAAAAGTTATGTTTGGACTCTTATATAATGTATTTGCATAATCTATTATTTCTTTACTACAATCAAATCCAAAATATTCATAATCATAATCTACTAGAAACTTATTTAACATCAGAGGACATCCAAATCCGCTACCAACGTCAAGTATTTTTCTACTACCTTGGGTTTTAATAAATTCTGCAATACACTCCCAAAGAGGCCAAGTGGGCCGAGTATACAAATGTTTTTGATGTTTTGGTTGCATATCTATTGGTGGAAATTTTCTAGTCATCTATTCTCTCGTCTAATGTTACTGCAAATCTGTTGGTCCAATGACTTGAATCTACATTGGTATATATTTTTTCAAGCTCAGACTGAACAAGTTCTCTGTTGTCAATGAAGTATGCTGGCTCGTATGTTCTCATACCTTTTTGAAAAAAATGAACTGCGTCTGCACTTCTTATCATAGTTATAGGTTCAGGTTTATATATTTCTCTGATTGCTTTTTCATATGCGTTAACTATTCTTTTTAACACAGGCAGTTCACCCGACTCTAGTAGATTGAAAAATTTTTCAATTTGTTTTTTGATGCCAATTCCTTTGCTGTTCAATAACGCAATTTCAGCTCTGATTGTTCCTAAATTATAAAAATTATGATACCACCACCACCGCTTTAGTATTTCTATTAATTCGTCGTTAGTAAAACTATTACATTCGTACATTACTTCTACTTCTTCAAATTGCATTTCATCAGTGAAATCACAGTTACTAATTCTATTAGTGTTAAAAATATATTGTTTTCTTGTTAGTAGTAAATCATGAGGAATGTAGATTTTTTTGGTTTTTATACCGTGTTGTTGTCTATATTCAGTAGCATACATAGGAGTGTTTACAATAAACACCAACGGATAACCACGCATGCCTGCCATACCTAAATTGTAATCTATTTCTAGTGTACGAGTATAATCTTCCAGTGTTTCGCCTGGCAGACCTAATATCATCTCGCTTTTAATTTCTAGACCTTCATTGTGTAATTCATCAATCAATGGATAAAATTTTTCGTTACGTATATTATCACGATCAATTGTTTTTAGTGCTTGTTCACTGTGTGTTTGAAAACTTAACATTACATTTTTACTATATCCTGTTAATTTATTAAGCTTCAATATAGTATCCTTGAGATAAGGACTTCCGTTTTTAACAAAACCGTTAACAGTAATTTTAAATTCGTGTCCTGTTTTTTGTTTTAATTCTTCAAAATAATCCAGTATTTCAACATCACGTGATGTCATGCCAAAATTTGCATCTATTATATCTACAGTAGCAATCTTATCACCGTTTGCGTAGATCCAATCGATAGTGTTAAATACCTGATTTTGATTTAATTTGCTAACTAAACTTCTACTGAGCCCGCCCCAATCACAAAAACTACACTTGAAAGGACAACCGCGAGTTGATTCAAATGTGATTCCTAAACTTTTTGTTTGGATTTTATCAATTATTGAATCAAATATACCACTTGTATACGGATCTGGTATTGATTCTGATGCTATAGAATATGTACTTTTGTCTACAATTACATTATTAAACCCTCTACCAAATGTTCCTCGATGTGAATCAATATCAGTATCGATGTTTTTTAAAAAATTAGTTAATGTAATTTCACCAGGTCCTACAAAAAACAAATCTACAAAAGGTCTTTCTTGTGCATACATTTGTGCATAATTATGATGCTCAGGAACACTTGCACCTCCGTATAACACTATACCGTCACTTCTCAGAGACTTATAATATTTAGAAATACCATCGTTGTATTTTTGATTCCAAACATAATTTGTTAAACAGAGTATGTCTGTATTTTCTAAAACATCATCATACTCAGAATATTCCATTGGATCATACAGCGGTGTGTTAAATTGGTAATTTTTGTTAATTATATCATCAGTCTGAGCATGAGAAATGAGACATCCAACACTGTGTGGAAGCCAATGTATATCTAAATTACGGACATTGAGCCTTTTGTTTACAAAGCTCGCCATAGTGACTGATTTCATTATTCTACAATTTTCCGAATTTTTTCAGCAACAGTTTCGAAATCTTCATTGAATATACTCAACTTGAATAGTATTCTGTCTTCGTCTTCTGTAGTAACTCCGTGTGTGTTTTGTGTGTTTAGTAAACAAGTTTTATAATGATATGTTTTATTGTCTTGAAAATTTACAGGAGCAGGATTTGTACTATTCATTAAGATATTTATACTACACTGTGTTCCATGATCTTTGTGCATAGGCAAAACACTGTTTGCTTTTAATAGATAAAATCTTGGTTTTGCTTGTATATTAAAAGTGTTACACAATTCTGTGGCGTAATCAAATTCTATTTCTCTTGCTACACTCCACCAATCCAAAGTTCCTCTGTGATCACTATATGCTTCAAACTTGTGCTGAAATATTTGCATGTTTTGATTTAATTTGTGCATATCAAAGTTATAATCAAAAATGTATATGTTATGATCTTTAAATATTTTCATATTTTTGTTCTACATTTACTACTAAGTGTATTCTATCTTCTCTGCTTCCGTTTAATGCTGTATGATGAAATGTAGTATTAGTTGCCCACCAAGAGTCTTTTGGAATGTGCATCACTTCATCTTCAATTATCATTATACACCCATCTTGAGTTTTAATTGGATAGTGTAATCTATCTGTGTAATCTTTGTGCCAACTTAAACAAGTATGTGGATTTAATTTCATTAATCTAACTCTGCCAACTTTATATTTTTCAGTTATTGCATTATACATATCTTCAAATGCAGTGCCTTTAAAAGGTGTACACAATACTTGAAAATCATCTTCGCACACAGGTTCTGTTTTTTTGGGAACCACTAAGTGAGTATTTCCTATCTTGTCAATTTCATTATATGCTTGAAGCCAATCTAAATCTAAACTACCTATACCATAAAATACATTATCTTCCTTTCCTGGTACACCATTTATACATATTTGAAAAATATCAGTATGCCACTTGATTTTATTTTTTTCTAGTAGATTTTGAAATTCTGAATATAAATCTATAATTGGTAAATCAAGTTGTTTAAAGTATTTCATATTTTTGATTCTCGAATTTTGTTATAACTATCACTGTGCAGTGCAATAAAAAATTGATAAGTGGATCTATGAACCAAACTGCGAGCAGCATGAATTACACTAGTATCCATCAAATACAATCTGCCTGGTTCGATTTCAAAATCTTCAAAATCTTGAACATCAATATCCGCAGTTGTTGAAACATTGTGTGGCATTACTCGTCTACGCTGTTTATCGAATCTAATCTTAACAACATCAGGTTCTGATGTTCCCCAAAGCCTTAGTATAGGACTAGGTACTTCAGTATCGGTATGAGGATAAAAAAAGGCTGGTTCATCCCAACGTAAAATACAACTTCTAAGCAAATAGTCACCAAATGTAGACATCAGAGGTTCAAAACATGGTTCATCAAGTACTTCAGTCTTACTTGTAAAACATCTATCATAATGTTTAAAAGGTAATTTTTGTTCATATGTAAACCCTTCAATCCATTCATCCAATGGATAACAAACAGGTTCTGGATTGTTATACATACTGCCATTTTCGTTTACCAATGGTAATCCATATCGTAGAAAATGTTTTTTCTTTTCGCCCCAGGAACGAAATGCATACTTGTATTTTTGCATACTATTGTGAAAACTATCTATATCTATTTTTATGTTTAGCGGATTTATAACACTGTTATGTAGAGCGTTATAATTTTCAATCGACAGTCGTTCGGCTTCAAAATCTAACATGTTAATATTTATTTTTCCTTTTGGGTATCTTACTATCAGCACTGCTAACACAGTTATCACTAATACAAACCCTAGGCTTATCAAACAATTTAAATCCTGTTTCGATATTACCCAGTGGTACATCAGCACAACTATAACTACGTTTCACAGAACCATCGGGTTCTCTAATTATAATTCCTTGAAACCCACTGTTACACATCCATCCTTTGAATTCATTGAAGTTAAAAGCATTAAAACGTTCTGCTTGATCCATGTACCATTTTTTACCTGTACTGTCAGTGAACTCTACCTGCATGTGCCATGGTACGCTTTTGTCGTTATCGCCTATTGCATAAGGCGGCAGTTCGAAACTAGGCCTTGGACGAGCGGCCCACTTTCGCTTCGACTCTGTATATGCCATTTGCGGCATACCGTTCCACAATCGCTGTAACATTTCTTGTGTATAACCGTCCACGACTCTTGACGCCGTTGGATCGCTTTGTGGTTTGAGGGTAACGTTGATTCCTTGCTCGTGGAAAAAGAGAGCATTTTCCCAATCTTTTTCAAACCATTCGGGAACCATGACCATGTTGATTGTAATTTGTACATCGTGTTCCTGGCAGAGAATTAACTTGTCTGCAAAATCCTGCATTTTCTCTCTAGTATTTAAGTGTTCTGTGTGTAAACTAGCTGTAATACTTGCTCTATGGAAGGGTTTTACACGTTCTACATAATCCTCAAACCAACGCATATTGCGTGAGCAGTTTGATGTCATGTGTACGGAAGTATAATTAGTATTAGGCACATCATTAGCCAAGTGATCAAGTATGTCCAAGTACCCTGGATGAAAGGTAGGCTCGCCGCCAGACAAACTAAAATGAAAACTATTAAAATTGTTAGCACGGGCTTGTCTCTTTATTTCGTCGACGGTTTTGAGACATAGTTCTGTAGGTCTATGATCTTTTCTGTCGCTTCTTGCGTAGGGCCAGCAATAGCTACATTTGTAGTTGCAGAAGCGTCCCAGTAGCCAACTGACAGTAAACAAGTCTCTATATAAGAGTGTCCGTTGTCCAACTTGAACAATGTCATCATACGGGATTTTGGTAAAGTCATATTCACTCCACTTTAGATCTTCATTGGATTGTACCATCTAATCTCATTTCCAAGTATTTAATCACCTGTTCTAACATTGTTTTCATTTCAGGATCCAGTGTCTCTTCATACATGTTACGACACTCTTCTAGTTCTAGTTCAAATAGTTTTTCAACACTCCAAACTTTATATTCCATTGTACACTTCCAAAAACTCATCAGCACCATCAGCTACATTTTTAGCCCATTCATCAGCAGCATTTTCATCTGCCATGTCACTGATATATTTCCAACTTCTAAATGGTATACCATATTGTTTTGCAACATATGCCAGTGCCCATCCTTCCATGTCTACACAGTCTATATCAGCTTGAACAAACCAAGGATCAGGCTCCATAACAAAACTGTCACCTGTACCGCAGCGTACTTGCATGCTAGGTGCTGCTGTTTTTATATCTCCCACAGTGGGTTCACTGAATGGAATAGTACCTCTAGGTGCTTGAGGTTCTGCTATCATGTCACGTTGTACAAATGTACCAATTTCAGTCATTCCTTTTACCAACGGATGAAGTCCTCCTGCTGTGCCGTAGTTTACAATCAAGTCTGGCTTGGTGCTTTTGCACAGTGCTTGTGCTAGTGCAGTTGCAGCTTGAACTTTACCTACACCTGTGTAAATCACAGGACTAGCATGTGGTAATTTATTGTGCGGTAATTCCGCTTCCAGTGCTACACACAATAGTATCATAATTTATTACTTTCCTTATCTATGCAAGACCCCAAGGTAGTTGAACAACATAATCTACCATTTCAAATCTTCTAATACGATTCCAATGCATAATTGATCGTTTTATTATATCAATTGATTGATCATAATTACTTACTTCTAATTTTTTTGAGATATTTTTTTGTGGAAACATAGCTGATTGCAAAATACTTTCTGTTCTATCGTCGACTGGCAAACCAGCAGTTTTGTATATTTGAAAAGGTGTTTTATTCATAATATGATCTTCGTAAAACATCACTTTACTATACTTTATATTGAATCTATTCCACAACATATTATTTAAATTCAATATACAAGTTTCAGTTGCTGAATGAATTAAATGTTCACTGATTGTACAGGGTTGATCTAACTCTTTTGGCAATGTCCAACGCTGGGTAGTATTCGCTATAACGTAACTCATAATTGTATCTATTAGATTTTTTCTTATCAATAGTATATTAAATGAATCATGTGTAGTACTACGATACAAATCTAATACATTACTATGTACACCTTCAATCCATCTTAAATCTGTCATTTGTATTTTAATTGTATAACAGTTAGATTGTAATATATCGTTTATTCTTTTTATATATTCTAATTCTGTAGTGGTCTCTTCAGCATTATTTAATATTTCTGCTGAATGTTGATTTGTTTTACTTTCACTATCCCAATTTATCTGCGACAACACACGGTGTAACACAGTTGTTCCCATTCTAGGCGCAGAGAGTATTTGTATTTTTTTTAGATTCATGTTTCGTTTTTATACCACATAGAATCCTGCATGGGATCTATGCTTATTTCGTTTATATTAACATACTTTGGTTGATCTATCAACCACTTTATATAACCAGCAGCTTGGTCTATGTTCATGCAAAGGCGATCAGGATGCTTGTGTTGATTGTTGCTGAGTGTTCCAAAACTAATATAACTTATTTTTGGTTTGTTGCCCCACACACCTCCTATTGCCAGTGTGTTTGAATAATCACGCAGTGCTTTCTTTTCTGCATTGTAAAGCCATGCTTTGCCGTTCTTGACTCTGTCCGTAGTACTACCAATAACTACTATATGTGCTTGTTTTTTGGCGTCTACAAGTGCCTTGTATACTGCATCTAGTAGCACAGTTTGCTGAAACTGCCATAGTGCAGCATTAATAATGATTACATCATAGTTGATACTTTGTTCTGCAAATTGTGTTCTGCCTTCGTATTTTACTAGATCATAACCTGTACTTTTACTACAAAATTGTGCATTGGGATATATTTTGTGCAATGCTTGTGCTAGTCCAAAGTTTGGATTTCCACTTACTAATATTTTCATTATTACCTCTTTTTTGTACTTATGACTATAAATACTAATATAAATTACTCTCAAGGAGAATATTATGTTTTTAGTAGATGACGCTAACACACAAATTAAAAAGGCTATCATTAGAAGTCAACACACACAACGTAACTGGGATCTAGAACAAATGATGCCAGAAGATGATATTGAACTACTTGTACATGCAGCAACTAACTGCCCAAGTAAGCAAAATCATGCGTTTTATAAATTACATGTTATTACTGATCGTTCAATTATTGAAAAGGTACATGCACAAACACACGGCATTAACTTTACAAATAGTCAAGGTGAGCAAGAAGTTGCAACAAATAGTCAAACACTTGCACATGTATTATTTGCATTTGAGGATGTAGGACAACGGTCAGAAACATATATGAACAAATGGAAAAATTATGAAAAAGCTGATCCGATGAATTATGTTCGTGATCTTCATAATGCTGTGGGTGTAGCTGCTGGATATCTTAATGTAGTAGCAAGCATGCTAGGCTATCGCACAGGATGTTGTGCATGTGGAGACTTAGAAGGTATTCGAGACACACTTGAAATGGAAGGTGATATTTGCTTGATGATGGGTATCGGTATTGGACGTACAGATATGAATCGTCGTGTACACCATGTGAGTGGTGAAATGATGCCA
>Ga0255784_10002406_pt1 | contig 14667 bp, 9 predicted proteins | sample 101ome_14_FD_179982 | JGI IMG/M metagenome (GOLD analysis project Ga0255784, IMG submission 179982) | Coastal salt marsh microbial communities from the Groves Creek Marsh, Skidaway Island, Georgia - 101403AT metaG (version 2) | ecosystem: Environmental > Aquatic > Marine > Intertidal zone > Salt...
ATTAACGCCCGTTCATCGCGCGCACGCGGCACTTCGCTTGGATCGAAGCTCCACCGTGTACTTTTCTGACACGGCGTCTCGCTCCATCTCTTTGATTTTTCTCAGTCTTTATATAAACGGGTGCCAGCGCGGGCGTCGCCACTTTCCGACGCCCGACCCCTCACTCCTCGACGCCGCAACCTGCGATCGGCGAACGATCGACGAACGGGTGCGTGAGCGGTGCCGTCATGTCGACGTCCAAGACGACGGATCCGGCGCCGATGGAGGATGACGCTGAATTCCGAGACGCCACCGCCTCGTGGGCGTTCGGTGTCGTCACCATCGATAAGGCGTTCTTCGCGCGACGTCGAGGTCGATTGATGGTGTCGAGATTCACGGCGCTGTCGCTGTCGGCGGCGACGCAGGCGGTGGCGATCGTCATCTTCGCGTTGGCGTACGCGTACTATTCGAGCGATCGTGTCGGCGAACAGAAGACGGCGTTTTCGCCGAGTTATTATTACGCCGGCGATACGAGGTACGAGTGTCGACCGATGCAGAGAGATTCGCATTACGTGAGTTCGATGAGCCTCAAGGAGTGTCTCGCGGAGTTTAAGATGCCGGACGCGACGAACGTCGCGGCGACGACGACGGCGGGCGTGATTCCTCGCGATCCGGCGCTCGGTCCGCCGGCGGATCCAAACGCACCTCAAAGCACCCCGTGCACGGTGTACAAGTACACCCCGTTCGAATCGTCGAAAGCCACGCTTTACGATCCAGTCAGCGAAACGACGGCGACGATTCCTCTGTACGATCCGTCGAGTCAAACCGCGCCGGCGTGGAACGCCGATTATCAAGACGCGTGCGTCAGCGACGCGCTCGGAACCGCCCAGCGAGACGCCAAGGCGATCGAGATATTCACCACCGCCGTGACCGCGATGCAAGCGCGCGATCAAGGAAAAGTGTGTGACTGGACCAAGGTGAACGCGCCGTTCATCTGCACGAAAACGGAAGGGTACTCGACGCTCACCAAGCTCTCGCTCGCGTATTCCAACACGATGCTCGTGTACGGCGCCACCAAACTCGTCCTTCGAAAGACGATGTTCATGCTCAACAAGAGCAAGCTCGAACGCGAAGGCTTTGACGTGTAAATTCCCTCCACGGCGTACGCCGCCTGAGTCCCCACCCGCGTTGAAGTAATAATAATCATATTTCAGCCATCGATCCGTCCCCGCGCCCACAGACGCTTGCGCGCGCGATGCTTTCGTCCAGCGTCGCCGCCGTCGCACAAACGCACTCTTCGGGTACCAATGGCTTCGCGTCAAGGCGTCGCCAGAATCTCTCGCCATGAACGCGACGTCCATCGGTCGAAACAGTTATAACAAATCTCTACCGAACGCGCTCTGGATGATTCGCTCGGCTGATTTGTACTTGAAATCTCGCGAGGCGAGAATGAGTTGATGATGCGGTGTATTGATTAACATTGAACGATTATTGATTAACGCCCGTTCATCGCGCGCACGCGGCACTTCGCTTGGATCGAAGCTCCACCGTGTACTTTTCTGACACGGCGTCTCGCTCCATCTCTTTGATTTTTCTCAGTCTGATGCGTTCCAACGCGTCTCGCTCCCGAGCTTCTCGTTTCTGCGTCTCCACCGCGTCTCTCGCCTCGCGCGCCTTGTCCCGCCGTTTCTCCTCCTCGTTGGATTGGATTTGCGCGATTAAATCCCGCTTGTGCGCCACCGCTGCCTTGCGCCTCGCCTCGTCTCGCGCGCGCTCCGCCTCGAGCTGCGCCTCGTGTTCTCGTCGAAGACGCGCCGCAGTCGCGCACTCGCTCTCTTTTTCCTCCCGCATCAATCGTACTTTTTCTTCGTGTTGCGCGACGCGCGCGCTCGTCAAATCCTCTTGCATGCGTCTCCGCTGTTCGCGTTCGGCGGTCTCCTTGGCGCGCATCTCGCGTTCGTATTCATCCTGAAGTTTTCGCGCGCGTAAAAAGTCTTGTTCGGCTCGACCGTCTATGTATTTTTCTTGCATCGAGCGCAGTCGCGCCGTCTCAATCTCTTTTCGTTTTCTCTGTTCCTCTTCCTCGGCGGCTTGCGCTGCTTCGCGTTCCGCCTTGCGTCTGAGATACTCCATCGCGCGTTCGTCCTCCTCGCGCTCTTTTCGCTCGGCGTCCGCTTTGCGTTCAATCTGCGCGATGTTTTCGCGATTGATGTCTTCGAGCAATCGGAGCGACGCGGCGCGCTTTCGTAGCTTCTCCGCGGCGTCCTCCTTGATGGCGCGGCGAATGTCCTCGACGCGCTTTTGAGATTCGCACTCTCTTCGTGCGTGTTCCTCCGCGCGCTCGCGCTCGCGCTCGGCGATCTGCGCGCGCAGTGTGTCCGCATCGCGTCGCATGCGCTCGACGCGTTCACGCTCGCGCCATTCCGCGCGTTCGATCGCCTCGACGCGTTCGCGCTCCATGTCGGCGTCCAACCGTCTTCGTTCCTCGCGCTCGGCTTGGATCGCTCGACGTTTCTCCTCCACCTGCGCGTCGCGCGCGCTCATCACTTTCCCGTATAAAACCATGGAATTCATCTCTCGAACCTCGGCGAGATCGTTCTCGAGTTTCGCCGCCGCCGCGCGTCTCGTCGCGCCGTCCGTCTCCTCTCGCACCGTCTCTCTCCGCGGCTCGTCCTTCGCGTCGTCTCGCGCCGCGTTCACTCGAGTCTCTCGTCGCGCCCGCGCGTCATCGTGCGCGCGCATTCGCGCGCGCCGCGCCGTCTCTCGCCTCTCTCGCGCGTCTCGCGCCTCCCTCTCGCGCGTCACCGCGTCCTCCACCGCCGCGCGCTCCGCGCGTCTCCTCGCGTCCTCGTCTCCCCACTCGCCTCTCGCGCGTCTCGCCATCGCGCGCGCCTCCTCGCGTCCGATCCTCGAAAACGCGCGCGCGCCGAGCGCGTCGCCCTCGCGCGCGTCTCGGATCGCCGCCATCGCCGTCGCGTCGCCGTCTCGCGCGTCACCGCCGGACGTCGTCCGACCGAGCTAAATATAACGCGTCGTCACCTCAAAAAAAGTGTCGATTCGATTCACACGCGCCTTCGCCCGAGATTTTGGTTTGAATTCGCGACGTTCATCTCTCGCGACTCGGCGACGCGTCGTCGCGAGTGTGTCGAGGGAGACCGGCGAGACGGGCGCGCGAGACGTTCGATGCGCGCGGCGGTGGGCGCGGCGCCGGCGTCCGCGTCGCGCGCGTCGCGCGCGAGCGTGAAGACGCACGTCGTGCTGTTCGCGTGGTTGGGATTGATTCACGTCAACATCGCCGTCGTCGTCGCGGCGTGCGCGCTGTGGCCGAGATGGGAGGCGGTGGCGGTGCTCGTCGCGCTCGTGACACTCGCGGCGTGGCCTCGCGCGCGGAAAGCGCCGTCGTGGGGGGAAAAGTTGGCGAGAACGGTGACGAGGACGGCGTGCGCGTACTTTCCGTCGACGTTGGCGTTCGAGGACGAGGAGGAGTGGTTGGAGGCGACGCGACGCGGGCGACCGTCGTTGATCGGATTGGAGCCGCACGGGGTGTTACCGCTGAGTGTCATCTCGTTCGCGGAGTATTTCATCTATGATGAACCGGAGGAAGCGAAGAGGAAACGGTTGACGGAGACGACGCGGCGGTCGAGATGTTTGGCGAGCGCCGCCATCTTCAACGTGCCGTTCGTTCGACACCTGTGGACGTGGTTGGGATTGGATCCGATCTCGAGACCGAGAATGTTGAAGATGTTGCGCGGTGGGGAGAGCGTGGTGATCATTCCCGGGGGCGTGGCGGAGTGCATGACGATGGAGAAGGGCGTCGAGACATTGTATCTGCGTAAACGGTTCGGGTTCGTGAAGATTGCGATTCAGACCGGTGCGGCGTTGGTTCCCGCGTACACGTTCGGGCAGAGTAGGACGTACGGATACTGGCGTTTGGGACCGCCCATCGTGCCGAAATTCGTCGCCGATTGGATCGGGAAAACGTTCGCGTTCGCGCCAATCGTGTTTTGGGGCAAGTGGTGCTCGCCGATTCCGTACGCGACGCCGCTCAACACCATCGTCGGAAAACCTTTGGAGGTGGTGCAGAATTCAGATCCGAGTCGAGACGAAGTCGCGGCCAAGCTGGAAGAATTCATCGAGGCCATGCGTTCGCTGTACGAGAGACACAAGAGCGCGTACGGCTACGCCGACGTGGACCTCGTCATTTATTAACTAGTCAATAATCCGCCCCGCCCGACGCATCGCCGCGCGCGCTCGCGTTCGGTGTGCGACTATTTTTCGCGCAAATGTCTTTGATATGAATAAGATACAGATTTTAGTGCACTTCGAGTGCCGAGGTTGACCGCCCTACGCGAAGAGAAACTCGGGATACTCCTTTGTCAACCGCTGCAGACGGGGCATCGTCATGTTCGCGATCACCTTTTCGTTCTTCGCCACCAAACTCTCGAATTCTTTCAGAGAGATGACACCATTCTTGGTGAGATCGCAATCCTCGAACGTCTTGTCCACCGCCGCGTCTATCTCCTTCGGCGTCAGCGACATCGACGTCGACTGCGACAACACCGCCTCCAACATCCTTCGCACGTCGTCCCTGTTGATCTCCCCCGTGCCCTGTAAATCGTACACGCGGAACGCAAACTTCGTCTTCGCGTCTCTTGGCGTCTCAGGATGAAACACGTTCAACCCACACACGAACTCTTCAAAACTCAATCGCTCGTCTGACGCCGAATCGAAACACGCGAAGATGCGCGCGCTAAACAAATCACTCTTCCCCGCATCCTCGTCACCACCGCTCGCGCGTCCGAACAGCGCACGCTGAAACTCTATCGCATCGATCACCCCATCGCCTTCGTTCATGCTGCTCACGCGCGAGAAGACGCGCTGCAACACGCGAACTTGTCCCGGGGTAAATTTTGTCTTGCTCGCCAATCGCGCGCACTCGCGCTCTTGCGCGTTCCCCGGGGCGCTCGCCGCGCACCCCATGTCCACGAAACGGTCCCACGCGAGTTTTCTCTCGACGTCTCTCTCGCGCGCGGACGACCTCGCGCGCGCGTATGGCGCGCCACGGTCGATTCCTCCGGAATTCGTGATCGAGGAAAAAGAAGATATTTTCTCCCGACGGAGTGCGCGCGGCGGTCCAAGGCGCTCGCGCGACGCAGAGGCTGACGGCGGCGACGTGCGCGGTGTTAAAGGAAATCTAAGATACTAAACAGCGCGTCGAAGAGGCCCGTGGCGGCGCCGACGGTAGCGGCATCGGTGAGCGCGTCGACGTCGATCTCGGCGGCGTCTTGGGCGAGCGTGGCGGTTTCGCCGAGTCGAGAAAAGACGACTTGCGCAGTCAGCAGCGCGGCGATGGCGGCGGTCTTGGCGTTGACGGCGTTCGGTGATGAAATCGCCGAGTCTTCGCGCTGACACGCACCCATGGTCTTGACGTGTTCGCCCTCGTCGTCTCGAATGTTGCTAAAGACGTCGTAGAGGTTGCGAATGCGAGGCCGTCTCGAACGCACCTCTCGAGCCGTTTGAAACTCGTCAAAGAGGTAGAGATCGGCGCCCTCGTAGTACTCCACCGCGATGGTCGGTGGTGGCATTGATTTGAGCAACGCTTCGTTTTGGTCGACGAATTGTGCGTACGTGTCCACGGCGTGCCCTTCGATGAGTTCTGAAAAGTTGTACGCGAGCGCCGGCGAGATCAGCCACAAGAGCACCAACACAAAAAAGTACACGATGGCGGCGTGCAAGCCAAGAAATCGATCGCGCCAGCTTCGATCGCCCCCGAGAGATTCCATCACCAACAGGTGATGAAACTCGTTCCACTCCTCGCTGAAATGAATCTTCCTGAGCTCGCTCGACTGTCGCCACCATCCGAGCGCCTCGTAAAACGTGAGCATATTCGTGTAACTAAAATACGGCATTCTCGCCACCGTCTCTAAAAACCAAAACCGCTGAATCGGTCTCTTTTCGTCAAACAAATTGTCCAGCATCACACACAGCGCCAAATACGGTCCCTTCAAGATCCACGGCGCCGGAATCTCCTCTCTCGCGCGTTCTCGTTCCCAAATCGCGTCAGCGTCCAGACGCAACGCCAGCACCTTTTCTCTCAACTCTGTCGGCATCCCAGTCGGCGCCTCCTCGTCCTCGTTCCCTCGCGCGCGAAAATACTTGACCATTTCTCTCAGTTCTCGATCGAAATTCTCCAACGCGGACGCGATGAACCCTTTGGGAACCTCGTTTCGCTCGACGTCGATGTAGCACCCTCGCAGCGAGGCGATGTACCCGTACGAGCACGCGAACGCGTTCGCGCTCGCGCCGTCGAACCCATCGTCTCTCGCCAACACCGCCGCCGCGAGCGCGAGCTCGGCGCTCGCGAGCGCCTTTTTCGCCTCCTCTCGTCGTCGTCGGAGCGCGTCGACGTCGGTGACGCGACGAATCGCGTCTCGAGACGCGGGCGTGGTGACGCGCGCGAACGCATCCGCGGCGTCTTCGGGCGGACGATCGGTCGCGCGCGAGACGACGCGCCGCGATCGGTGACGATGTACGCGAGACGACGCGCGCGTCGACGCGTGACGAGACGCCGACGACGGCGCGGGACGCGTCGATGACATGATTAACGATTTTTGTCCCGCAACCGACGCGTGAGACTATGACGACACGTCTCGCGCGGTCGTCGTCGACGTCCCCGCGGCCGTCTCGCGCTCGGGACGCGCGCGGTCGATCGAGACGCGTCGACGCGTCTCGCGCGGTGCGTCGCGAGTGGCCCGCGCCGTGGACGTGTCCGACGTGCGCGAGAGACGGTCGCACGGTGCGGTTGGTGGCGGATGAAAACGACGCGACGTATCGATGCGCGCGCTCGGAGAGACCGCACGCGGTGGACGCGGGGAGGAGTGGATACGTGAATCTTCTCGGTCGCGCGCGCGGTGGGGACGCGCGGGCGCAGTTGCGCGCGAGAAGAGCGTTTCTGAGTCGAGGGCACTTTTCCGAATTGGCGGCGGCTGTGGCCGAAGAGGCGTTGGCGCGAGACGACGACGCGCGGGAGGGAGAGGAGGCGGTGGGGCGTGACGTCGCGTCGTCGTCGTTGTCGTCGAGCGTCGCTCGGACGGATGCGTCGACGGATGTGTCGCCGCGGGCGAGAAAATTGGCGAAGAAGCGCGCCGAGCGGCGGCGGCGGCGAGACGCCGAGGAGGGCGAACGCGCGCGCGGCGACGTCGACGCCGTCGTCGTCGCGAGACGGTGGCGAGTGGTAGATTTCGGGTGTGGTGAAGGCTATTACGCGCGCGCGGTTCGCGACGCGGCGATGGTGCGAGACGACATCGCCTTGGAACTCGCGGCGTTCGACGTCGCGAAGGACGCGGCGGATTTGGCGGCGGCGTCGTTGGGCGGAGACGCGCGCGTCGCCGTCGCCGACGCGACGCGCGATGTGCCGCTGATGGATGACTCGGTCGATGCGGTGATTAGCGTGTTCGCGCCGCGGTCGCCGAGCGAACTCGCGCGGTTGGTTCGCGCGGGCGGTCGAGTGTGCGTCGCGAGGCCGGGCGAGGATCACATGCGAGAGCTGCGAGAGTTGAACGGCGACGGCGTCACCGTTCTCGGCGTCGAACCGGGGAAATCTGATCGAGTGGACGCGTCCATGCTCTCGAACGGATTCGAAATCGTGCGTCGACGCGAGATTCACGGCGCGATGACGCTGTCCGAGGAGGATGTTTTTGATGTACTGTACATGGGTCCGAGCGGACATCACAACGAAGAGAGCGCGATTCGCGCCGCGGCGAGAGACGCGCCGCGCGTCGTGACGAAATCGTTCGAGGTGGTGGTGTATCGGCGTATCAGCGAATGAATACATGAGCAAATGGCTAGCTAGTTAGCGTACAGTATTACTTGTAATAGGTGATGGTATAGTGGTGGTGTATTAGCGCGCGCATAATGTATGAATGAATCGTCTCGGCGGAGCGGCGCCCGTTATTGGTTGATGCTTCCGCACGCGCAGACGATGATGTCGCCCTCGCCCTCGACGAACGCGATGCCAAAGTGCGAGAGCCACCTCATGACGTCGCCGTGAATGACGCGACCTCCTCGACTGTGATTACCTCGACCGGTGATGAGTCGCATTTTCCAGTCGGACGTCACCATGGGGGAGATTTTCACGAAGGCATCCTCGAGAAGGTGGATCGCTTGCACTCGATCGCACCCGTGGAAATCGAGCACCTGGTCAAAGTCGAAATCATCCGCTTTTCTGTACCAAGACGGCATGTCTTTCATCTTCCTTTCGGGGCCCATAGTTTCGAGTGCGGTGCGAAGCGCCGCCTTCTCTCGTATCTTGGACGCGGCGTGAGGATTTTCGCCTCTGTCTCTTTGCACGCGCAACCGCGTTAAATCTTCCGAGATTTGTTCTAATTTAGCCTCCACCGTCGCGTCGGCGCTTCCTGATCGCGACGATTTCGTCAAGCGTATGGTTCGTGAGCCGCTTCCTTGGTGCCTCGACCACTTGCCCGCGGCTTCTCTGATGGTGGCGGAGGCGAATTTACTTCGATGGAATTTGCTCGTTCTCTCCTCGGTGTGAACGCCCCAATTTTTGGACGTCGTCGTCGACGACCCGACGACGTTCGCGATGATTTCCTTCTTTGAGCCTTCGATGATCCCCGAACGCATGCGTCGCTTGCTTCGCTTGATGGCTTTACGAAGCTTTTTACTCAACTTTGGCGGAGACGAGACGCTCGTCGAATCCGGCGTCATCGCGCCGCTTCCGTTTTCATCCTCGTCTTCGTAATAGTATCGTCCACCCCCATCTCCGTCCTCGTCCTCATCATCGTCGTCCTCGTCCCCATCGTCGTCGTAATAATAATCGTCGTCGTAATCTTCAAACGTGAAATTACCCTCGTCGTCGTCTTGAACGTAATCAAATTCGTCGAGTTGATCCTCCGGCTCCGGCGTCATCTGCATCAATAAATCCTGCGCCGTCGCCTCCATGTCGAATCCGTGCTTCATGAACGTCGTCTTGACGTGTTCCGGATGATGCACCTCGAACATCTCGCACAACTCCAAGTAATTGCGTCGTATCTGATCTCGTTTCTTTTCCTTGAGGCGTCTCTTCGCCTCCTCCTGGTTGGCGTCCGTCGGCGTCCCGCCGCGTCTCTCTTTCGACCCACTCCCAACGTTGTGCTTGGACGTCGACATGTACTCCGGTCGCGTGGACGTCGCCCTCGGCATGACCACCGCTCTCCCGACGCTATCACCGATCGCCGACTCCGCGCCGGGCACCTCGCGCGCCTTTCGCGCCGCCCCTCCTCGAGTAGTTGAAAAATCCTCCTCCTCGCCGTAATCCACGCTCCCGTCCGTCATCATCACCCCCAACCTCCCCTCCAACGTCACCGCACCCCCGACGAACGTTAAATCCAACGCATCCCCGTTCACTAAATCCTCCGCCACGACGTCACCGAGCGTTCGCCACTCCCTCGTCGTCGGCGCGAAGACGCTCACGTGCGGCGCCGCGCTCTCCGGCGTCGGCACCGCGCTCGGCACGTCCTCCCACGACACCGCCAACGCGAACAACTTCTCTCGCACGCACGCGTGCGTCGCACGAACCTTGATCGTCGTCCCCGCGAACGCGCGGTGCGGGAATCTCGCGAGCGTCTCCGTCGAGGGTCGATACGACACCGTCACGTGATTGGCGCTTCGTTTACATCCGGGCGGTTCTCGACCGAGTCCGACGAGGTCGCGGACGAGGGCCCAGACGGCGCGTTTACTCGCGTCGTCGAGGAATAAGCCGCAGTAGTACGGCTCGCGGGGCTCGCGCGGCGGGGACATGGCCGACGCGCGCGCGCGAGTGACGCGGACGATGACGAGGATGATGGTGGAAAAACGTCAACGCGCGGCACTCGACGACGGCGCGAGACGGCGTGCGCGCGTCCGTCGGTGTGTGTGCGCGTGGGACGACGGACGACGTCGAGGACGACGTGATCGACGACGTCGAGGACGACGAAGGCCGGCGGTGGAGGCGTGCGACGCGCGCGAGGGACCGCGACGCGTAACGAGATTGTTGTTGGATTTCGTGATTGTTTCATTCGTCGCGCGAGTGGGGTCGAGGCGCGGAGGACGCGATGTTGTTGCATCGAGGACAGTTTGCGTTCTTGGCGGCCGTGCTCGTGGGCGCGTACGGCGTCGATCGTGGGTTGACGGCGCTGTGCGCGGCGACGGCGGCGTATTACGCCACGAGGTGCGCGCCGTCGACGTCGCCGGTGTTCTCTCGCGCACGTCTTCTTTGTTCGCGGTCGTGAGCGCGATTGACTGACGTTTTGATTTTCGTGTGTGTGCGCGATAGGTTTTTCTTGTTGAAGCGCGCGGTGCGAGCGATTCGACGACTCAAAGAACTGCGCGCGGCGGCGCTCAAGCGGTCGCAAGAGTTGCGGGGGATGATTTTAGAGGAAGGGAAAATTAGAGCGTTTCAGAGCGTGTCGCTCAAGATGTTCGACATGCCGCATCAACCTCGACGAATGCGACAGGCGGTGCGCATTTGGCGCACGTGGCAGGCGCAGACGAATCTCAAGGCGCGATTAAAGGATATCAGAGGCGACGGTTTGAGCGTTTTACACAAGACGGAGGAAGATTTGCGCGAGGCGATTTCGGCGCACGGATTGGCGACTCTCACGCCGCACGAACGTGCGAGGCCGTTAGATCCGACGCTCGACGCGTTACGCGCGTGTGCGGCGTGTCGAGGGATGTCTGAGGCCGCCATCGCGACGCTTCGCTCGAGGGCGAGGACGGTGGCAGTGCGCGCGAGGGAACGCATCGGCGAGTCGGTGGCGCCCGACGAGTTGACGGTGTTGGTGGAGGGCGACGTCGAACTCAAGGGTCAGATCGAGATGGACGTGAGCATACGCGGTGACGGCGAGTCAAAGGCGTTGACGACGCACTGTTCGCGTCCGGGCACGTGTCTGAACTCGTTCATGGACATCTTGGAACACGCGCCTCAAAAGTGGAGCGCTCGGGGCGAACCGGCGCCGGCGAAGAGGAGCGACGCGCCGTCGAGCGGTCAAAAGTCGCCGAGATCGGAGAATGCGGATCGCGTGCGCGTGCGATTGACGTTTGGTGCGGAAAACGAAGAACGTCAGCGCGATCGAGTTCGCGTCTCCGCGCGCGCGGCGCCCGGTGGATGCGTGTTAGCCGTCGTCAAGATGTCTGATTTTCACGAATGCGCCGGCGCCGTCGTCGGCGTTCAAGGCACCGCCTTGCGTCTCGCCGGCGGATTCACGGCGCTGTGCAAGTATCTCGGCATGACGTCCGATCTCAAGGCGTTATGGGTGGAAGAGCGAGTGTTGAGCGAGTCCACGGTGACGTCTGCGGTCGAATCGGCGCCGCTCTTGTGCACGAAGGCGTTGTCGTGCATGTTCGACGATGAGGTGGTCGACGCCATCGATACGAGCGACGTCGTCGCCAAGATGGAACGGCACGGGTACAGGAAAAGCGCGTCGAAAGGTTCGGGGAAAAACGGTGGTGGGTTCTTTCGGAAACAGAAAGCAGTCGCAGACGACGTCACGCCGCACATGTCGTACGAAGTCGCGCTGGAAGCCACGGCGTATCCCGCGGGATCCGTCGTCTTGCGACAGGGCGCGTCGCCGTGCGCGTACCTCGTAGAACACGGTTCGTTGGAAGCGTTCACGGGCCAAGTGCCGAAGCGCGAGCGACCTCCGCTCCCGAACTTTCCTCGAGTGTTTCGTTCGGAGACGCCCATTTTCACGGCAAAGGCGGGAGAAGTGGTCGGGTCGCACCTTCTCTTGACTGGTCAACGAAGTAATCTCGCGTTTCGAGCCGGTTCCAACGGCGCCGTGGTCGTCGCGTTTCCAGTGAGCGCGTTGGCGCGTCTCGCGCGATCTCGCGACAAGATTACGTGTAAAATGGCGAGTGCGCTCGCGCGACGGGTCAGACTCACGCCGAGCTCGCTCGTTTTAGATCGAGTGGGTACGGAGATTGAAATGTTAGAGGCGGGCGAGGCGTTGAATCACCGCGAGGGCGGCGTGCACATCGTCGTCGCCGGATGCTTGCGAGAGCAGACGGAGGAGTACAGTCTGTCTCGAGCGAATTCATCTCAAAATCTATTCAAACGCCGGACGCCGGGTAAACCCAACGTGTCGTATCCATCCAGCGCGCCCGGCTACGTCGTCAATCCGGGCGAGGCGACGGGAGAAGACTCGGTTCTCCAATCAAACAACGCCGACTTGTCGGTGTCGACACCGAGATCGAGACGACAGAGCATCTCATCACCCAAAGGACGAATCGTCGCGCGAGCGGTGAGAGATTCTCAGGTGCTCTGGATCTCCTCCGCGGGATTGGACACGCTCGCCCTCGCGGCGCCCACGGCGTTCGTCCGCCTGGCGCGAGGATTAGGATTGCGCCAGGCGAATCGCGCTGCCGCGTTGTCTGCGAGCATTGCGCCGACCGTTTCCGGTTTGCAGCAATCTCAAAAGGCATCGAACACGCCGAAGATCGTCTCCGTGATTCCCGTCACTGAGGGCGCCGCCGTGCACTTGGACGATTTCTGTTACTCGCTGACGATGGCGCTCAGAAAGATTTGTCGTGTGCACACCGTCGATTCGGCGTGTCGTCTGGCTGAGCTCGGTCAAGCGGCGGTCGGTCCGCTCGCGCAGGAGGCGACGATGAATTGGTTGTCGAACCTCGAGTTAGAGTACGATCTCGTCATCTTAAAGGGCGATCCCTTCCCGTCGCCCTGGTGCGCGCAGTGCGCGCGTCACAGCGATACCATTTTACTCGTCGCCAACGCCAACGATCAAGCGCCGACGCCGACGGAGGGACAAACCTTACAAGATCGTCTCCTCCACGGACAAGGCGCGACAAAACTTCAACGCATGCTCCTCGCGCAACGGGAGCTCGTGTTGCTCCATCAAAACGCCGACGTCACGCCGAAAGACACCAAATCGTGGCTCACCGCCTTTAGCGTGCAGCGCCACCACCACGCGGCGATGGAATCGCCGTCCGGCGGACTCGTTCTCTCCCACGCCGCTCGTCTCGCCCGTTCGCTTCGTGACTTGACCGTCGGTCTCGTCATGGGCGGCGGCGGTGCCCGCGGCATCGCGCACGTCGGCGTTCTCGCCGCGATGGAAGAGGAAGGCATTCCCATCGACGCCGTCGGCGGCACCTCCATCGGCGCCATGGTGGGCGGCATGTACGCGCGCGATCCGAGCGCGCTCCTCGTGCGCATCATGGTGATGAAATTCGCCAAAGAGATGTCCAGCGCGTGGGGACGCGTGATGGATTTCACCCTCCCCGTGGTGAGCTACTTCACCGGATGGGGCATGAATCGATCCCTCGGCGTCAACTTTGGCGAGACGAAGATCGAAGATTGTTGGCTACCGTTTTTCTGTTGCACGCTCGATCTCATCTCATGCATGCAAATCATACACAGAAACGGTACGCTGTGGCGATACGTGCGCGCGAGCATGGCGCTCGTTGGATTTTTACCTCCCGTGTGCGACACCGAGCAAGACAGGCAACAAAGCATGCACGTTCTCGTGGACGGCGGATACGTCAACAATCTCCCCACCGACGTCATGCGGGCGCTCGGCGCGCGTTTCGTCATCGCCGTCGACGTCGCTGGTGAAGGTTTAGACGCGAGAAAGCTCAGTCCGTGGGGTGATGGGATCAGTGGATCGCTCTTGTTGCTCCGCTCGCTCGTCCCTCGTTGGCTCGGCGGTGGGTATCGCATTCCGACCATGGCGGATATGCAAGGGCAGCTTCCCTTTGTCACGGATACGGTGAAACATCAGACGCGCGTCGACGACATCGACGTGTACATTCACCCGGACGTGTCGAGCATCGGTATCCTGGAGTTTAACAAATACAACGCCATCATCAAGCACGGGTACGAGATCGGTCTGCGACTGGCGCGCGAATGGAAATCGGAGAATCCGGACGCGGCGGCGTTGCTCGAGCACGGAAGCAATCGCCGAGGTTTCGCGTCGGGATCGAGAGATCGAAAGTTTAATCTCCTGAGCGATACGAATCTGAACGAGTTGTCGACGCGGCGCGCGCGTCACGACACATCTCCGACGGGGACGCCGCGCGAGACGAGCGAGAACGGGATATTTCACGAAGATACTCGGAGCTCGAACGCGTATCAGTTTTCGGACGACGACGTCGCGCTCAGACGCACGAGTTCGGACACGCACACGATGCTCACGACGGACGCCATGTGGACGCCCACCGCGAATAAAGAGAAACGCCGCATTAATTTCTAGACTTAGTCCATCTGACGAAGTGTATTTTACTCTTCGTAGGGAAAACGTAGGTCTCTGTAAAAGCTTAGGAGAAATGAGACTTCCCGGACGCCCCAAAACACCTGCAATTTGCACCTGCAATTTTGCACTTGCATCTTGCAGGTAAAATTTCCCCAACCCCTAAAGACCTCGTGTGTCCAAACGGTGACCGATGAGCTGTCCACCTCGACCTTGCCGCGTCATTCCGGGGCGATGGCGACGGAGTCGACGCGGCTCGTGATCGATGCCTCCGAAACGTCGTCTATCGACCATGGAGGCGTGCGTCCTCGTCGTCCTCGTCGAAGCGAGTGGACGAGCATCGCCGCGTTCCTTGTAGTGTTGGGAATGGTGTTGACCGTCGCTGGTGGTCTCGCGAGCGATGAACACGCGCCTTTGGGGCGGATCGCGAAATGGGCGTTCGGTGGACGCG
>Ga0255784_10002417_pt1 | contig 14609 bp, 15 predicted proteins | sample 101ome_14_FD_179982 | JGI IMG/M metagenome (GOLD analysis project Ga0255784, IMG submission 179982) | Coastal salt marsh microbial communities from the Groves Creek Marsh, Skidaway Island, Georgia - 101403AT metaG (version 2) | ecosystem: Environmental > Aquatic > Marine > Intertidal zone >...
TTAGTCATTGGAGATTTAATGATTGATAAATATCTTTGGGGTGAATGCACCAGAGTTTCGCCTGAGGCGCCTGTTCAAGTTATCAATGTCAAAAAAGAAACAAAAGTGCTGGGTGGTGCTGGAAATGTTGCTCATAATTTAATAACACTTGGCTCGAATGTTGAAGTTTTAAGTGTTATTGGTGGATGCCAGATTTCTAATGAGTTGAAAGAACTTTTCAAAAAGATTAATCTTAAAACTGACAATCTCATTGAACAAAAAGATCGTATCACTTCAAAAAAAACAAGGATTATTTCAGCTCAACAGCAAGTCATTAGATACGATATTGAAAGCGATGAGGACATTAATAAAGCCTCTGAAAAGAAATTGATAGATATCTACAAATTAATCATAAGTAAATTTGAATTAGTTATTCTCTCTGATTATGGAAAAGGTGTAATAACAAAGTATATTGCTCAAGATGTCATTAGAATAGCCAACTCTCATAAAATTAAAGTTATTGTTGACCCTAAAGGTTCTGATTACTCAAAATATAACTCTGCGTATCTACTAACACCAAACAGGAAAGAGGCTTGTGAGGCAACTGGAATAAATATTTCAGATAAAAAAACATTAGAAGATGCTCTTATCTATTTGAAGCGTTCCTGCAAATTACATACTTCTTTAATTACTCTGAGTGAAGAAGGTATTGCTATATTTGATGAGAAGTTTAGATCTCATCCAACTGTTGCTAGAGAGGTATTTGATGTCACTGGGGCTGGAGATACTGTGATTGCATCTCTCGGATATGCATTAGCTGCAAAGCAAGATATTGACTCAGCAGTAATTTTTGCCAATATAGCAGCAGGTGTTGTTGTGGGTAAGATCGGCTCCGCAACAACTTCTTTTGAAGAGATCATTAAATATGAATCTTCGCTAAGTCCATCTAGTTGCGAAGAGAGTATCTTATCATTAGAAGAATTTACCAAAATTCTGCATGATTTAAGAAAGCATAAGAAAAAAATTATTTTCACCAATGGTTGCTTCGACATTCTTCATATGGGTCATGTTAGATATTTAGAAAAAGCCAAAAATCATGGTGATGTTTTAGTTGTGGGCATAAATTCAGATGATTCAGTTACAAGACTAAAAGGCAAAGATAGACCTATTAATTCCCTAGAAGATAGATCTTGTGTTTTATCTTCACTAAGATCAGTGGACTATGTGATTCCATTTGAGGAGGACACGCCAATTCAACTAATCAGCACAATCATCCCAGATATACTTGTAAAAGGTGGAGATTATAAAAACAAAGAGATAGTAGGTGAAAAAATTGCAAAAGAGCTTATCCTGATAGATTTTGTGAAAGGAAGAAGCACCTCTAACACCATCAATAAAATCAATGGAAATGATAAAAACAATTAGAAATGAGCTCAAACTGCATAATGAAGTTTCTTCAAAAATGGGGCAACTCTCTAGTGAAATTGATTCGATTGCTAAATTAGCTATTAAATCCATTGAGGACAATGGAAAAGTTATTTTATTCGGTAATGGGGGGTCTGCATCAGATGCGCAACACATAGCTGCTGAGCTAGTTGGAAGATATAAAACTACTAGAAAAGGTTTGGCCGCAATTGCTCTCACTACTGACACTTCTGCCTTGACGGCTATAAGTAATGATTTTGGATATGAGAATGTATTCAAAAGACAACTTGAAGCGCTTTTAGATAAAAATGACCTAGTAATTGGTATTAGCACCTCAGGTAATAGCTCTAATGTTATTAACGCACTCAAATACGCAAAAAATCATGCAGCAAAAGTTGTTGGTTTTTCAGGAGGTCAAGGTGGAAAAATGAATGAAATTTGCGACATTAATCTTGTAATTCCCTCAAACGATACTCCCCGAATCCAAGAAATGCATATTTTTGTTGGTCATACTCTATGTCATTTAATAGATATTCATTTTTCAAATTAAACTTAGGGCAGAATTAATTACTTCTTCACTGGTAATTTTTTTCATGCAGTCATGGTGACCCAATGGGCAAACCCTTTTCATGCAAGGCTGACAAGGTAGTTCCTTCTTTAAAATAATTGACTTGTTATTCATCCATTGACTAGTTTCATGAGCTTTTGTTGGTCCAAATAATGAAATTGTTGGAACCTGAAATGCTGACGCAATATGCATAGGTCCAGAATCTCCAGTTATAAACAGACTTAAAGATGATATTTTATTCACTAGATCATCAATTGAAGTCTTGCCTGCAAGATTTACAAAATTTTTACAACCAGATTTGATTAACCTTTTCTCAATCTTTTTTGAAAGATTGATTTCATCTTTTCCGCCAAAAATTAAAATGTCAAACTTATATGATAAAGATAAAGCAACCTTAGTAAAATTTTCATATGACCAACATTTAGCGGAACCGTATGATGCTCCAGGATTAATGCCTAAAGTTAATTTATTGGAAACCCCTTTTGGATATTTTTTATAAATTAATAATCCCTTTGGCAATGTTTTAAGACCAAGAGATTCATTTATAAATTCATTATATTTTTCTACCTGATGTCCATTCTTAAAGTTATTTTTCTGATAGTGAAACTTTCTCGAAGCATTTACAAGCATGCTGAATAATTTAACTCTTGGTGAGCTCCTAAAAGAAAAGAATATATCAACAAATCCAATCTTATATGCTATAAATATTAGTTTAATGATACTCTTATTCATATAAATTACCTCTAGGCAATTAGGATGATTCTTCATTAAGTCAACAGACACCCTAGAACCAATAAAAATTACCTTAGAGTTGGGGTATGAAGAAATAATATTCTCAATCGCAGGAGTTGTCATTACACAATCACCTAACCAAGTTGGTAACTCAATTAATAACTTCATCAATAATTTTTAATGTTTTGTTGAGATTTTTTTCAATTGAGTAATTTTGACAATTTTTAAAATTTATCTCTTTTATGACATCTAACTTTCTTTTATCACTTAATAATGCATCAATTTTTTCTACAACTGAATAATCATTGCTATTTTTCATAATAAAATTTTTATCAAGTATTTCAGAGGCACCATTTTGAGAGGTTGTAAAAACAACGTTAAAATGACTCATAGCCTCAAGAATAACATTGCTAAAGGGCTCATAAAGAGTGGGTAAAATAAAGATGTCACTTATCCTATAGTAATCATTCACATTATTTTTAGGTCCTGTGAAAATTATATGATCCTCTAAATCCAGTTCTTTTACTAAACACTTATAAGTATCCATTTTTCTTTCTTTTCCAATAATAAAGGCAAGGTAATTTTTACTTTTAAGTTTAGAAAGAATATAAAGTAACTCTTTAACGCCCTTTCTCTCAAAGCCACTACCAACAAACAGAATTACTCTTTTATTTTGTAAAGAATGCTTCTGTATTAATTTGCTTGGGTTTTTAAATGAATCATGATTAATATTAATTCCGTTATGAACTACTGATATTTTTTTTGGCTCTATACCATAGTTCTCAATAATTTGTTCTTTTACAAAATAAGAGTTTGCGATAATTCTTTTTGAATTTTGAAAACATCTCTTTTCAAGAAATTTATAGACAAAATGAAGAGGGTTAATTTTAGTTTTTTTAATTACTTTGAGAAACTCCTTGTGGACACCATCGCCTGCTCTATAAATATCTGCACATGACAGCCTCTCAAGAGAAAAATAAAATTTACCTCTTTTGGTAATGCATAAATATGCATTAAACAGTATTGCTCTCAACCATGAGGGCAAAAAATTTGGCAAGGGTGAATTAACTAATTTATATTGCAATCCTTTTTCGTCAATAGCGTTTATTAACCTAGATAAATATATTTCTGCTCCTCCTAAAGTTGTTTTTTTGGAGGTCGCTCTCACAAAGTAAATTATTTTATTCAAGGGCCTTTTCAGGTTTTCGAATAAAAACAAACAGAATTCCAAAAAGCATCATGGATAGAAGAAACATGTGTGCTCTCATCTCGTCTAGTGACCAAAGTGTATCAACAGAAACGAGTAAAGAATGGAAAAATACAAAAATAACAAAGACTAATAGCCATAAAAGTGGATTTAAAAAACTTCTGTAGAATAAAAACTGATCTAAACCTGTCAATGCATATTTTCTATACCTTGTCACAAGTAGCAGAATCAAGGTAACTACTAGGAAATATCTCAGAGCCATAGTTCCATGAATACTAAGTATAAAGATTAGAAAAGATAAGACAAATACCAAGGGATTGAACATTATATTAATCCTGTGACTATCTCTGAATGGGCATTAATGACATTTTTTGGATTGGTGCTTTTGAATATTGGAACTGTATCCTTTTTCAAAGCTATTGCAATATGTAAAGGCGCAGAATCTACCGCAATTATAACATCTGTACTTTTGACTAAACTAATAAACCCTCTGGATGAAAAACTATTTTTTTTAAAAATAAAATTGGCTCCGCCATTGAAATTTATCTCTTTCATGCTAGCACATGTAATTAATGCATTAGCGTTTAGCAAATTAATCTTTTCAACCAATTTCTGAACTTCTGAGTCATCCAAAGATCTTTTTTTATCAGTTGAGTCAGGGCATATTAAAAAAGAATTTGGCATTTCTTCTGGTTTCTTCTTTATAAGATGAAAAGGTTTTTGTTCAAGCAAAAGGTATTTCCTAATGACATCATAATGATTAACCTCTGATGGCTTAGAAAAGTCTCTGTAACAAAAATATTTTTTTGCATAAGATGAAAAAAAACAACTATCTAACCCATTAGACCATGGAGAAAATGCAATATCAGGAAACCATTTTTTTAAAAGATTATTTACTACTAACATTTTGAATAAATTTCTTTTATTGACTTTTATAAACCTAATTCTTGGGAGAATTTCTTCAACAAAAGGACCCATCTGCTCAGGGCATAAAATTAAGTAATCTTTTTTAGGGTGCTTTCTTATGAACTCATTAATAACACAAAGAGAAATTATGGTATCTCCATACCTAGTAAACAAGCAAAAAAGAATTTTGTTTGCGTTCTTAATATCTTGATGACTCAGTTCTTTAGATTCAAAACTTTTACTTTTATACTTCAAGAAGAGATTAATCACAACAAACCCTTATCTTTAAGTCCTTTTGCTGTATTTTTAGATAACTTTTCCCAATCAACTTGAGGAGTTAATACATCCTCAGTAAAGTGAGTTGATAGACCCTTGATTGGAGAAAGACATAATGCTTTGTTAATAAAAAAGATCTTGCCATAAACTTTCTCACTAAGTTTGGAGTCACTGGGACCAATACTAGAAAGATAAAACTCTTTTATAAATTTATTTAATGTTTTAGACTCAAGAAGAAGAGTATGTGTTGTATTTATTATTTGTCTCCAATGGCAAAACTTTGATAAGAAAATATATGAAGGCCTTATCCAATGAGGCAAATATCTGTCTGGATAATCTGAAAGATGAATTATAAGCGGCTTCATACTTAAATCTCCCGAAAGTATGGAGTATAAATTTTTTTTCTTTTTCGAAGTTTTAAGGTAAGTGTAACGATTATTTATTAATTCTGACAAGTATTCAAAAGCATGGATATCATGAAAATAGTCATCTTCACATAAATATACCCATTCATCTTTTGGAATTTCTGAAGCTATATCAAGCTGTTTTTTTAATGATAAAGAAGCAGACCCAAAATTTTCATTTAGAACTTCTATATTTTTATATTTCTTAAAGAAATTTAAAGTTTCTATAGATAAATCATCGCCGATTACAACTATTCTATAGTCACAACCTTTTAAAGATAAGTATAAACTCTCAAAACATAGCTTAATAGTTTCAATTTTGTTATAACCGAAAGGTCTCTTAGCCCTATGAACAGACTCTACTTTATCGCATACTCTTATTAGAACATTATACTTAATCATTATTTCTTTCTATAAAGCGCCCAAGTATCTGTAATGTGATCTAGTTCACTCTTAAGTCCATTAGAAAAAACAAAAGATGGGAATAGCAAGTCACTGTTAGATCTCAAACCAATCTTCAATTTTCTGAGAGGTGGCCAATTTCTGGCAACTGAAAAAAGTTTATATTTAAGTGAACCCCAGGCCCCAATATGAATAATATCTAGCCCAAAATTATCACCAAGAAATTTCAAATAACGAGGATGATAGCCAGAAGAATAGAAATTTGGCTCGTCATGTATTCTATTGATAACAGGAACTGATATCCAAATATAACCACCTTTTTTAGTTAAACTAAAAATGTTCTCAAATGCAGTTATAGGATCAGGAACATGCTCCAGAACTTGATTACACATAACAAATTCAAAATTCTCAGAATAAGACTTTTTAAAATTTTTCAGCTTTTTCCATGATTCAGTTAAATCAAATCCAGACTCTAAAGATGTAACAAAAACTTTATTAAATTCTAAAAAGTTCAACTCTAGTTCGTCCAATCCTCCAGAAATAACACATACATTATCTACATTGATCTTTTCTTTTTCTACTAATCTGGAAAAATCATATAATGACCTTACCCGACTGAAAGCATGACCTTTAACAAGATCCCTGCGTGGAATTGATTCTTGAGCATTAATCCAGTTTATTATTTTTTTAGGTGAATAATCTAAGGAATGTTTATTGCCTTTAAATAACTCTTTGAGATTTAACGCTTTGTACATAATATTAACTTATTAAAACATCATTTTAACTTGTTAATTAATAATTCTCTCAAAATTAAGATCATCTTCCTAATGATAGCTCTTCTATGGGCAAATAAATGTGACAATGTTGATCTTAAGTGCATTAAGAAGTATTTTTTTCTATATTCTTCAATTGCTAATAAAATTTCCGATTCACAATTAGGTGACTTTAAATTGACTTTAAAAGGGTCTAATTGCACTATATCAATATTATTATTATTTCCCTTAATGCGTGACCAAATTTTGAAGGTGTTTTTATCGTCTACATAAATAGTAAAACATACATCTTGATTAGACGAAATTATTTCGGAAAAGTAAGCTATATCAGCTTTAATGCTATGCCCCACATCATAAGAATTGCCTTTTAATTTGTTCATCCTCGGAGAGGAAAATGTTGCGCTAAAAGGCAAAATTTTTGTAAGATATTTTGGGACTGCTACAGGGTATTTTCTGCTAGATTTTTCAGAATAAAAGTCAATTCCTATTATACTTATATCCTTATAGCCTAATTTTACCGAACAATTTGTAAGAAATGGTCCTGTTGTAATCTTTGACAATTCTTTGTTGGAATTTATTTGATTAGCTCCATCAAATCCATCTACGGAATTATTACAACCGTTTTGTTCAACAAATTGATTCCATTCTATAAATTTTTGATTGGTATCTGGAATAAAAAATCTTTTATGAAGTTTTTTATAAATACAATTCTCAATACTATATGTATTATTTTTTACAAGATAGTCAGCGAAAAAAATAAAGAATGGCGCTCCAGGAATTACTAAATATTTTATTTTACTTCCGTGAATTTTCTGAGGCTCTAGAAAAAATTTATTTATTCTAAAAACATCTTTACCTTTATGTAAATTAGAAGCATGAAGATTTACCGACGAACCGCCATTTCCAATAATGAGTGCTTTTGTCTTTTTTACTGACATTTAACTCCTTCTAGCGACAAGAAGGCTGCATAAACTTCACTGACAGGTATAGAACTAATAGGCACCTGGGTCTTTAACTTTTTAGGTATTCTAGCCTCTGAAATATCTGGTTTATATACAACTTTGTGTATTTCCAAATTCTGGTAAGGGCCATAAATCTCTGGGTCAGTTTGGGAAAAAATTGATACAGTAGGAGTTCCAATAGCAATACTCAAATGAAGAGTTCCAGTGTCATTTGTAATCAAAAATGAGGAATGACTTATTAATTTTCCAAGTTCATATAAATTGGTCTTTCCACAATAGCTCTCAACATTTACATCAGATTTAGAAAGATTTATAAATTTTTTAGCTAAGTATTCCTCACTTCTTTGTCCAATTAATAAAAATTTATATTTATTTTTTGACGATAAATTTATTCTCTTTGCAAGCTTAACAAATTTTTCAACTGGCCAAACTTTATAAATATCTGCAGCTGCAAGTTGTAATAAAATTATCTTACTACCATTAAATTTTCTTTTAGGGTAGACTCCATCAAGATTCAAGTCCTTTTCTAAGACGGTTGAATTCATGCCTCTTAACATATCTAGTCTAGATTCAATAGTATGTTGCTTTATTAAATTTGAATGACCACTAATAATCTTTTCGAATTCCTCAGTAATCTTCATTGGATAACTTAAAGCTTTAAAAATTTTTTCGGATCCTGATAAAGATGCAATAAAATAATCTTGGGGTCCATTAGAATGTGAGAAAAAGATTGCCCCAATATGCTCTTTTTTGATTCTTCTTATCAACATCATTAAACCAACAAACCTTTTGTCATAGACTAGAAATTTATCAACATAATCATATTTTTTTAAAAGATCTGCATGAATCTTGCTTGTCAATAAATAAACTTGTGAATTCGGAAAGGTTAATTTAATAGATTTCATTAATGGTGTAGACAAAATAGTATCTCCCAGGGCTGTATTGGAAACGACTAAAATTTTTTTAAAACCGGAATTTTTAATCGGTCTTTTTCTTTTGCTCAGAAAAAAATTTATTGTCTTAAAAAATAACCTTTTCATTGAATATCTTTTAGAAGATTCTTATAGACTGAATATGTATCCTCAACCATTTTTTCATAAGTGAATTTTTTTAAAACCTTTTCCTTTCCAGCTAAGGAGAATTTTCTGTAAAGTCGATTATCACTATACATTCTAAATATAGCATCATGTATTTGTTGAAAGTCCCTTGGCTCAACAACAAGTCCTGTCTTTTCATGTTCCACCACTTCTGGAAGTCCGCCTATACCAGTAGTAATCACTGGAACACCTAATATCATAGCTTGAGGAAGGGTTTGGGATGTTGCCTCACCAGCATAAGAAGGTAATAAGACTATATTCATAGCTCGATAATATGGAATTGGATTATCAACATGGCCAACTAAAGTTACATGCTTATTTAAATTTAATTTCTTAATAAGTGTTTCAATTTCCTTTCTTTTTGGCCCATCGCCTACTATTAAAAGATGAAAACTAGTTGAAGTTTGAATAAGCTTATTAACAGCTTTTATAGCATAGTTATGACCTTTCCAAGATCTCAGAACTGAAACCATTCCTATAACAAACTTACCATGAAGATTTAACTCATCGATTATGTTAGGTTCCTGAGAAGTTTGTTTTTTTAGATATAAATTTGCATCAACTCCTGCTGGTATTGAGATGATTCTGGAAGGCTTCATTTTATTATTTGTTATAAGCATTTTTCGAATATAACTGCCTGATGTGATTACCGCATCAGCAATTACCATGTACTGAAACCAAGTAAAAAATCTTTTTTTAACAGGCTCACTAATATGTCTACTTCTTACTACAGGAATTCGGCATATCTTAGCAGCAATCCCACCCACTCGAGAATCTACAGAACTGTGAGTGTGAATTATATTTATCTTGTTTCTAACAATAAAAGAAACAATCCTAAACAAAGCTATTAAGTTAAGCCCTTTATTTAACTTAATTGGAAGACACTTGATGCCTGATTCCAAACACCTTTTAAACAATAAACTGTCTGGTTGGCAAGCTATAAAAACATTTAAACCTTTCTTTGATAAAGCTATAGATTCTCCTAGAATACGAATTTCCTGACCTCCCCAGCCCTTTGACCATTCCGTATGCATCAAATTTATCATTTCCATTCAACTATTAACATAAATAAATAATGATCTATGCCAGGCTTATTTAGTTTATATTTCATATTATATTAATTCAAATTTTCCAACTGAGTCAGTTTGATAACTGCTTTTTTAATTTCTTTAAAATTCATGCCCATCAAACAGTCGCTCACTTTACTCCCACCACATCCGTCTTTTCCACAGGGTTGGCAATCCCTGCTCTCCGAAATTACTGTATGCTTACCCATATGTTGTATACCATTTCTCTTAGTGTAACCAGATTCCAGAATTTGATTATCCCAAGGCCCCCAATGATCAGCACCACTTGGACCAAAAAAAGCTAAAACCGGAGTATCATTGGCGGCACTCATGTGCATAATTGCAGTATCTACACCAATGAAACAAGATGCTTTTTGATTGAGCGCAATAGTTTGTTTAAGTGATAGCTGGCCAGATAAGTTTAAGGGATTTGATTGACACATTGATATAATACAATTTACTTTTTTAATTTCCGCTTCAATAGGTGCAGCGGTAATTACAACTTTAAATCCAAGTTTCAATTGACAGAAATCAATGATTTTCGCCATTGTTTTATCAGCAATACACTTAAATAACCAACGAGATACGGGATGAATATGAACATATCGACCAATATTACTTATATGCAAATCAATAAATTCATGATCTTCGGGAGTACAAAAAACTTCAACTTTCTTATTTTTAATAGGAATATTCAGAAGCCTAAGTGGGTCCAAGTTGGTTTCTACAGTATGGCGAAAGTCCTGTTTTGGTAGAAAATTTGTATATACATTTTTTAATAGTTTATTCTTGCTTAGGTAACCGATCTTTATTTTCGATAAAGTCAGTTTAGAAATTAATCCGCCACGATCTCCTTCAGTTAGATTGATAACTAAATCATAAGATTTTCGAACAAAGTCGAGAAAAAAAATTAATTCCCAAAATATTCGCTTGACCTTTGGCAAATTGTTAATATTATTTCTTTCATAAATTATTAAATTATCAATATGAGGATTTTCAATTAAGATATCTTTTGCATCACTATTAATAGCAACATCAATTTTAGCTTGTGGATAAAAACGTTTCAAATTATGAAGAAGTGGCGTAACCAATAAAACATCACCAATATTTCTAAATTTAATGACCAAGATTTTCATCAATTTAACATTTCTTTTATATTTTGTTGAATGGTTTTTATATCAAGATCAATCAAACAATTACTTACCATACTATTATTACAGCCATGTTGATTACAAGGTATGCAGTTTTTTTGATCGGAAAATACACGATGCTTGCCATTGATCTGTAACCCCCCTTTAAGATGATAATTCGCACATTTAGACTTATTGTCCCAAGGGCCCCACACATCGGGTGCTGTTGGGCCAAAAAAGGCCAAAACTGGTACATTGTTCGCAGCGCTAATGTGCATTATTGCACTGTCAACACCTATAAACAGCTTGGCATATTGGTTAAGAGCGCCAATTTGTGTTAAGGTAAGATTTCCACCCAAGTTTATCGGCCTGGAAACAGATAATTTTAATATGTTATTTATCTTCTCTAACTCTCTAGAAATAGGGGCTGCTGTTAGAATAACTCTTATATTTAGTTCTTGTTCGCAATAATCAATAATTTTTGCAAGACTTCGGTCGTCAATCTCTTTAAACCGACCTTTGGAGAATGGGTGTATATGAACAAAATTATCTATATTTTCAAGTTTTTCTAGTGCAATATTTTCGTCTTCTTTGAGCCAGAATAACTTAACACTTTTTAAAATAATAGGTATATCAAGTAATCTTAAAGCATCAAGATTGACCTCAACCGTGTGTCTACGACCCCTAGCTGGAAATAGGTGTGTGTATGTATTTCTAAGTATTCTGCTTGAAATTTTAGCACTGCCCAGCTTTATTTTAGCGCCACTTATCCAAGTAATTAATGCGCCTCGATCTCCCTCATCTAAATCAATAACCAAATCATATCTCTCACGTCGAATGTCATTAAGAAATCTTAGGTTTTTGACCAAACGTTGCCAATTTGTCAAGCCTCGATATGACTCACGTTTATATTCTAAAACTCGATTAATATTTGGATTGAATACTAACATTGACTGAGTGCCTTCATTTACTATTACATCAATTTTAGCGTTGACATAATACTGTCTTAAGTTTTCAATAAGTGGGGATATAAGAAGAGTATCTCCTATAGTTTGGACTTTTAAAATCAATATATTCATCTAAAGTATTTCCAAAAGGTGTACTCTGCATAAACTGTTGCAATCACAAATCCTCGCCATCCTTCAAGCATACCCAAACGGAATAAATAAATCTTTAGGAAAGTCCAAATAGGCGAAACAAAAGCTTTAATTAAGTTACGTTTTTTTTGACTCAGAGCTGCATAGTATTTTTGCTTATTTCGAAACTCGATCACACTATCAAAAGCTAAGTGTTTCATCGGATTTATGAGATTCTCAACAGTCTCGCTTATTTGCACACTCTCATGCACGCTAACCTCATTAAAACTACCAAATCGTCTATCAAATAAGCGAATACTATAGTCAGGATAAAGACCGCAATGCTTAATATCTTTACCAAAAAAACGATTGATTCTTGGCACATTATAAGCATTTGACTTGGGTGAGTCTAAAGTGGTTAATAACTCTCTCTGTAAATCCTGAGTGATACGCTCATCTGCATCCAGAACAAACACCCAATCATTCTTCGACATAGATACAGCTTTATTTTTTTGTGCACCAAAGCCTAGCCAGTCTTGGTGGATAACTTTAGCTCCCAATTCTGTTGCAATTGCACAAGTACTATCGCTAGAACCACTATCTATTACCAGTACCTCATCGGCAAATAAAGATGATTTAACCGCATCAGCAATAAAGTGCTGTTCATTTTTGGTAATTATGACTACAGAAAGCGGGTTTGACATCTTAAAATAGCGTGTGTCTATTATTTAAAACGATTATACGTACCTGGCCTATGAGCATAAAAACTATTTTCCTGGATCGTGACGGTGTCATAAACCATGAAGTGGGTTACCTTCATAAGATTAAAGATTTTCAATTTATTAACGGGGTATTTGAAGCCTGTTTATACTTTCAATCATTGGACTATCATATTGTTATTGTTACTAATCAGTCTGGAATTAATCGAGGTTACTATACCGAATTAGACTTCCACCGAGTTAACAGCTGGATGCTCGATCAATTCCAATGCCATGGTATCAATATTTTAGATGTATTCTTTTGCCCTCATGATCCCGATGATGACTGTGACTGCAGAAAACCGAAACCAGGTATGCTATTGAAGGCCAAACAAAAGCATGGTATTGATATGAATAGGTCTTGGATTATTGGAGACAAAGAAGCCGATATAAAAGCTGCTAATGCAGCTGGTATAAATCAAACTATATTAGTAAAAAGTGGACATGCTATTGACTCCAAAAACTCTAATGCTGGACATATCTTAAACTCTATTAAGGAAGTTCAATCTGTAATTAGAAACTAAAGGTTGTTATATTCTTTATACCACTTAACAAAATTTAAAACACCCTGTTTCACACTCATGGAAGGCATATAGTCAAATTCTGCAACTAAGTCATCAACGTCTGCATAAGTATCTGGCACATCACCAGGTTGTATTGGTAGTAATTCCTTTTCAGCTCTTATACCCAAAGAAGCCTCCAAAGCCTCGATATAGTCCATCAACTCAATTGGGTTGTTGTTACCAATGTTATACAAACGATAAGGTGCACTTGAGGTAGCAGGATCAGGGTTATTACTATCCCAATCAGGGTTAATTGCAGCTGGGCGATCTAAGACGCGAACAATTCCTTCCACGATATCGTCAATATAAGTGAAATCACGACGGTGTTTTCCGTAATTAAAAACTTTAATCGGATCACCTTTAAAGATTGCACGAGTAAACTTTTGTAGTGCCATATCCGGTCTATCGTATGGACCATAAACGGTAAAGAATCTTAGACCGGTGGTTGGCAAATTATAAAGATGCGAATAGGTATGCGCCATTAATTCATTAGCTTTTTTTGTTGCTGCATATAGACTTACAGGATGGTTCACACACTCATGGGTTGAAAATGGTTGGTTGGTATTTAAACCATAAGTCGAACTAGAAGAGGCATATACCAGGTGTTTAACTTGATTATGTCGACAACCTTCTAGGATGTGCCCAAAACCTACTAAATTGGTATCAATATAAGCCAATGGATTCTCTAAAGAGTATCGCACGCCAGCCTGTGCGGCTAAATTAACCACGCCATCAAATTGTTCACATTCGAATAACTCAGCCATAGCTTTTCTATCTTCCAGGTTCATGCGGGTATGAGTGTAATTTGGATGGTCCGCATGGCGCGATAGACGTGCTTCTTTGAGTTTAGGGTCATAGTAATCATTATGATTATCGACTCCTACTACTTCATCACCTCGATCAAGCAAGCGAATTGAGAGTGCTGAGCCAATAAAACCTGCCGAACCGGTTACTAAGACCTTCATGTTTTATCCTTAATCACTATTAAACAGGTCACGAGTATAGATCTTATCTTTTACATCATCTAACTCCTTAACCATTCGATTAGCTACAATCACATCGCTGATTTGCTTAAATTCAGCTAAATCATTAACCACCTTAGAGAGAAAGAACTCAGTCTTGCCCTGCTCAGTTAATACCGGCTCATAAACTACTACCTCTATACCTTTAGCTTTGATGCGTTTCATAATGCCTTGAATGGATGAAGTTCTAAAGTTATCAGAGCCTGATTTCATAATTAGTCGATGTATACCGACCACCTTAGGACTCATGCCAATGATTTGA
>Ga0255784_10002426_pt1 | contig 14600 bp, 14 predicted proteins | sample 101ome_14_FD_179982 | JGI IMG/M metagenome (GOLD analysis project Ga0255784, IMG submission 179982) | Coastal salt marsh microbial communities from the Groves Creek Marsh, Skidaway Island, Georgia - 101403AT metaG (version 2) | ecosystem: Environmental > Aquatic > Marine > Intertidal zone >...
AATTGGAACCTTGGCCTGGCAGTTGTTACCGTTCCACTCACACCCCTCTGTTTCATTGCAAACACCGGATGTAAGAACCTTTTCACATCCAACACGATCACGGCAAAGATACTGTTTCGTATCCCAAATACACTTGTCATAAAGAGCGGGGGTTCGTTGGCATACCGGATTACCATCAGAATCGACATTTGTCAAAGCCAAGTCACATGGTGGAGGATTATCACAAGTGCCCGTAGACGCATTCCATTCACAGTCAGTCGGACAAGTCAGTTCACTTGTGTAAATTCCACATCCTTCCTCATCATCCTCAGTTCTCTGTAAGCGACACATAGCGAAGTCATCATCCCATGTACATCCTTCTGTAGCTAAACAATCTGTGATCGTCGTGTTATCCTGGCAACGGACAGCTATCACGCCAGGAGAAGAGGTAAGTTCATCTGAAATAGCATCACCCGTATCAGGTGAAGGGCCCGTGCGTGGTTGCGTCTCTTCCGGCCATACGGTACACAATTCCGAATCAAAATTACTGTAATCCCACGTACCTCCAGTGCACGTGTAAGAACCAACACCGACGGTGATAGCACTCATCAATCCCACGAACAGGAATATCATCACAATGGGCAAACCACTGTTGGATGCCATAGTTAATTATTAACAGATATTTTTTTTCACCACTCATGAATACATCATCCAATCATATATGAATCAAAAATCAAAACTTTTTTTTTCACCCCCTTAATGAAATCAAAGTCTTCACTTCATGACGCATCATGCAAGAAGAAGTTCAAAAACTCTCACACCTCGAACATATTCTTAAAAGGCCAGATAGTTATGTCGGTCCCGTGGAACCATCAACCGAACTCTACTGGATCCTTTCACCTGATAAAGAACATTTCACGAAGGAACTCATATCCTATCCTCCGGCTCTCCTCAAGGTGTTCGACGAAATCTTAGTCAACGCGATAGATCGTCACTCACTGCACCCTAAAGACGTCACGGCCATATCCGTCCACGTGGACAAGGAAGAAGGGTCCATCACAGTCACCAACAACGGCCCACTCGGGGGGCTCACAGTGAAGTACAACGATAAATGCGAGGCGTGGAACCCCGAACTCGTCTTCGGTCACCTCCTGACAAGCACAAACTACGACGACACCACAAAAAGAATTGTCGGGGGGAGGAATGGATATGGGGCCAAACTGGCAAACATATATTCCACGAAATTTGAAATTGAAATCAAAGATGGGGTCGAACACAAAGTATATACACAAAGTTGGTCGGACAACATGACTGTGTGCCAAGAAGCAAAAATAAAAAAACATGCAGCCAACTCTTCACAGGTGACCATCAAATTCACACCAGATTGGTCCAAGTTTAGGATGGTCAAGATGAATGATTACGTGTTCAAAATTTTTGAAAAAAGGGTCTGGGACTGTAACGTCTGTACCGGACAAAACTGCAAAGTCAAGTTCCAAGGTGAACCCTTACCAAAATCGTCGTTCGAAAAGTATGCCAAAATGCACGAAGGGGTCACGGAAGTCACCACACTCAACAGTGATAGGTGGTCCGTGTGCATTGGGCCTTCACAAGATGGGTTTCAACAAGTGAGCTTTGTCAACGGGATATGCACCACGAAAGGTGGAACACACGTGGACCACGTGGCATCCGTGATCGCGGCCGGAATCATAGATGACATGGCCAAGAAACTCAAACTCAAACCACAACAGGTGAAGAATGCATTCACGCTCTTCGTCAAGGCTACCATAGAAAATCCAACCTTCTCATCGCAGGTGAAATCGGAATGCACATCAAAGGCTCAAGACTTTGGCAGCAAATTTGAAATAACCTCCAAGAGTTTCATAAAAAATGCCTTGAAAACTGGGATCCAAGATGAACTCGCGGCCTACTCAAAATACAAAGAACTCCAACAACTCAAAAAGACTGACGGGGGTGCGAGGAAATCACGGATCACTGGAATACCCAAACTCGATGATGCAAACTGGGCAGGTACGGCCAAGTCGTCCAAGTGCACTCTCATCATCACCGAAGGTGATTCGGCCAAGACACTCGCCGTGGCTGGACTATCAGTTGTGGGAAGGGACAGCTATGGCGTGTTCCCACTCAGAGGGAAATGTAAAAATGTCAGGGATGCATCCGTTAACATGTTAACGGCCAACCAGGAATTCAATGATCTCAAAAAAATTTTAGGATTACAACAAGGAAAAATCTACGAAAACACAAATGATCTCAGATATGGAAGGTTAATGATCATGACAGATGCCGATCACGATGGGTCACACATCAAAGGCCTCATACTCAACATGTTCCACTACTTCTGGCCAAGCCTACTCAAGCTGAATTTTGTCGTGAGCATGGTGACCCCCATCATCAAAGCCACCAAAGGGAAGGATGCCATGTCATTCTACACCGAAAGTGCATTCAGAACTTGGTACGGCCAAGGTAAGGCTGCGTGGAAAATCAAATACTACAAGGGTCTAGGCACATCGACATCCGCGGAAGCCAGAGAGTACTTTAAGGAAATTGAAAAACTCACAGTCATGTTCGACGCAGACATCATGACTGATAAATCCATAGTCTTGGCCTTCGACAAGAAGAAAGCGGACGATAGAAAATCGTGGCTTTTGGAAAATACAGTCAAAGAAAAAAGTGAATTGGAAGTGCCGTACGGGAACATAAACACTCTGTCAATCGGTGACTTTGTACACAAAGATCTGGTCAACTTTTCTTTGGCCGATCTCAAGAGATCCATCGCACACGTGGCCGACGGTTTCAAACCATCACAAAGGAAAGTCCTGTACGCGTGCTTCATGAAGAACCTCAAGGATGAAATGAAGGTGGCACAACTCGCAGCCTACGTGAGTGAAAAAACAGCCTACCATCACGGAGAAGTATCACTGGCCGAGACCATCGTGAAACTGGCCAATGACTTCGTGGGGTCGAACAACATTAACCTTTTGGTCCCATGTGGGCAGTTCGGAACACGCCTCATGGGTGGGAAGGACGCATCACAAACGAGGTACATTTTCACCAAGTTAGCAACGGAAGCTAGAAAATTATTTCACAGTGCTGATGATCCAGTTCTCACATATGTGGACGACGATGGGAAACTTGTCGAACCAGAATACTTCGTTCCCGTGCTCCCCACGGTGCTCATCAATGGCACTGAAGGCATCGGCACTGGGTACAGCTCATTCATACCACCCTTCGACCCAGAAGACATCAAAGAAAACATCACGAAAATTCTCAAAGGTTTGGAAACCAAAGAAATGAAACCCTTCTACCGCGGGTTCAAGGGCACCATGACCAAATCAGATCTCACCAACGCATGGGTCGCCGAAGGCATCTACAGAAAATGGCCAAAGAAAATCACAATCACAGAACTCCCTCCGGGCCGGTGGACACAGGATTTCAGAGAAATGTTAGACACCATGGTGGAAAAGAAAATCATCTCATCCTACGTCAACAACTCAACCACGGATGAAGTCAAGTTTGACATAGAAGGCTACGAAGGAGATGATGTCGTCAAGGATTTCAAACTTTCCAAATCCATCCATCTGACAAACATGCATCTCTTCCACCCAACCAAAGGCATCCACAAGTATCACAGCCCAGAACAAATACTTCGTGACTTCGTGGCCATAAGGGCCGACTACTACAAGAAGAGGAAAACTCACGATCTCCAACAACATGAGAAAAAGTTGAGGATATGCACACACAAGGCCGCCTTCGTCCACATGGTCATCGAAGGAAAGTTGAAAGTTTTCAAAAGATCAAGAAAGGATCTCGAAAAAGAAATGATCCATCACTTTCCTATGGTGGACGGAAAATTCGATTACCTATTGGACATCAAAACCTGGCAGTACACAGCTGAGGCCGTGGACGATCTCATGAAGGATGCGGAAAAATCAAAAGCTGAATATGAACGACTGCAGAAAATGTCACACGTGGACTTGTGGATTAGAGATATAAATAATTTGTAATCTAACAGTAATGGGTGGTGAAGCTGCTGAAGTAGTTTTAAGTGCCGTCGGGCACCAAGACACCTACCTGCTTAGTTGTGATCCGGAAAACTCACTGTTCAAATATGACAACTCGAGGCAACACTCCAACTTTAGAAAGTTTCACAGAGTAACCAACGTACTCAAACCACCACAGGCACCACCTGACTGGCCCTTCGGCCAAACAATCAAGGTGCGCATGTCACCACAAAACATGGGAGACCTGTTGGCCAACATGTACCTCAGCGTGACCATGCCAGCACTGAACTCGGGTGAGAACTACGCAGATCAACTCGGAAGACACCTCGTCCGGGTCGCCAGGATGCGTGTGGACGAACTCGTCGTGGAAGAAATTCACGATGATTGGGGGGTCATCTACGACGAACTCTACTTGGAGATGTCGGAGAAAGTTGCCAACAGGTTCTTAGTCAACAGAAGCATCGCCTTCGACGCCAGTGAACTCAACGAAACCTACGCACGATACAAATCAGACCTCATCGTACCCATGCATTTCTTCTTCGGAAGAAAGTATGCCGCAGACGAACACGAAACCAATCAACCAAATAGACCTTACTTCCCAGCGTGCGCTTGCCACAAACAAAACATAGAATTCGAATTCGAGTTCCACCATCAAAACTTTTTCTCAAACACAGCATCCACGTTGGGCCTCCAGAGCTTCGAAATCATCACCGAAGAAATCACACTCGAACCCGAGGAAAGATTGTACTTCATGAGAGAACCCTACAGGCTCGTGACAGATCTCGTCGTGAAACACCCCTCACTTCAAGACGTGACACTTGGAAGCAACATCAAATTAGGCCTCGTGCCGAAAATTCCAGTCAAGTGCATCCACTGGTTCTTCCGCGATAACAGGTTCGAAAACAGAAGAACCATCAAGGAAGATGGAGAAACCGATGAAGGAAAATTTTACATCAATAACAGATTTAACTTTAGTAGTAACGTAAACTTTGACGAACTCTACACCTTCTTCTCACCAGTGATGCTAGACGCCAAGTTCTTCATCCAAGGAAATGCACTCCCAGACATCACGTCCACAGATCACGTGTTCTACAAATACCTCCAGCCATTCCAAAAAAGATTGTCCAGGCCCATAAGGAATATTTACACGTACAGCTTCTCGATGAACCCAGTCAACGTGGACCCATCGGGAAGCCTGGCCTTCGATCAACTCCAGTCAGACAAAACAGTCCTCGACTGCAAACTCCAACCAGGAATATCAAACACATACTCACTGCACATGTACTACACCGGATATCAAACGTTCGACTTTGACAAAGGCTTCATGTCATTGGCCGCCTAGTATCCATACTTCAACGACTTACGCGTGGCATCGGGGTAGTTTTTGGAGTAAAAATCGGGCCGGTGGTGCTGATTGTGGCCAATCGTGCTATTCACCGTGCGGTTTATCTTCAAGTATCCACGCATGTCACGATAATACACGCGAGCACCAGCCTTGATCAAATCCTCAACCTTCTGGTCCACGTGATTGTTCATGGGAAGGAATAGATTTATGTAATTTGTCATGTTAGGCACGTGCACCAAGTAACACTTCGTGGAACTAATCCACTTGACGCGTTCTAATTTGTCACCGGCGTCATCCTTAGGGTCAGGGAGGCGAGACAAACAGTGGAAGAAAACCATCTCGAAGTCATCTCCTAATTTGTCAATCACTTTTTCAACCTGACGGTAAAATCTATTCGCTCGCACGATGGTGTTGTCCTCAAACACCAAAGCATATTTACTCCCTCGCTGCTGCGCACGCTTGAAAACGTCCAAGTGGCCAAACATACAACCGATGGCACCCAAGTTGAAGTAAGTGATGTTTGGGCGGATCACCGTGGGATCGTAAGACATCTCGATCGCCTTCTCCAAGTACTTCGGGTCCACATACTTTTCAAACTTTCGAGCATTCTCCACTTTCTTCGTGTCGTGCCCGTGCACCACCGTGATAGGGACGTGCTTACTGAAGTGCCTGAAGAATGTCTTCTGACGCTCAGCCGATTCAGGAAGGGTGAGTAGGAAACAATCGTAAGACAAATCCCTGGGCACGTACAGGATGAACACGATCAACCATATTGTGATGGTGACAACCAAAGGAGTTATCATCTACTTAAAGAGTAGAAAATATATTTAAACATCCCGACCGGCCTTAGCTCAGTTGGAAGAGCAGTGGATTGTAGCACCGAGTGGCCTACTAATAGAAGGGTTCACACCCTTCACGAAACTCCATTTGTCACCCGTTCGAATCGGGTAGGTCGGAGACCCCAAGTCCTTCCTAGCTCAATCGGAAGAGCGCTCGGCTGTTAACCGAGAAGTAGTGGGATCGAAACCCACGGAAGGAGGATTGTATTTTTTAGATGTGAAAATCCCACATGTAAAAAATATATTCTTCAACCATAGCATATATAATGCCGAACTCAAACAAACAAAGTGTGCCCATGAAGTATTTGTCACTCGTACAGAGACGTCAAGAAATCAACCGGGCCTTTGAAAAATCGATCAAAAAACAAGAACGCCTCAACAAGATGTTCAACAAACACGACGAGGCGATGAAGAAACGTGACTGGAAAACCGTGGATAAACTCATTGACAAAATCGCAAAACTTTCCAACGAAATCAAAAGAGACTGGAACAAAACCTTGGCATCACCGAACAAATTTTAAACAATCTTCAAACTAGTCTCGAGTTGAACCACGAACATGTGCTTGTTCAACACCGGGTCCATCTCGTCCCCGTCAAAATTCATGCGATCATTTTCAACCATGAATGTGTCAATCACGATGAATGCGGAACTCGAATACATGGCTATGAAATCCATCTCACGTTCAGTGAATGTGTGGATCACGAGGTCATGGTCGGACTTATCCGGTGTGAGAAAACGCATGTCACCCACAGAAAAATCTAAGTGCGGCCAGTTATCGTACTCCTTGCGGTAGTAATTTAAAAAATTTTTACATCCTTCCGCGTGGACCAGTTCACGAAAACACATGTAACGGGGGGTCTGTTGCCTGTCAACCAAAGTGAGCAAACCACGAGATGGCTTGAGGCCGAGAAAATAAAATTTTTGTGTTATCATCTTATTATTACACATACAAAGTTTTACCCTGCCTCTTCAACGCGTACAACACATCCGTGACACTCACAGTCTTTCGACGGGCGTGCTCGGTGTACGTGACCACGTCACGGATCAGGTTTTGTAAAAATATTCTCAAAACACCGCGGGTCTCGTCATACACGAGACCAGACAGGCGCTTGACACCACCACGGCGAGCTAAACGCCTAATGGCTGGCTTGGTGACACCCTGAATGTTATCACGCAAAATCTTTCGGTGACGCTTCATACCACCCTTACCGAGACCTTTACCACCCTTGCCACGACCGGTAGACACGTAACTCGTGCGGGCGCGCTTGGAGGGTGGTGGGGGGCTTTCGAAGGGATCCATTTTCACGTGCGTCGAATTGTGACGTGCACGTGAAAGTGAAATGTAAAGGTGTTCCACCAAAAATTTCTTAATTTGTCACTCAATACACCCGCAATTTTTTGTGTTAGCAATCGCTTAGATTAGGTTTACCTAAAGAGTCATACTTCTTTTCTGACGTCGTCGTTTTACCATTGGATGGGCATGAATTATCACCACCGTGTGCTGCATCTTTAGTGCGTGTGTAACGATTAGTTGTTACTACATACCAACTTTGTATGCCTCTATTCGAAGAGCCTTTCTTTCTACAAGTTGTGGTTGTCCAATACCCGGCGCAGTTAACCGGACACACTCCCGTACCGCACGATACCTTGCGCGTCGACCCGTTGATTTTATCGCATGCCTTACCGTTGTACGCAGCCGATTTAGTAACGTTAAAAGTCATGGTTTTATACCTTGTATTGCCACACGAGGCGGAACCGCATGGGCCCGCAGTCTCAGAACCCGCACAGTCCACGGGTGCGGGGCATGCTGCAACACTTTCAGTCGCACCATCTGGTAGTGGTAAATCTTTGGTGCTTGATGCAACAGCATAAGACATGGTGGATGGGCACGCAAGTCCATTATTCTTACGACTTTGTGTAGTGACCCAAGTGCACGTCTTTTGAAGCTGTGATCCATCATCCGCAGCTTTACCAGGAGCAACTTGACACGGTCCACAATCCCAACGCCCAACACAATCAATGTCACATGGCATGGAATCGGTGATTGCAAATTTAGAACTATCGTTCATACACCCACCGTATGTTTCTGTCGTCGGAGAACGCGAACGTGTTTTGGTGCCACTAAGCACGTCACATGAGCTCCAATCACCCCATTCCTTTTCTTCACACGTGCCACATGGATTGATATCTCCACAAGAAACCATCTCTGTCGGTGGTGGGCACGCCTGGCCGTTACCCTGTGAAGGTTGCATTATAGTCCATCGGCGAGTAGTTTTAGCTTTAGTTCCACAGTTTTCTTCATTACTTGCAGGTGCGGGTGGGCAAGTGTCATCTGTGTACGTCGCGACACAATCGACATCATAATTCGTAGGCTGTGATTGTATCACACTGGAGGTGAGTAACAACTTTTCATTTTGTGCAACGGTGCCTTCTTGAACATTAAACAACTGTGTGGTGTCGAACCTTTTGTAGGATAAGTTGTAGTTGTACTGCCCAGCGTAGGGTAAATCGGAAATTTCCATGTTGACAACATCACCATCCCTGACGTCCACGGTGTTTTCTTTTTTGAAATTTTGGCCATCCACATCCACAGTGAGAACCCACTTTTCGACGATGTCTGTTGTTCCTTTTTCATTGGTCCACGTCAATTTCACGGAACCTTTGTTATAATATGATCTCCTGGATGTTCTAGTGATGAGTAAGATTAGTAGAAGAATAATAAATATCCACATGCCTACTATGTAATAATTTTTTTTTTGATGGCGTTAAAGATTACCTTTTGGCTGCAATTCGTGTGGGTGTTCGTATTTCAAGCATGTCAAATTAACAAAGGGAGATGTAATATTCATTCCACGGTAAAAAAAAAGATTTGGAAATAAAAATCAAATCTCGCACATGGTGGACGTGGACCAAGTCATAAATCCGGTGTATGCATATTGGGTTGCGGGATTCCACGATATGTCATTATATTAAACCGCTAACATAACTGGCACACAACGTGGCTGATCGCCACACCCCTCTCCATTTTGCAGCGCCACGTCATGACCTTTTGGTGGAGACCCGAAGAGTGCACGTGCACGGAAGACAAGCCGTGTGAAGGCGCACTCCTAAGTGCACACTTCCCTAACACATACTTTTCATGTAAAATGGTCGCGAGAGAAGAAGTGTGCACACACGTGTGGAGGAAGTACGGACGGAAGGTGTCAAGAAACGGTGAGTTCATAGAATATTTCAAGTGTAAGTTTTGTTCAATCAAAAAAAGATTAATATTGTAATAATTTACTCACAATGAGTACGTCTGCCTACACCACAACTCATTCAGGCCCGCGAATTCGAAAGTTAAGTGGATGAGGGCACCTACTATGAAGATGATCCACGGGGTAGACAAATTAATTTTCAATTGAGTGAGTGCGTAGAAAAAAGATGCATTCATGACACCCACGACGATCGCTTCAGGTAAAAGTGAAATTCTCATTATTACATGCAATTATTTTTTATTTACCCGATGATCCAAACCCGGACGAACCGCGTTCGGTGTCCGTCAAAGCTCTCTCTGAGACCTCCTGGACATCGGGTGTTTTACACTGCTCGAGGACGAGTTGAGCGACGCGATCTCCGGCTTTTCCCTCGAAGACCTCTTCGCCATGGTTGAAGAGGAGGATCTTAACTTCCCCTCGATAGTCGCGGTCGACGACGCCTGCTCCGACGTTGATCCCGTGACGGACGGCCAATCCGCTTCGTGGGGCGATGCGGCCATAGGTTCCACATGGGACCTCGATCGCAATGCCTGTAGAGACCAGTAGCCGCTGACCAGGATGAATAGTAAAGTCAACGCTAGAATAAAGATCGTATCCAGCAGCGTCACTAGAACCACGAGTAGGAATAGTCGATCGGTCATCAATTCTTCGAACAAGCAAATTCGGTGTTTGACAAGAACGCGTGGTCATTTCTATCCTATCAACGATCCTTGTTTTTATGTCAAATTGCAAAATTTGTCTTTATTCATAATGAGCCCGTACACAAAAGAACCTTCCACGATTTCTTCCCTGACAAGTTCTTGTTTCAAAATTTCCAATTCTAAACGGTGCACCTCCAAAACACTTAAAACTTCTTCGTAACACCCCGTGACAATCTTATCAACCTCTCGATCGATCTGGCGAGCGCTGAAAACACTCATGTCCTTATAGTCCACGCCGATGTAGGTCTCACCGAAACCCCACGCCGTGACCATCTCGCGAGCCAAAGCATTCACCTGACGGAGGTCCGCACTCGCACCGGTGGTGATCCTATCCTTCCCGTACACCAACTCCTCAGCTGCTCGGCCACCCAATAATACTTTGATCTGGTTCAAGTAGTACGTCTTCGTGTTCAAGATGCCATCCTCTCTTGGTGAAAAGAAAGTCACACCACCGGCATCACCCCGCGGGATGATGGACACCTTCCGGACTTCATCGTAGTCACCGACCAACACACCCATGATGGCGTGGCCAGCCTCGTGAAAAGCCACCAAATCACGCTTTTCGACACTCATGATCGTGTCCGATTTAGCCCCGACGACCACGCGCTGGTAGACGTCTTCGATGATCTTATTCGTGATCAATCCGTGGCCCTCACGGACGGACGCGATCGCCGCCTCATTCATGATGTTTTGCAAATCAGCCCCACTGAAACCAGTCGTCGAGCGAGCCAACTGTTCCAAGTCAACACTAGTGTCCAATTGCTTCCCTCTGGAATGCACGTTCAAAATTCGGAACCGGCCATCCTTGTTCGGGAGCGCGACCTGGATCTTACGGTCGAAACGCCCGGGCCTTAACAGAGCCTCGTCGAGGATGTCCGCACGGTTCGTGGCCGCCAAAACAACCACACCGTCGCTCCCCTCGAAACCATCCATCTCCGTGAGAAGTTGGTTGATGGTCTGCTCGCGCTCGTCGTTCGTGGCGAAACTGGAAGACCCACGAGCCTTCCCGATCGCATCTATCTCATCGATGAATACAATGCACGGCTGCTGCGCGCGGGCCAAAGCGAACAAGTCGCGGACACGCTTCGCACCCATTCCGACGAACATTTCCACGAACTGACTACCTGACACGGAAATGAAAGGCACCTCACTCTCACCGGCGATAGCCTTGGCGAGTAAAGTCTTCCCCGTGCCAGGAGGGCCCACGAGTAAACACCCTTTGGGGATGCGAGCACCCGCCGACACGTAGTCGTCTGGGCGCTTAAGAAAATCCACAATCTCCATGAGCTCACCCTTGGCCGCATCGATCCCTTCGACGTCTTCGAAGCGGGTCTTGATCTCTTCCTCCACGTCGAATTCTTTGTTACCAGTGGAAAGTGGACCACCACTCCCGATATTGGCCAGTGGCCCGAAAAGAAATGTCCTAATGGCGATGAACAAAAACACCAACATGAACGTCGTGCTGATCATGTCCAACATGGACATCTCCGCTTTGGGTGAACTCATGTCAATCGTGACGTTCGCATCGGCCTCGTTGAAGAGCTTCCACAGATCCTGATTAGGCATCACCTGGGCCACGCCTGTGTCACCAGTTTTGCCGTCCAAAAAAACAGCGATGGATGAGTTCGGGTTGAATGTCACCTCCGACACCCTGTTTTTTTGAACAAGTTTCACAAACTCACTGTACGTCCTGACCACCGGCTCGGAAGATGATTTTTTAGTTTCAATCTTCACTGGAGGTGCGGTGAAAAGTTTTCCAATTGTAAACATATTTACTTAGTACTAACCTAGGAGTTTTTTAATGCATATGCCACATCACACAATTCCTTGCGAGAGAGTTTTTCCAGGTTGGCTGGTAAATTCCGTGTCGTGCTCTTTTTGATCACCTTTATGATTTCATCCTTGGTGAGACGAACACACTGCATGCCCGCGGGTTTGTCTGTGCCACCGCGGCCGATGGTACTCTCACCGAAACGAACGACACCATTCACCTTGGTTATGGTCTTGTGCCAATTCTTAGGGCCACCGGGGCGAGGAGACCTTTTACCACCACGCTTATTCACACGTAAGGCGTTCGGTTCTAACGACCCCAAAGCCTTGCGCTTGAGAGATTTTTCTTCAATCTTCATCTTCTTGCGTGGAGGCTCACTCATTATTACTCATGTGTGAGATTAAAATCTATTCACGTCCAAAATTAAAACCACCCGGCGACCCGTCCCAAACTTGACGAGGCTGTGTGACTTGGAGTGATCGAACAAGATGTGTTCGCCAGTCACGTGTTTGTGTGATCGCCCATCTGCAAGGTGGAGGATGCAATCACCGTCACCTTCCAACGTGAGATGATAACGTAACTGCAGATTGCTCTCCGCGCGATGAACAGGTATAGTCATCGGCCCGTCGATCACAGAAAACACAGCCGTGCTCGTGTCCACCGATGGTATTTCGTCGAGTAAGTTTTTCACGGCTGGGAAATCATCGACCTTGTAGTAGTAATAGTTTTCAGAGTGATCGAACCACTCGTCCATGTCGTGGAAATAACACTTCTTGGCCATGGGCTCGCCAATGACGAAGGCATTCCTGATCGTGTTCCACTCTGTGTGCACCATCCACAATCGGCGGTAGGTGTACTCGTCGCCTATGTCACCGAACAAGATGTCTATCAGCGTGTTCCTGATCCCCACCAGGGGTCGCCAAGGATTTTGAAAATACAAACGATCGATGGGATCAATCATGAAGTCTCGCATCACACATGCGAAGGCGACCCACAAAACAAGCATCTTGAATTTCACTTACAAAAAATAATATCAACAAATTACATACCAAACATGCCAGGATATAAAAAGTCTATGTACACTGCACCGAAACCCGAAGAAGGAAAGGAAACCTTGGAGAAGAGGTTCATCTCCATCCCTCGACCGACGAACGCACAGATCGGTTTCATCGTCGCCTTCATCACCCTCTTCCTGTTGTACGCCCCGAAGAAGAACAGAATGTCCACCTTTGCCTTCGCCGTGAGCATCGGCCTCGGCCTCGCACACATGTACGACCACCTCTTCCTCACCCAGCGTGGTGAAGAAAAGTTCGCCTTCGGCCGTTCGGAAGGTTACTGTTCCAAGTGTGGCATGTGAACTTTTTTGTTCACATACATTAACAAACCATGGCCGTCGTGTCACCCTCGAGAATTAGGGATGCGGCCGCGCGAACCAGAGATGCCATGCGCCGGCGTTTGAGCCTCAACCGCCAGAGGCAGCAGGTGCGTCGCCGACTGAACTTCAATTCCATCCAGACTGCACCCACGTACGAAGACAAAGCGTTACCCGCGAATGCCATGAACTTGTTCTCGTTGAATGCATTCAAGAAAGGTGACAAGGTGTTGAAGTATGGCCCGAACAAGTACATGAAGGTGACCGATTTCGCGAGATATTTGAACACACCCCGTGGAGGGCAGATGATCTTGAACCAGTTTTTAAGTGCCAACGGGAACAAAAAATTCTTCGCACCCAACGGTGTGCCATTCAGGAGGGGAAATGTGCAGTTTTATAAATTTGTCTAAAAGAGAAAACACAATATATGAGTAGTCACCATGATTTACGTATACACAGATGGATCTTGCATACATAACGGTAAAGAGAACGCCATGGCCGGAATAGGGATTTACTTCGGTGATGACGATCCTCGGAACGTGTCTCGTCGTGTTGTCGGGAAACAGTCGAACAACACGGCAGAACTTGGCGCCCTGATAGAGGTCCACGAGATACTAAAGGAAGAGATTGCTCGCGGTGAACTCGTGACCGTCGTCTCCGATTCACAGTACTCCGTGCGGTGCGCCACCTCGTACGGAGACAAGTGCGCGGCCGAACACTGGTCCAAAGACATACCAAACAAAGATCTCGTCAAAAAGGCACACGCCTTGTACAAGGCGCACCCGAACGTCGAACTCTTGTTGGTGCGCGCGCACACAGGTAGGAAGGACGCACACTCCGTGGGAAACGATCACGCCGACAGGCTGGCGAACGAAGCCATAGGTTTGACCAAGTGCCCCTACGAAAAAATTTACTTGAACGTGCCGTACGCGGAGAAAGACTTCGCCAAGGAACACGGAGCTCGGTGGGACCCGAAAAAAAAGAAGTGGTGGACAAAGGAAGTGAATGAACAGTTGAAAAAGTTCGTGTGCCCGTGATGAAAAAGAAGGTGAAGTTCACCAAATGCGAGGTGTTCAGGATTTACATAAAAGACGAGGATCAAATGGAGCTCACGGTGAAGGAACAAAAGGAACTGAAATCCAAGTGTTCGGTGCTTTTCAAAAAGAAGCTAAATTCCTATCGGCAGTGCGGTAAGTTTTACCGCCGAGCACAAAGGAATGCACTCGAGCGTACGCCCACGCCTGTGGAGATGCACCCGGACGGTGACCAGTGCGCCAAGCAGCGAGGCCGCGATCGTAGACGGCACGTAACACGCG
>Ga0255784_10002442_pt1 | contig 14546 bp, 15 predicted proteins | sample 101ome_14_FD_179982 | JGI IMG/M metagenome (GOLD analysis project Ga0255784, IMG submission 179982) | Coastal salt marsh microbial communities from the Groves Creek Marsh, Skidaway Island, Georgia - 101403AT metaG (version 2) | ecosystem: Environmental > Aquatic > Marine > Intertidal zone >...
TAAATATCAAACACTTAGATACTATCATTTGTTATACAACGAACAGCAGATCAATGACTTACTGCTAAAGTTATACAAAGCTCTATACAAAATATGGTGATCCTAAGTACCAGAACACATCCTCAAACACATACTGCCTGAGAAATTCAATCTTGTCCTGAGAACATGTACTTCAGAGAACGGAGAAGAGAATCAATACTACCGCATGAGAGTTTGAATTCATTGCGAAGTCTAAAACATAGAGACTCATAAAATTCAGAAGGTGAATTTGTTATCTACTCAGGTTTTTTAAACAAAGGAAGCTATTCAATTTATGTTGGGTATTCGTTATTCAACAATATTGGCAGACCCCTAATTCATGGCAATGCAATTCCCTTAAAAATTAATGTTGAATAGTTTTAGACTGACCTATAGCTCAACATCTTAGAGCCTTGGCCTTCTATTATCGCCGGTTATTCATAAGTCTATCTCTAATTTCGATACGTTGCTTTTCTTGTGTTTTCTTATATTCTTTTATTTGCTCTTTATTCAATATACCGACAAGTTGAGCATTATTAGCGCGATATAATTTATCCATGCCTCTTTTAATAGAGCGAAGCTGACGAATCCCGATCCTTTTTTCAAAAGAACCTGTATATAAATCTATACCATTCTTTTTCAATAAATTCTGAACCTCCTCCCTATGGTCAAAGTAAATGGGTTTAAATTTCTCACTTTGCTCTTCCGTTAAATCTAAATTTTCTTCTAATTTTGAATAGACATCATCCATGGTGATAACGTCATCTTCTGCGATGACTTTAGAAGAGAGACTAAAAATAATAAGGAATATACAAATTAAATTAAGTTTCATTAAGCACTCTTTTATCTAACTTTTTTTATGCCTACCAAGTTTTTTTCACGCTGAAAATTTCCCTGCAGATACTTAATGATAGGGAGAAACTGAATTACAAATGGATTATGGCTAATGAACCCTGTTGTCACGCCATATTTAATTTTCTCTATTTCTGGCTCATATGTCCCAAACAATCGGTCCCAAACTATAAGTACACCCGCATAATTTTTATCAATGTATTCAGGATTGGACCCATGGTGCACTCGATGAGCAGAAGGTGTATTTAATAACTTGCCCTCAAACCAGCCCAATCTTCCTACAACTTCGGTATGAAGAAAAAATTGCATCAACAAGTTCACTGTTAGCGAAGCTACTATGAAAGTGGGTGAAAATCCCAAGAAAACAAGCGGGGTATAAAATACTGGGCTGACAAATTTACCTAGCCAATTAAGTCGCACTGCAGTACTGAGGTTCATCCAAAGGCTGGAATGATGAGTATGATGAAGAGTCCACATTACAGGAATTTCGTGACTCAGTCTGTGATACCAATAGTAGAAAAAATCGACCAATATAAAGGTCAGTAGAAACATGCTTGGGTTAGCTGGCAATTCCCAAACTTTCAAGGGGGCAAGTAGTGGCAATACAAAATAGGTCCAAGCTAAGGCTAGTGGCTTTGTCAACGTATTGCCCAACAATATACCTAGATTGCAAAGCACTTCTTTGCCATTAAATTTGCCAAGACCCAGTAAAATGGAACAAGCAAATTCTCCAACTACACAAGCTAAAAACGATAGTTTTACTATATTTTCAATATTTTCCATAAGGTAGCAAAACCCTTAATCTGGTGGCGGTAAAAAAAGGATCAATAATCTGAGCAAACCTGGGTTTTGAAAACTATCTGCGAACCACAACCTTAGAATTTTCATTTAGGTCACCGTTCGGATCAACCAGATGACCCGCAGGAAAAGCCACGGAGGTAGCGGGCGTGATCGTATCCAGACACAGAAAGTGGTTGTTATCGTTATCGCCCAGCTCTGCCAATGCTGCCGGACTTACCTCGGACTGAGAGCCGTCCGCAGCGGTAAGGCTTACCTTATATAATGGCCTCTGTGCCTCACCCAACTCATCCCCATTGGGCAATCTCACGCCACCTGTCCAAGTCACCCGCACCACCTGTTTGGTGCCAATGGGGCAAGACGTTCCCTGACCCGACAGTGACCAGATATCCTCTGGAACCGTGGCAGCCAAAATAATCTCTGGACCGGCGTTGAGAGGAATAACCGAGACTTGGGTATCACGAAAGTTCACCTGGGGGCTGTTATTGGCGTCTGAGAGCAGATCACCTACGATCAGCACCTTAACTGGTGGATCATTATTGGCATTACCGAATTCACCAATCAGCAAAGCCGTCCGATTTTCATCTATATCGTTTGCTGGGCGCAGGGTGACACAAAAAGGCGTGCTAGTGGCTCCGGACTGCCTGACCACACGGAAGTCTTCAGCTTGCAATGTATCTGGGTTAACCGTGTGGCTTAAAACTACTGGCATACCGTCTTCACCCGACGCGCCGAAACACAGAGCATTAGCGGCAAATGGCATATTATTGTCTAACCCAAAGAAAGCCGAAAGCGGACGCGCAGAGCCCTCCTCGTCCTCACTTATAAAAAAATAAATACTTCCTAGGTAAATTATGCCGCCCCCTTGATCTGGACGAGAATAGTAGGCGACGCCGTCGCGGGTAGCTAGGTAGATATTTGTGTCCTCGTAGTAGCGCACCAGATAACCCTGGTAATCGACATTTTTAGCACCTGCAGGTGAAAAAAACTGTGGATAGTTAGTTTCGGCCCAGCGGAAGAAGCGGTTAGAGTCCTCCAAAATTTGTGAATAACCCGCTACACTTGCCGTAATACAGAAAAAGAACAAAACAACTCGCATAACACCTTCTTCATGAATGTTGATCAGTTACTTATAACGTCGGGGCCACGTTTTGGTTTACAGCTGAGCACTTTCTACAACAACAGTGTAGTAAGTACTGCTATATAAATATCCTCGCCGGATACCCTCTCGGTTGTAAAAATTACCTCAATATCCGACAACTCACAGTTTTTACACTAAACGAAGAAGTGTAAATATTTACTTGAACTGATATTGAAATTTCATACAAATGGTAGGGAGAACAAAGAAAGTGTCACTGTAATCTATGAATCAGAGATGGTGTAAAATGTCGATTTTTTTACTCGCTGAGATGTTAGTCGTTTCGTACGCCAAGGTTTACTAAAGGTTTACTACGCTCAGATATGCCTAAATAACTGTATATTATCAAGGACTTATAGATGGCTCAGTTTGTTTACACTATGAATGGAATAGCATAATATCCTTATTTATCATGCACTTACATAGTTGAATCTGTTTCACAATTGTTTTACAATTTCTAGGAAATCAATCACTTACTGATTTTGTTTAACAAAAAGTTTCACGGTGAAACGGGGGAAGAAAGTGTCAAAACAACGCGACGAACTACTCGAAGACATACTTCCCAAGAAACTCTCACTTATCAGACGAACTTGGATGAAGAAAGATGGTTCCGAATCCAGTGTTTATCGAATGAGAGTCTATATTCCGAATCAACGTAAATATCACTACATCACTCTTCCCCAAGACACTTACAACGAAGCAAAAGAAGAAAGTATCACTAGATACTTGAAAATGGGGAAAGAAATCGAAGACGGAATCCCCGTCAATAACGACAGAAAGAAACTCCCCCATTACATAGAAATGTTCATGGACTATATGAACATTCGACTCAAAAATGGATTAGTCACTCAACACAGAGTTGTCTGTATTCGTCAGTTATTACGTTCTTTGGAGAAATTTGCTGAAGAACATAGAAATCCATCAATCAGTCAGTTGTCCGAGATGTATGAAGACAAGTTTCCACAATGGAGAAATGAGAACAACCAAGCAAGATTGACTGGGAAAACTCTTTCTCCCAGAACCAGAAATAACGAATACAACACTCACAAGCAGTTCTTTGGTTTTCTGAAAGACAAGAATATTGTTCAGATTGTTCCACGTCCAATTGCCCACGAAGTCCATCAAACTAACAAACCGTTTCCCGAGAAGTATTACAACAAATTGATGACTGCATCCCGTAAAGCAATCGACTCCACTAACCATCCAAGAATTAAATGGAACTGGACGGTAATGCGGAATGTGATTCTTTTAATGAGGGGAACTGGTTGTCGTGTCACTGAAGTCAAAAACTTGGAATGGAGTCATATTTCATTCGACAAAAGAAATGACAGGGCAAGTATCTATTTCTACGGTAAGAAGAAGAAAAGAACGATTGTAGTATCCAACCGTGTGTATGGATATTTAATGGAACTAAAAGAGTTCAAGACAACTTGGGGTAAGAGTTGGGGATGGAATGAAGAAGACTATCCATTCGTTTTCTCTTCTTACAAAATGAAAGAGATGATTAATCAGTTTGACTCCTGGGGACGCAGACAATGGATGAAAGAAGCAGGAATCGAAGACGTAAGTAAATATCCACTAGTCTCTTTTCGTCACAAATTTATATCTGACGCACTAAAGAATGGAACACATGCATTACAGATTGCGTATTACACAGGGACAAGTGTAAAGATGATTCAACAGACGTATGGTTCTATCACTCCACCAGACTTATTTGCACAAGTCTTCTCTAATGTTCCTGAAGAAGCACTATCACAGAAGAGAACAAAGTGGTTCGATAATCTACTAAAACAAGGTTCTGACTACCAAGAGAAGTTAATCGAGAAAGAAAAGACAGAACTGCGAAGACAAGAAAAAAGACAGTCTAAAGAATCCCGAAAATCTTAAAAGTTATAAATATTTTTTATATAAACAATGAAGCAAATTTGTGAAATTGGTAGCTCTATCCAAACTAGACTTGAATTGCTGCATTTATGTTAGTGACCACCAACGTCACACTAATCTTACGGAAAAACTCCTTCTCCAACTCGCAAGACTCTCTCCTTACTTCTTTTTAAACTTCTACTTAAACTTTGTGGAGTAGATATAACTGGTAATTTTGTTTCTACACTTTTGCCGTTGATTATTTCAGTTTTAGTTTTGGTTAGATGACTGTATTTTTCATTCAACCAATTGATTATCTGTTTTTGAGAACATCCGTTTCTGGTTAAGATATAAATATTCCATTGTTGATGCACTTTTAGATATGGAGTCGTATCATTTTCTCTAAATGAATATTCAGACTTATTACCGTGCATCTTGTTATGCAATAACTCTTTCACTTCTCGCACTACTTCATTATGTAATCTATTCTTTGGAATCTTTAGATAGATGTGTCCATCATCTAAGTCTTCATTCTCTTTTAGCATTTCTATTCTTGGAGATTGAAATAGATGACGATGTAATTTCCACCAATCATCAAAATATTTTATTGAAGCAATCTCATCTAAATTCCAATCACGGTAAAACTTTTTATTAATCTTTACTTTTTTATCTAAGATGAGTTCCCCTTCCAAAGAGACTGCAAGTTTTAACCAAGTCCACCACTGACGATACCACTGTATGTTTCTCTCAATAGTCTCCCCTTCATAATATCGAAGAAGTCTATCAAAACCACCATACTGTATATTCTTCCCCCCTCTCCCTTTACCAACTCTATACTCAACTTCTCCAGTAATAATGCTCACAAAAGAATTTCTACGTGGAGTGACTACATCTACAAGTTGTTCTTTAGTTGGTAATTGATTTTTCTCATATAGTTTCTTTGTATGACGAACACTCCCCCCCTTAAGTGTTCTATCAACAGTCGCATCCCACTCGTCTTTATTACGTTTTCTCCTCTCTACGTTTCTATAGATTTCGTGTGGATTCGACGGTAGATACTCATCCAGATTCACTGGTAGTTCAGAAGAGTCAATTCTTCTGACTTTCTTCTTTTTCTTTCTCTCTTTAGTCATTTTGATACGCACTCAAAAATTTACCACCCTAGTTTAGCATAAAGTAGCCATAGGTTGTTAAGTGTATTTCCTTATCTTTAGTTATGTTGATTGAGTAATACAACATTTCATTAATCTTAAAAATGGAGACATCGATATGTCTAAAGTAAGTAAGCAAGTAAGTAGTAATAATCAGTCTGTTGTTCTCACTAAGTCAGAGCAGCGTCGCATCTCAACTCTTCAGACACAGTGTAAGAACTATGTGAAGAACATTAATACTTCTACACGTAATCTTATTAAGTCTTTGCGTGAGTTGTATAACACTGACACTAGTCAGAACTTCGACAAGTTTGTGTCTACTCTAGATTTAGAGAAGTCATACAAGTCTAAAGTCTTGAAGATTGTTAAGTGTAAATTTATCACTGACAACGATAAGTCTTTGCCAGTGTCATTCTCTACACGTCACTTGATTGCGTCTTATGAAGACAAGTGTCAGAAGTTGTTTAACTCTGATAAGTTGACTTCAAAGACTTCTCGCAGTGAGTTGTTGAAATTCGTTGAGACTAAGAAGAAGTCATCTAACACTGATGACTTGCTCTCTGGCGATTACGTCTCTGTATCGAAGCAGTTTGAAGATGACGAATCATGGCAAGATGTAATTGCAGAAGTTGATAAATTCATTACACGTCTTGAGAAGAAGTTGTGTCGTGAATTTAACAATGAGATTCGCATTCGTTTTGCTAACAAGTTGCGTATCGTAGAAGAGAGTGAGTAATTGTGAATAAACTCAAATCTATAGATGCAATTCGTTATACGAATCGCCAGAACGTCAAGAGTTTAGCAGACTTCATTCTTTGCACTCGTGTGAAGAATGAAGTGTCAAACTGGATGAAGAAGAGTGCCACTCGTGGCACTCCTCTTCTGCTTCACGGTATTGGTGGTTGTGGCAAGTCATCACTCGCAAATACTATCTCACAGAAATTATTAAGAGATGTCACTGATGTCTATTACTGCGATTTCTCTGATGGCAGTTCGTCTGAACAGAAGAAAGAAATTGATAAACGTATGTTTAACTCGTCTTTCCATCTGTTCAGTGCAAGTAATGAACTTGATAAGTTTCTTGTTCTAGATGAGTTTCATAATCTTAACAAGTCACAGCAAGACTCATTCAAACAAGTATTACTTGAAGAGTCGTGTCTTGCATTCAAGTATCGTGTAATTGTTGTTATGAATACTGATGACAATCGACAGTATCGTGAGATGATTTCTCAACCGATACAGTCACGTTGTCACGATGTTAGTTTTCATCTTAATGATAAAGAACATAATTATGTAGTTAAGAAATTCTGCAAGACGTATCCAAATGTTGATGCAGAACTTGTTGACGATTATGTTCCAGACATTAGACGTCTTCTACGTTATATCTGATACACAATACTCCACATTAAAATCCTCACGTTGAAAATCCTGTGTTCTTACACGGGATTTTTTTCGTCTGTAATTTACCCTCCCCCTTAGTTAATGTTTCATCGTGAAACATCCATCTCGTCAATCTCAAATATCTAGAAGTTATAAATAAATTTTATATAAGACATGGAAGTCTTGTTATGACGAGAATGGTTGTATCCGAGTCACTCGCTCCCACGATATCCCATCGTGACGAGTCATACTCAATAACAACTAACGGTAAGCAAATACTGTTGTCAGAAAAACTGGAAGTAACCAAGTGTGCAGGCAATGTCTAACTCGCAACCTGCATTGAACATATATGCTTGTAGCGGTGTATATGTCATCCGTTGGGCATCGTGCAAACGATGCGTGAGAAGGGGTAAAAGGAGAACGCTAACCTACCTTACTAATGAATATTAGTCTCTTGCTACAGCATCTATGGAACTCGCATAAAGGCGAAAGATGTAACTTACTCTTGATGGGTGAGTTGCATCCACAGAATCTGCATAAAGTGAAGTCTAATGTCTTTATAAATATTTTATGTAAGACGTTAATTTAATTCTATTGGAGACATAAATGGATACAAGTAAGACAAGAATAAACCTGCTAATAAGCAATAATGAATACAAGACGTTTAAGCAAGTATCTAGTGACAAAGAAGTATCAATGTCAGTGCTAATTAGAAACTTTATTAAAGAAACTAATAAGCAATGGAATACAAAGTCATTTACTAACTAGGATTTTTAATATGGATAAAGCAAAAGTTAAACAACTGCTAGACAAGACTAAAACCCTACAAGGATTTATTGTTAACACTCACGATACTGCTAATGAACGTCTAGATTCCAAACGTAAGATGAAACAAATAATTGATACAACTAGCAGCAATAAGAATTATGTCTTTTGTGTTTTTGAAATATGAATCCCAGGAAGTCAGGTATGGAATCTAATTAAACACTACATCATATTTCTGACTTTTACCTACCGACTAGTTTTCCTTTGTCACATTTCTTTTTAAAATATAAAATTTTTTTGGACAGCAAAAATGGAGTCAAATAAGTTGCTGAGTTTTTCTGAATATATCTTATGAGAGTCTGAACAGTCAGTTGTTGATGACGAACTTAAAACCATCAGAAATGACATCAGAGTCACTAAATCACGAATACTACTGAAACACTTGATACGGAAACACAAAATACTCAAAGACGTAGAACGTTCAACTTCAACTGCAACAGGATTCGCTCTCTAATACTCTTACACTCTTTCTAGTGAGTTCTGACACGTTTTCTTTGTCTCCTACGTGTCAGATCACTCCTCCCCCTCAAAATTCACTACAGACGAATACAGACGTTCTTACTGAACACTGTTTTTTCATCATCTAGCAGATTCATTACTAGATGTTGTTCTGTGTATTACCTAATGAGTGAAAAAAAACTCCAAGGAAATCATGCAGTCGTGTCTTATCCAATCTTTGCTAGGAATTTTAGTTATTAGCAAACACTATCGCACTATACAAAAGCACATGAGTAAGACGGTTTCGCAGTGAATACTGACAAATACAAACTGACAGATGAACAACTGAAACAGTTATTACTTGTATCTAGTGTCAAAAGACGTGTTTTGGTACCACCTGAGGATTTAGATGATGAAACAAGCAAGAGTATTGAACGACAAACAAGTGAAAAAACTATTCAACTCTCCAAAGATGACAAAGTTTGAGTCTCGCAATCGTCTAATTCTTACATTGTCATACTATGCAGGGATGAGAAGTTGTGAAATATGTTCTCTGACGGTTGGGGATGTAATTGACGGTAATGGAGACATCAAAGAGTCAATACAACTCAAATCTCATCAGACGAAGGGAAATATGTCACAGTCAGTGGTTCTGTCTTCTCTTGTAAGGGGGGAGATAGAAAAATACGTGTCAGAACACTCTCTAACTCAAAAACCCCTTGCAGCACCGCTAATAAAGTCTCAGAGGGGGGGATTCTTCAGTAGTCAGTCATTACAGAATCTGTTCAAACATCTGTATCGGAATGTCGGATATGACGATTGCTCGTCTCATTCAGGTAGAAGGAAGTTCGCATCATCACTGGATGAGATGAATGTCAGTATCGGAGTGATCAAGACTTTGCTTCGACACAGTCATATCAGTTCAACACAACGGTATATTCAGGTTTCTAAGCATCGGTTGGAGAATAGTGTGAATATGCTGAGTTACTGACAGTTGCCATGGCATATTTTAGTGCAAATTTGTAAATAGCCGCTGTACCCCTATAATTTTCAGATATTTAGTGATGCACAATTTTGTTGCGATTGTGTTAAGGTTGAAGGAGACTCAAAAAATATAGTCGACAAGTAAATCTCAATTTAAGAGGTGATTTATGGTTCTTCGAGAAGGGAATAAAAATATAACTCTTAGTAATGAAGAACTTATTGCATTACGAGATATTTCACTTAGCATCACTGCGCTTCCCAAATTAAAGAGGAGTTACATTTTAATTTCATACTTGATTTGTGCTCACGCATTATTGCTTAGTTGCGTTGCTATTGTCTCTCCTGAATGGTTCATAGAGAACCTTATTTCCCCATCAATAAAAGAAACTGAATTTCTTCTGATAAACACGCAAATCCGTGGTATGTTCGTACTTTTAATTGTACCGCTTTGGTTGAAAAACATGTTTAACGAAAAGTGGTCAATAAGAATTATCAACGTAGCTATCGTATGGGTAATTCTAATGTCCGCACTAGATTTCTTGAAAGTTTTTTATTTAAAGATATTTGACGCAACCATCTACACTTCACTTTTCACAGTTTGGCGACCAATATTAGTCGCTACCATGTTATTTATGAGAGCAAAAATGAAAGATTACTTTAGGGCATTACATCAAAATTAATTAGATCAATAAATTGTCAGCTGTAGTAGTCATTTAGGTAGAAGGAAGTTCGCATCCTCACTGGATTAGAAGAATGTCAGTATAGGCGTCATCAAATCCCTCCTCCGTCATAGTCATATTTCATCAACCCAAAGATACATATCGGTTTCTAAACATCGTTTGGAGAATAGTGTGAATCTACTGAACTACTGAGAGCGGTTTTTGATGTAAAATACCAACCCAGAAGAGACTGATATAACCAATCATTTCCAGCACAAATGTTATACAAAAGTTATACATTGGGTTACAGGTATTCGTAGGTTATTGATTTACATAGGTTATTATTATGTCACAATTTGTATACACTATGAACCGTGTTGGGAAAGTAGTTCCACCCAAGCGCGAAATACTTAAGGACATTTCCCTTTCTTTTTTTCCAGGCGCCAAAATCGGCGTCCTTGGTCTTAACGGTGCTGGCAAGTCGTCACTTCTGCGCATCATGGCAGGCATCGACAAAGAGTATCTTGGTGAAGCCAGGCCGCAACCAGAATTAAACGTTGGATATCTGCCCCAGGAACCTGAACTGGATGAGAGCAAGAATGTACGTGGTAACGTTGAAGACGGTATTAGAGAGGTCAAGGACCTCGTGGATGAATTCAACGCCATCAGTGAAAAGTTTGCCGACCCCATGAGCGATGACGAGATGAATACGCTTCTCGAGCGCCAGGGTGAATTACAAGGTGCCATTGATGCCTGCGGCGGCTGGGACCTAGACCGCACGCTAGAAATTGCGGCCGACGCCCTACGTCTACCGCCCTGGGAGGCCGAGGTCAAGAATCTTTCAGGGGGCGAAAAACGCCGCGTAGCCTTGTGCAGGCTACTGCTTTCCAAACCTGACATGCTTTTGCTCGATGAGCCAACTAACCACCTGGATGCCCTGAGTGTTGCCTGGCTAGAAAGATTTTTGCAAGAGTATCCTGGAACAGTGGTTGCCATTACCCATGACCGCTATTTCCTGGATCATGCCGCAGGCTGGATTCTTGAATTGGATCGGGGTCACGGCATTCCCTATGAAGGCAACTATTCTGACTGGCTCGCCGCCAAGGAAAAACGTCTAGAGATCGAGGAAAAGCAGCAGGCCTCCCTGGCAAAAACAGTGAAGTCTGAGCTGGAGTGGGTACGTCAGAACCCCAAAGGACGCCAGGCCAAGAGCAAGGCCAGGCTAGCACGATTCGAGGAACTCAGCTCCAAGGAATTCCAGAATCGCAACGAAACGCTCGAGCTGTACATTCCACCCGGTCCCCGCCTTGGCGAAAAAGTTATCGAAGTGGACCGTGTCACCAAGGGCTTTGACGGGCAGGTACTTATCAACGACCTAACCTTCTCTATTTCGCGCGGAAGTATCGTTGGCATCATAGGCGGTAATGGTGCCGGCAAGACCACCTTCTTGAGGATGCTGGTAGGCCAGGAACAAACTGACAGCGGCTCCATCTCGCTGGGCGAGACTGTCGACCTAGCTTACGTTGACCAGAGCCGCGATTCGCTAGCTGGGGAAAATACTGTCTGGCAAGAAATTTCGGATGGGCAGGACAATCTGCAAATCGGCAGCTATGAAATCGCGTCTCGGGCTTACGTAAGCCGCTTCAATTTCAAGGGCAGCGATCAGCAGAAACACGTGAAGGACCTGTCCGGAGGTGAACGCAACCGAGTGCACCTGGCTAAGCTGCTTAAACGCGGTGCGAACGTGCTATTGCTCGACGAACCGACCAATGACCTTGATGTCGAAACATTACGCGCACTGGAAGAGGGACTACTCGCTTTTCCAGGCACCGTCATTGTTGTCTCACATGACCGCTGGTTCCTTGACCGTATCGCTACCCACATCCTCGCATTCGAAGGTGACTCCGAAGTAGTGTTCCATGAAGGCAACTATTCTGACTACGAGGAAGTTTTCAAGAAGAGAAAAGGTGAGGCAGAGCCTACTAGGGTGAAGTATAAAAAATTAGCTTAACTTTTTGATTTCTCACATTAGTAAATTTTCCTTCCAGAAGGCTTATTACTTTCTTTCAAAAGAAAGCAACCAAGGAAAATATGCTTCTAGATCACTAGGATTTCGGCTGCCTTCTCTCATATTGCAGGGTCAATTGGCTATGAACGACAGATTGAGTAAAGATAAGACAGGAGGCCGAGTCTTTTCAACTCATGGTAATATTACAGAGACAATGAAAGCTAGAGAGTAGTAAGCTCGAGTTTGATGTTCTAGGTCATTTCTTTTCAACAAGAAATGCCGTCAAAGTCTTTTGGTAAATTTTTTAAAAGAAATCCTCCGAAGAATTTCAAAAAAACTATTTCTTTAGACTTTTTCTTAACACGTCCATCCTAGATTTGTTTTCTTCAACGGAAAGTTTTTTTGAGCTCTGCTCTGGAAGAGCCGGCGGAATTTCAACTTCCAGTTTCTCGCCGGCCAGCACTCGCTGTAACTGCTTTTTATAATTCACCTCAAATTTAGGAAAGACCCTTGCCTCCACTTCATTTTCTAACTCAAACCAGCCGGTCTCTTTACCAGCAATATAGACGGCTGGATGCGACCAGGCGAACTCCCCTTTTGGATGTTTAGCGCAGCAGGCTTCAATATAAGCATCCCTTGCAGTAGGCAGTCCATGATTCCCCAAGGATGTCTCGCAGGCATTGATAATAGAAGCAATAGATGGCAGAAATTCGTTGTGGATAACCACTGACCTGGTTGCCTCGAGAATCATGTGGGGTGAAAACTGGGCTAGACATTCTAGCCAATATTTCTTTGCGACATTGAGGCTGTCCCGATTTGAAAAAGCCTTGTGGTACTGGTTGTGGTAAGCAAGTTCCAGTTCAGCAAAGACCTGATTGATGACATCAATATGATCATGTCCGGTACCGGCCCTCTTATTCTCACCAAGAATTTCGGATGGCTGTTCGGCTATCTTTGTAGAAATTTGCCCTGTCAGTGAGTCGGCTTTTTTCATGGGTAATGTCTTGCAAATGGACTTGAGAGACTATCAATAAGCCCTGCAGTTTACTAGGATTAATCCATTCGAATAATACTGAAGGTCTATTTGAATGAAGGCACTACAGTGGAATGGCTCCAACCTCACCGTCAATGATGTAGCTAGGCCAGAACTCCGGCATGGTGAGGTCCTTGTCCGAGTGGTTAGCGCAGGAATCTGCAATACAGACCTGGAAATTATCAGGGGCTACTACCCTTTCAAAGGTACGCTTGGTCATGAGTTTGTGGGAATTATTGAACAAGCGCCGGACACTTCCCTGGTAGGAAAGCGTATCGTCGCCGACATCAACAACGTATGCCAGCAATGTACCATGTGCCAGGCGGGTCAACCACACCATTGCCTCAATAGATCAGCCCTTGGCATAAAGGGTAAAGATGGCGCCTTTGCAGAGTACCTGACAACTCCGGCAGAAAACCTGGTAATTGTGCCCGACAATGTCACCAACGAGCAGGCTGTTTTTGCCGAACCCCTGGCGGCAGCACTGGAAATTCAAGAACAGGTGGATTTTTCTCAATACGGCGAAGCAGCCATTATAGGAGATGGCAAACTGGGTTTGCTTATTTGCGCAGGCCTCGCTGCAAACGGTGTCGAAACAACACTGATTGGTCATCACCCTGAACGACAGGCGCTCTTTAAATTACCCAACATCACTTATACCCAATCATTGCCGGCAAAATTATTCCCGGTAGTTATTGAGGCAACCGGAAACCCATCCGGTTTTAATAATGCTTTGGCACTGACCCAACCCCGCGGCACGCTCGTTCTCAAGTCTACCTACAGTGAACCACTGGTCCTGAATGCCGGACAAATTGTGGTCAATGAACTAACCATCGTTGGTTCCCGATGTGGTCCAATGGATAAAGCTGTCGCCATGATAGCGGCCGGTAAACTTGACCCTTCCTGCATGGTGACCAAATCATATCCACTCGATGAAGGTGTTAAGGCTGTGGGCAGGGCTCAAGAAAAAGGAACGCTCAAGATTCTCCTGAGCATGGACTAGGCTTGAGGAACGAGCGCACACTATTTCTAACTACCGGTCATAAGGGCTTTATAGGTAAGCCCTGAGAAGAGTTGGAAACTTTCGGTTTGCCAGCGCGTGACGATAATATTCCTGCTCAGATTCAAGACAGGGCTGGAGCAATTTCACCTCATCTTTTTCCAGCACCGCCACCGGCACTCCATTCTCGAACAGAATCCTGTTTGACGCCAGGCTCGGTATTTTCTTGCCTGGCAGGATAATACCCACTAGGTTCAGCGGGTCTGCCGCATTGATGACCACTCTTGAAGGCTTATCTTCCTGCCTGTCTTTCAGTTCATTGGCACAACGGCGCAGGGCTTTAACGGTATCTGCCAGAGCGAACTGCTCCCCTCCGATACCTACGATAAATCTGCCGCC
>Ga0255784_10002451_pt1 | contig 14514 bp, 9 predicted proteins | sample 101ome_14_FD_179982 | JGI IMG/M metagenome (GOLD analysis project Ga0255784, IMG submission 179982) | Coastal salt marsh microbial communities from the Groves Creek Marsh, Skidaway Island, Georgia - 101403AT metaG (version 2) | ecosystem: Environmental > Aquatic > Marine > Intertidal zone > Salt...
GGGCAGTATCCGCCGTTGGCTCGAGCCCAAAGAGTTTGAGTGCGCCATACACACCGATGCCAGCGCTGCCAGGGCGGCGGGATTTTCAGATTTGGTGGCGCCAGCGGCCATGGTCTTTACCTATGGTGTAGCGCCCTATTGGTCACCCGGCGATCCGCCCAAGCGTATCGACGATGAGCCAACTCAAATACAGATACCGGTGATATTCAATGTGCCGGCTCCCTGCAACAAAAGCTTTGCCACCAGTATGGAAATCGAGTTTGCAGAGCCGCTGTATCCGGAGGATATAGTGGGTTGTACCAGCAAATTGACTCGCATCGAGCGTAAAACACTGAAAGTAGGTGCCGGTGCATTTCTCCGACAGGAGGATACTTATACCAAGCAAACGGGAGAGATTGTTGCTGTGGCGCAGCTCGACATTTTCCGGTTTTACGCAGAGTTGGGGGATTCGGCGTGATGGAGCAGCACAACGCCCGAACCACCGTAGGCGACGCCCTGCCGGAAATTCAAATCCCGATCACCTTGCAGCGCCTGGTAATGGAGGCGGGGGCCAATCGGGACTTCTCACTGATACACCATGACGCTGAAGTGGCTCAATCGGCCGGCGCCAGTGACGCCTTTGCCAATACTTTTTTTCTGATGGGTATGTTTGAAAGACTCGTCCGAAATTGGGCGGGGCCTCATATGCGGCTCAAGAAGATGGGCCCTTTAAAAATGCTGAATTTTAATGTGGTCGGAGATACCCTCGTGTTCAAGGGTAGTGTAGTCGCCGTAGAGCCTGCGGAAAGCGGGGAGAAGTGCGTACTGGACCTTTGCTGCGAAAGCGCTCGAGGTCAGACCACAACCTGTGTGGTAGAGCTAATAAAAGAAAAATAAAAAGGGGAATTAATGATGCAGTCACAGACGGAGGTCGCAGTTTCCATTGAGGGTTCAGTGTCGATGAGCAGCATTCAAGGTGTTGCAACGACACTGGACAAGTTGGGTGTCGACACCCGGGGGATCCTTTTGGAGGCGGGCGTGGCGCCTGATGCTGTTGCCCAGAGCGCTGAGCGAGTATCGATTCGTTCGCTGTCGCAAATTATTTCTCGGGCGGTGAGTTCGGAGCTGGGCCCGCTCTTTGGACTGAGGTTCGCCGAGAATGTGCACGCTACAACCTATCATTGTTACGGCTTGATGCTGATCTCGTCGCCCACCCTGAGACAATTTTGCACCCGGCTTGCTCGCTACTATGCGTGGGTTACAACGAACAAGTCAGTGTCTTTCGAAGTGGTAAATGATAAGGCGATGCTGGTTTATCACTGCACCGAGGAAGTTGGCGACAGTCCTGTGGCGCGCCTCGCGCGCATTTCGGGTTGGGCAGCGACCTGGGTCCGAATGCTCAGAATGGTGTCATCACCCAGCTTCGCTCCCGCCGAGGTGAAATTTTCTTCGCCGCCACCTGTGGGGTTTGTCGAGGATTATGAACACTATTTTCGATGCCCCCTGGAATTCGGCAGCGCCATTGATGCCTTGTGCTTTGACGCCGCCGCCTTGGATGCACCGTTGGCCGGTGGTAATGCGGAACTCGCGAGACGGAGTGAGCGGCAGGTCTTTGACCACCTGCAACGGATGGGGTCTGTTGATCTAGAGACCCAGGTCCGCATGGCGCTTTTTGACTTGCTACCCTCAGGTGCCTTCGACAGGGGCAATATTGCCGAATGGTTGGGTATGGAAGATCGACGATTGAAATCGGCGCTGCAGCAAACGGGATTGAGCCATCACCAGATTGTGCTCAAGACCCGCCAGGAGCTGGCGGCGGAACTTGTGTCCCACTCCGATAAATCGATCAACGAAATTTCATACCAGTTGGGCTTTAGTGATTGCAGTAACTTCGCCCGTAGCTACAGAAAATGGTTTGGTTGTTGTCCGTCAGAGCGCCGAGCCTTGGGAGTGTAATGCGTGCAGGCTGTTAGACGCAGTAATGAAGAGCGACGAGAGCAAAGTGTTCAGCAGGTGCTTTCCGCCGCGTTGCAGCTTTTTGTCTCTCAGGGATATGAAAACGCCACGATCGATGCTATCGCGGCGAAAGCGGGTTTGACCAAGGGCGCGGTTTACTTTTACTTCAAAGGGAAGGCGGCCCTGCTGCATGCATTGCTGGATGAAGCTGAAGCTTTGTATGCCGACATCTTCACGCGAATGCGTGCCTCACCAGATGGGCCGGTAGAGCAATTACGCATGTTTGTGGATTGGTGCGCGGCAACAGGGGCAAAAAATCAGGAGCTGTTGGTGCTGCCCATACTGGTCTCTCTGCAAGCACTCGGGCGAGATCCGAGCATAGCGGAGCATGTCGGCAGAATGTATGACCGCTACCACGCAGAGATGAGTCGAATAGCCACCGAAGGCCAGGCCCTTGGCGTGTTCGACGATAAGGTCGCGATACGGGAGCGAGCAGCCGTATTGGTGGCGCTTACCGACGGGATGCTACTTGAGTGGTATCGGTTTGCCGATGTGTTGGATGGTCGGGCTTTGGCAGAAAGTGCCAAGGCGCAAATTCTGCATGGGCTGGGCGTGTCTGCCTAACCAGCCAAGACGCGGGCTGATTTTTCGAGAGTGTCGACGGCCTCGCTCCAAATCATGTTTTTCCAGTCGTCAAATTCGGGGTACATCACCCGACGCAGTTCGGCTTTGATCGCCTTGCCCTGATCTGAATTCAAATCGCCGTAGGCATGGAGCCAGTTATCTTTTTGGTGAGCCCCAAGTACCTCATCGGGCGGATAAGTGCCATATTCGATGACAAAGGCATAGGTCAGTTTGTCGGGCAAAATCCAATCCATCGCCAGCACGATGGGGCCTTCGGGATCAACGGGGAGATCTTCATCGAATTTCTCTTTAACTGCGGTCGATCGCATGGTGGCCCCAAATTCATTGTCTAAGGCGCCAAAGCGCGGGTCCTCTTGAGGGTAACCGTGAACAAGATACGGCACGCCGTAGGGCCCCAAGCCCGTATGCACATCTATGAGCAAAACCGTTTTCTGATTGCTGAGCCAGCGCCGGAGCCCCGCCACCATCACTTCCCGTGACCAAGTGGGTTTGGTGTCGCCATAGAAAAGTCCATCGGCGTGGGAGCGTTGCCCGCCCAGCATGGCAGCCATGTAGCCGATGTCACCGTGTGTTGCGCGGTAATCAGCCAAGATCTGTTTAGCCTGAGCATCATCGAGTTCTCTCGGGACAAAGGCGTCGTGTAAGGCGTCGTACTCAGGGTTGCCACGCAGCGGTTGATCGAAGTCGACATAGTTACGATTCAGGTCCACGTTGCCCTCGGTGGTTCTCCGCGTCCAGGCAAAGCCATAGGGATTATGCGCGTGGACCAGAACCACACGGTGGCTCGCGTACAGTGCGCGGAGTTCGGGTGAGCTGAGAAACCCTAGCTGGCAGGCAGATCCGGTATATCCTTCTGGGCCGTGGGTCCCGCTAATGATAACCAGTGCCGAGGCCGCGTCGCTGGGTCCGCCCACGGCAAAGTCCATGGCCAGCGCTTCGCCTGTGGGGCCCTCAATGTCGAGCACTTCTGAATGAACGCTGAACCCACTGGCGTGAGCCGCGTCCGTAAACCGCGCGCGGGCCTCTGCATAGGAGGTAGAGAACAGGGACGAGGGATCCATAGCAAGACGCCTGCCAGTCGATTAAGTAACAGCTAGCATGTCTATCGAACTGAGGGGAAACAAGCCTCCAACATTGAATGACAGGCTATTTGCTGAAATTGCTATCTCGCCGTAGGGTAACTTTGTTCAGGGTAAGTGTGATCTGCCGCGGTGAAGGTATCTATTGGCTCTGTTGTCTTTCGGCTGCTCGGGTATCTCCGTGCTCCGAACGCCAGAGACGAGTAAAACAACAAAATCGGGAGGCACTATGCAGGCACGTCACAGTTTGGTTCTCGCGAGTTTTCTCGCCCTTTTTATTGCGTATCTTGATCGCGTCAATATCTCGGTGGCGGCCATTGCGATGCAGGAGACGCTGTCTTGGAGCGAGACTGAAAAGGGTTTCGTGCTCTCGTCTTTTTTTATTGGCTATATGGCAGCCCAGATCCTGGGAGGTGTACTGGCCGACAAGTATGGTGGCAAGCGTGTCTTGCTCTGGTCGTTGGTGGCGTGGTCGGTCTTCACGCTTTTAACGCCGGTTGCGGCTTCTGCGTCTTTCCTGGCTCTGATCTTGGTCAGGATTGGCCTGGGCCTCGGCGAGGCGCCGCTGAGTCCGGCTGTGCTCAGTTTGTTTGGGCGCTGGATCCCGGAGAACGAGCGCTCGAGGTCGGTGGCGATCTACTCCAGTGCCGCGATAGCCGGCACCATAGCGGCGCTCCTGGTGACCGGTTTTGCCGTTTCACGTTTTGGTTGGCAATCGGTTTTCTATGGTTTCGGCGCGATTGGCCTGATCTATGCCCTCTGGCTCAACCGGGTGGTGTATGAGACGCCCGACGCACATCCCAACGTATCTGCAGATGAGCGCACTTTGTTGGCAGGAAGCGTGGTCTCTCAAGAGCGAACCCCGATTCCCTGGAAAACCATTTGGTCGTTGCCTGCCATTTGGGCGTTATTGATCACGTTTTTCTGCACCAGCTGGAGCCTGTATGTCTTCATGTCATGGATGCCGAGCTATTTTTCTTCCGTTCACGGGCTCGACATTAGCAGCGCGGGGATCTACACAATGGCACCGTGGGCTGCAATGTTTGTGATGATGAATGTGGCGGGGTGGATTGCCGACAGCTTGATCTCCCGACAGTGGGATATCACGACGGTGAGAAAGTTGATGCAAACGATCGGGCTACTCGGTTCCGCGACGTTCCTTTATCTGACGCGTTTCGTGACGACGCCCGACATGGCGCTTTTGTCTCTCTGTGGCGCACTGGGCTTGCTTGCCTTTGCCTATTCGGGTTCCGCACCCAACGTGCTTGATATTGCACCGCGATTTGGCGGCGTTGTTTTCGGCGTCATGAACACGCTGGGCACGCTTCCCGGCATCATCGGGGTGGCGATGGCGGGCTGGTTGGTGGACACCACAGGGTCCTACGACTCCGTGCTTTTGCTCGCGGCCAGCGTGAGCATATTTGGCGCAGTGGTATACATCTTATTCGGGAGTGCGAAGCAGCTCGTCGACTGACCCACCCGCACTCAGTTGGAGACGGGGGAGGGTGCTGTCGCCGGCAGCTCAAATGCTGCCAGTTGGGGTAGAGATTTGTCGTATTTCTCGACCTCGACCATGCAGGTATGTGCCGAGCAACCCTGAGCCAGCATCGATGTGCCAATATCGGGGGTTAATGCGTTGGGGTTGCCGTGTACCTCGAGGATCTCGCCGTCGATCTTTTGAGCATCAAACCACGCGCCGGTGGGCAGTTCGACGACTCCCGGCATCACATCCTCCGAGATGAGCACGCCAGCGAGACAGGCCCCCCGGCCGTTGAATATCCTGACGATGTCATGCTGTGCCAGTCCGCGGGCGGAGGCATCTGCGGGGTTAACCCGAGCGGCTTCCCGACCCAAGATCTTTGATTCCTGACTGGCTCGTCCATGATCGAACTGACTATGGAGTTTGTGTTTGGGTTGATTTGATATCAGATGCAGGGGGTATTCAGACGACGCGTTTCCCAGCCACTCGTCGCGCTCAAACCAGCGCGGGTGACCCGCACAGTCGGGGTACTGAAATGAATCTATCTTTTCGGAAAAGATCTCGATTTTGCCGCTCGGGGTTTTCAGCGGATATTTTTTGGGGTCCTTGCGAAATTTTTCGAGCATGAACTCTGCATCGGGCAGCTGATCGCCAAAACCAATTTGCTGTCCCTGCCAAAAGTCGTCGAAGTCGGGGAGTGAGACTCCCGCCGCGGCGGCATTGTTTTGGGTTTGTCCGTAAAGCTGCCGCACCCAGCCCATTTCGTCACGCTGCAGGGTAAACGCTGGTGCGAAGCCCAGTTTTTCGGCGAGTGCCGAAAACACCTCATAGTCACTCCGAGCGTCGGCATAAGGAGGCGTTGCCGCGTGCATCGGCGTCAGATACTCATCGTAGGCGCTCCCGCCGATATCGTTGCGCTCCAGAAAAGTGCTGATTGGAAAGACAATGTCTGCGTGTCGAGCAGTAGCCGTCCAGAATGATTCGTTAACAATGATGGTTTGCGGCTTTTGCCAGGCGCGGCGCAGGCGATTTAAGTCTTGATGGTGGTGGTAGGGATTGCCGCCGGCCCAGTAGATCAGCTGCACGTTCGGGTACGTTAATTGGTGACCGTTGTAATCGAAGGCTTCTCCCGGCTTCTCCAGCATGTCGGCAATGCGTGCCACGGGAATAAAATGGTGCTCGGCAGCGACGCGTTCGCCAACCTCTTCACCAAATGTACCGATGCGAAAATTCGGAATTTTTCTCCCGCCGAAACCCATGTTATGGATGCAGCCATAGCCGTATCCAATGCCGGCGCCGGGTAGTCCGATAAATCCCAGCATTGCCCCTAGCACGGTCACCATCCACCAGGTTTGTTCGCCAAAGATTTGGCGCTGCAAGGACCAGCTCACGCTGATTAAGCTGGGGGCGTCACTGGCAGCTCGTGCTAGGTCAATGATGGTGTCCTCTGCTACGCCAGACAGAGTGCTTGCCCAGCGCGCTGTTTTGGGAACGCCATCTGTTTCGCCAATGAGATAGGGGATGAATCTGTCGAAGCCGGTGGTGTATTTCTCGAGAAAGTTCGCGTCGTATCGACTCTCAACGTAGAGAACATGTGCCATACCAAGCATGATCGCCGTGTCTGAACCGGGCCGGCAGGGTATCCATTGCGCTTCCAACTCCGCGACCGTGTCATCCTTGAGCGGGCTGATATTGACGATACGTACGCCCGCCTCGCGCAGTTGCCGCAATTGTGTTCTGGCCGAATGGCTGCCCAGACCGCCAGCATTGACTTGAGCATTTTTAATCGCTGCACCACCGAAGAGAATCATGGTTTTGCTGTGCCGTGCTATCTCTGCTGGCGCCGGTGATTCTCGCAGAAGGGCAAGAAGCGGGAAGCCGAGAATGTGTTTGATGATGACTTCGGCGGCGGCCGCTGAATAGGAATTGACTGACGACACGTAGCCGCCACCAAGCCGCAGAAAGCGATGGATCTGACTTTGCGCGTGGTGAAACCGTCCTGCGCTGGCCCAGCCATAGGAGCCACCGTAAATACTGTTGGGCCCAAGTTCCCTCCAACAGGTCCCCAGCCGCTCGGCGGTAATGGAAATGGCTTGGTCCCAACTCACCGCAATGAAAGGCTCCTCGCCTCGTTTGCCGTTGGACTCTTGGGTCGGGTTATTTAGATACCCCTCGCGGATCATCGGCTGCGCCACTCTTACATTGGGATCAGCGTTGTCGAGCAGGGACTGCCCAATGTTTGAGGGCTCCATGTCTGCACTGTAGGGGAGCACGGCGGTCACTTGGCCGTCCCGGGTCGCGACCCGAAAATTACCCCAATGGGAGCAGGTGGGTGAGAGTCGGTCCTGACTCATAGTGAGGTCGCCGCGCGCCTGCGTGCCCAGGCGCGCACCATGGGATGGGCCTCAGGCAGCGACTTTGGCAACCGATGTGCTCCAAGCATCCAGTAGGCCGGCCAGTTTCTCCTTGTAGGCGTCGACGGATGCCAGCTTGATATGGCCATAGCCCCGTACCGACATTGGTAACGCGGCGATCTCTATCAGTGCGTCGGCATTATCCGGGGTCAGTTCTGCAACCAAACGTTCGATCAATCTCTGATAGTCCTCGATTAGCTGGCGCTCGAGTCGTCTCTCGGCGGTATATCCGAATGGATCAAAGCGGGTATGCCGCAAGCGTTTGCCTTTGGCGAGTAGCTTAAAGACATTAAGCATCCACCCACCAAACCGGATTTTCTGCGGTCTGCCTGTCGCTTGGTCAATTCTGGATATCAGGGGCGGCGCCAGATTGAAGGCGAGGCGCACGTTACCCTCAAACTGCTGCTTTATACTTTCCAAAAACGCCGGTGAACTTTGCAGGCGGGCGACCTCGTACTCGTCCTTGTAGGCCATCAGTTTGAACAATGCTTGGGCAATAACATCAGACAGCGGCTGGTTGTGGCCGACCGCCCGTTCAATTTGCTGATCCATTGCCGTCAGCCATTGTGTATAGCCCGCCGCGTAGGATGAATCCTGGTACTCGCACAGCTCGTCTGCCAATCTTTCTGACAACGGACGCTGGCGCTCAGCGTCCAGAAACTTCACCACGGTAGTATCTTTCGCAAGTAGCTCATCGATCAGCGCCGGCTGGTTCGCCAGTGCGCGACCCCACTCAAAGGCGGTCTGATTCCATTCGACAGCAATACCATTAAGCTCAAGCGCGCCGCGGATGGCCTCGCGCGAGATGGGTAACCACCCTTTTTGCCAGGCATAACCCGTGACAATGAGATTCGCTGCGAGGGTGTCGCCCAAAACTGAGAGAGCGAGCTGCGACGCAGGTATGAGTGCTAGCGCTTCCTTGTTTGTGGAGCCGATTAAGCGCGACTGTAATGTATCAATCGGGAAACCGAGGTCTGCATTCTGCGTAAAATCGCCCGTGAATTGATTGGCGGTGTTTACCACGCCAGCGGTGCGCTCAGTATCCAGTGCCGGGTTGATCTTATCGTGGCCCGATACCAGTATGTCGCAGGCCAACAAGGTGTCGGTTGCTGCGCTATTTATGCGTGGGGCATGGATATCCTCACGGTTTTTGGCCAGTCGGATGTGTGTAATCACCGAGCCACCTTTTTGCGCGAAACCCAGCTGATCGACAACGCTCACAGCGGTGCCGTCGATGTGGGCCGCCATGCCCAGTATGGCACCTATAGTCACGATGCCTGTGCCGCCGACACCTGTGATGAGCACATTGAAGCTTCGGTTCTCAGGTAACGGTTTTAGGTCCGGTAAGGGGATCCCGTCTGGGAGTTGCGCACGATCTCCCGAGGTTTGAGCGCCCCCCCGGAGCTTGCCTCCCTCGACCGTAACGAAGCTGGGACAAAAACCATCGACACAGGAGTAATCCTTATTGCAGCTGGACTGATCGATTGCCCTTTTTCTGCCAAAGGGGGTTTCGAGCGGCTGCAGAGACGTGCAGTTTGAGGCAACCCCACAGTCGCCGCAGCCCTCGCAGACGCGATGGTTGATAACGAATCGCTTGGCGGGATCCGGGTACGTTCCTCTTTTTCGCCGGCGCCGTTTTTCCGAAGCGCAGGTTTGATCATAAATGATCAGTGTGACGCCCTCGATTTCGCGACATTCTCTTTGCACCACGTCGAGCGCTTTTCGATGATGGATTGTGGTGCCGCGTGCAAACTGATAACCCGAGCGATACTTTTCTGGCTCGTCTGACACAATCGCAATGCGCTTGACTCCCTCGTGCAGCGCCTGATGCGTAATTTGATCGACGCTAAGTTGCCCGTCGACGGGTTGTCCTCCCGTCATGGCGACAGCATCGTTGAAGAGAAGCTTATAGGTGATATTGATGCCCGCACTGACAGCGGCTCTGATCGCCAGGGACCCCGAGTGAAAGTAGGTGCCGTCTCCCAGATTCTGAAAAATATGCTGGGTCTTTACGAACGGTTGCTGGCCGATCCAAGTGATTCCTTCGCCACCCATTTGGCAGAAGGTGTAGGTTTCCCGATTCATCCAAGTGACCATGTAATGGCAGCCAACGCCGCCCTGACCACGACTGCCTTCGGGAATTTTGGTGGACGTATTGTGGGGGCAGCCAGAGCAAAAATAAGGAATACGTTGCAGGCTCAGCGGATCGAGGGTGCCGGAACGGGCTGCAGCGCCTTTGATGCGCTCCAGTCGGGATACCGCGGTGGACGCCTCGCGTATATCAATGACTCGCGCCAGAGCGCCCGCGATGTGGTCCGTGGTAATGGGTTGATCGTTGGGCAATAGGGGTTGCCCGTTCTCGTCAGATCTCCCCAGTAGTGCGGGCCGCTCCCCGTTCGCGATGTTATAGCAGGCCTCACGGAAACCTGTAGCGAGCAAGTCTCGCTTTTCCTCCACGATCAGTATTTTGTCCAGGCCACGCGCAAAATCCCGGTAGGTGTCGAGGTCGAAGGGGAACGGCATCCCCACTTTCAGGATTTTGATGCCGAGCTTGGCGATGGCGCCGCGATCGAGTCCCAAATCCTGGAAAGCCTGTAAGGTGTCGCGCCAACTCTTGCCCATGGACACAATACCGATTCTGGGGTTCTCGCAATCATGGCTAACGTAATTCAGCGCGTTGGCGCGAGAGAAGGCGATGGCGGCGGGGAGCCGGTATCGTTTGATGCGAGCCTCTTGCTCGTAGACTGAATCGGCCAGAAATGCATTCACGCCCTCTGCCGGGAATTCAAAGTCGGGCAGGGTGATGCGGGAGCGATTTATATCAGCGCTGATGGTGGCGGATGTTTCAATCGTCTCTGGCAGTAACTTGAATCCCACCCAGGCTCCACAGAACCGCGACAAGGCATAGCCGAGCAACCCAAGATCGATCACTTCCTGAATGTCCGCCGGGTACAGCACCGGCATGAACTGATCCTGAAACAGGAGCTCCGAGCTGTAGTTGTTGATCGTGGACGTCATGTTGTGGTCGTCGCCGACACATATCAGCACGCCACCCTGTTTGTCGGCACCATGCCAGTTGCCCTGGCGCAGTGCGTCTATGGATTGGTCCAGGCCGGGTCCCTTGCCATACCACATGCCAAAGACACCGTCATAACGCGCATCGTTATAGTAATTCGTTTGCTGGGTGCCCCAGACGGAGGTCATGGCGAGATGCTCGTTGGTGCCGGGCCAGAAGGTGATGTGGTTCTCGGGTAGAAGTGCGCCGGCGCGCCATAGCTCCTCGTCGATTGCAGTCATGGGGGAGCCGCGGTAACCCGACACAAATCCCCCGGTATTGAGACCGGCTGCCGCATCGCGCTGTCGCTGCAGTAACAGCAAGCGTACCATCGCCTGACTGCCACGCAGATGAATCAAGCCCTCGTATTGGGTGTAGCGGTCGGTTAGCGAGACTTTGTGTTTCGTCATGATTGCTTTAATTCGCACGTAATAGCCGATCACAGTATCTAACCGGTGCGAGAGAGTGCTGTCCAAATCGGCAAAAAAGTGTTCAAGGCTTGCTTTCTCTGCATTCAGCAGGTGAACCGGAGGCCAGTCGGGACAATAATGATCACATCTGCTCTGAGAGAAAAGAGACCAACTCCATGGGCCCTCTGAAAGATATTCGAGTGATAGAGATGGCCGGCCTAGGCGCTGGCCCATTGTGTGGAATGATGCTGGCTGACATGGGCGCAGAGGTTCTGCTGATCGACAAGCCGGGCCGGCCCTCGCCAGAAGCGCTTATTCATGTTGACAAAATAGATCCTCTCAATCGCAGTAAACGACGCGTGTGTCTGAACTTAAAAACCGCATCCCACGTGACGCTTCTCAAGGAAATCATCGGGCTGTCTGACGTATTAATCGAGTCCTACCGGCCGGGTGTGATGGAGCGGCTTGGTTTGGGGCCAGATGCATGCCTGACTAGCAACCCCAGGTTGGTTTATGCGCGACTTACTGGCTGGGGGCAAACCGGGCCCATGTCGGATAAGGCGGGCCATGACCCCAATTACGTGGCCGCCACTGGGGCCTTGTATCACGCCGGTAGCATGGGTGCCCCCCCAGTAACGCCACCCACTTTATTGGGTGATGCATCCGCGTCAGCGCTACTGGTGGCCGGGATATCTGCGGCGTTGGTCTCAGCTGAAAAAACGGGTCACGGACAGGTATTGGACGCAGCCATTGCAGAATGCACAAACTACCTAACAACCTATGCCAAGAGCTTTTATCAAGCCGGGCAATTGACCGACGAGCGCGGCGGCGCGTGGCTGGATGGCGCCGCGCCTTGGAACGCTACTTACGTCACAAGTGATGGAGGCTACATGGTGGTGGCCGCCATTGAGTCTAAGTTTTATGAGGCACTTTTGTCGGCTCTGGATTTGGACGAACACCCGTTATTTGTCAACGCAGGGCAGTGGGATCAGGAAGCATGGCCCGAGCAGCACGCTATGTTGGCAGCGAGGTTTGCCGCTAACAGCCGGGCTCACTGGAGTGATGTATTTCTCAATGCCGATGCCTGCGTATCGCCCGCGCTAACCTATGGCGAGAGCCACCTCCACCCCCAATTTGCCCACCGAGAAGCCCATTGGGTTGAGGAGGGGCAGGTTTTTCCCGCGCCCGCGCCGCGTTTCTCGCTCACGCCTTTTTTAGCTACTGAAAAAACAGAAAATAACGATATAAAACAATATTTTACTGAGATTGGCATCAGTGAAGCCTTAATTTCGGCGTGGCAGTCTGAACCGTAACCTCTTACGACTGGTGCAGATCAATGAGGGCGTAAGCGCTTTCGGGTCATTGCCCCTTGTGCCGGTGACATGCCTTGTACCGGAAATGACATGCCTCGCATCTCGCCTGTCTTCATAATTCTGGCAAGTTGTGACACGGTGCATCGGGTGAAGGCGGGCTCTGGGTGAGGCCTTGAGCATGGCCGATGGCCGATGGCCGATGTCCTAAAGTCGCATTCGCGGTCTATTCCACTGTCGCTCGGTATAACCGAGGACGAGGTGTTTCATGAATTTCCAGCTCTCAGAAGAGCAACTTCTCCTCATTGCGGGTTTTCAAAAATTTCTTGATCGGGAGGTCAAGCCGCTTGCGCTTCGCTACCGAGACGAGCTCATCCCCGTATCCGAAATGCAGTCTATTCAGCGGGCCATGATCGACTTTGGCGCAGGTGCCGGCGTGGTCGACGAGCAGTTGGGTGGGCTAGGTGTAGATGCGGTGACCAGCGGACTTCTACAGTTTGAGCTGTCTCGTAGCTCTCCAGATATTGCTGTGACCGCTCTGATTCAAAACATTGTAGGAAAGCTGCTCAAGTATGTTCCCGAGCCGCTCAGGGAGCGTTACATAGAGGATGTATTGTCGGTAAATCGATTTGGGTGTGTCGGCATGTCTGAACCCGATGCGGGATCGCAGGTGACGGCGGTGCGCTGCAGGGCATCCGAGGATGGCGACGATTACATCATCAATGGCGAGAAATTGTGGATATCCAACGGCGGATATTCTGACTTTATTTTCCTATTGGCCCGGTTTAACGACGATCCCTCAGGGGGGTTGGGACTGATACTCGTGGAGCGGCAACACGGCTACCAAACATCGGATATCGAAAAAATGGGACTCAACAGCCAGTCGACTGCTCAAGTGGTCTTTCAGGACGTTCGAGTGCCCAAAACCAATATGATGGTGGCCCCGGGCGAAGCAATGAAAGCGCTTTTTATCTCATTGGCAGGATCCCGTCCCCTGGTGAGCCTGATGGCGCTCGGAGTGGCACAGGCGGCCTTGGATGAATCCATTCGTTATGCTCAGGATCGTATTCAATTCGGAAAGCCCATTGCCGGGCATCAATTGATTTCCGCCAAGCTGGGAGAAATGGCCACAAAAATAGAGGCGGGTAAGCTATTGGCGTTGCAAGCCCTGTCTCAGGTGGATCGAGGAGAGCGGTCGGACGTGAGTGCAGCGATGTCCAAGTGGTTTGGCACGCAGATGGCTTGCGAAGTAGTGGGCGAGGCGCTACAGATTCATGGTGGCAATGGCATTACTAAGGAATATCCCGTTGAGTATATGTACCGTGCCGTCAGACCTTTCATGGTGACGGAAGGCACCAATGAAATTCAAAAGCTCTCCATCGGCCGCGCGCTCACCGGTATTGACGCTTTCGGTTAAGTCATGACGTCACTCAATGAAACGCAATCAATGATGGTGGCTACTGCAGAGGCGGTGGCGCAGCAGTTTGGGCCCGAGTATTGGCGCGAACACGATGAAAATGAGACTTACCCGGAGGCGTTTATTTCTGCTCTGGGTGAGCATGGTTTCTTTGGAGTCACCGTTCCCGAGCCGCTCGGTGGCAGCGGGCAAGGGTTGTCAGAGCTGGTGCTGGTCATGGAGGCGCTCTGTCGCGGTGGTGGCGGCGGCGGTCCGGCGCTGGGCTATTTGTTTGGCTTGTTGGGCACGATGACGTTGTCGCATGCGGCCGAGTCCGAACATCAATTGGCTCATCTGAGGGCGCTGGCTGCGGGTGAGAAGCTCTGTGCATTTGCCCTGTCAGAACCTGACGCCGGCACTAACTCCTTCAATATCAGCACTACCGCGATTGAGCGGGAAGATCATTTTGTTATCAATGGTGCCAAATGGTTTATTACCAATTTGCAGCATTCTCACTGTCTGCTGCTGGTAGCCCAAACCCGGCCACTTGGGAGCGATGCCTCCTCTGGGCTCAGCCTATTCCTGGTTGACCTGCCCAGTGAAGCTTTGACTTTCACCCCAACCCCAAAGCACGGGTTTAACTATTACAAATCCAACCAGCTTTTTATCGATAATCTGGTGATTCCCAAGACCGCTTTGATTGGCGAGCTCGGTAAAGGTTTTGCCAGCTTGGCGCCAACACTGAACGCAGAACGGCTGCTGGTGGCGGCAGGTGCGGTAGGCACAGCAA
>Ga0255784_10002457_pt1 | contig 14482 bp, 19 predicted proteins | sample 101ome_14_FD_179982 | JGI IMG/M metagenome (GOLD analysis project Ga0255784, IMG submission 179982) | Coastal salt marsh microbial communities from the Groves Creek Marsh, Skidaway Island, Georgia - 101403AT metaG (version 2) | ecosystem: Environmental > Aquatic > Marine > Intertidal zone >...
TATCAGGAGAAGAATTTTTCCTCTCTCTAATAGTTTTCATTAATTGCTCTAGATTTTCAAACATTTTATAATCTTACCGATACATTTTTTGATTTCAAATATTCTTTAGCTTCTTTTATTTGAAATTCACCGTAATGAAAAATAGAAGCAGCAAGAACAGCACTCGCACCACCTTTAACTATGCCATCATACAGATGATCTAAAGTGCCTACTCCACCAGAAGCAATAACAGGAATATTAGTGCTATCTGTAATGTCTTTTAATAATTCAACATCATAACCAGACTTAGTTCCGTCTCTATCCATAGAGGTTAATAAAATTTCTCCAGCGCCGTTTGTTTCTACCTGTTTGGCAAATTCAACAGCATCAATACCTGTTTTATTTCTCCCACCGTGGGTAAAAACTTCCCATTTATTTTCAGAAACTTTTTTGGCATCGATGGCTACTACAATACATTGGGAGCCAAATTTTTTAGATGCCACTTTAACAAAATTAACATCTTTGACTGCTGCAGTGTTTATAGAAACTTTGTCTGCACCTGCTAATAATAAATCTGTTATATTTTGAATGGTTCTAACGCCGCCTCCAACCGTTAGAGGCACAAAACATTCTTTGGCGGTTTTTCTTACAATATCAATGATCGTCTCTCTATTCTCGTTAGAAGCTGTTATATCTAAAAAACAAATCTCATCAGCTCCACCATTGCTATAAATTTTAGCTTGCTCGACTGGGTCACCAGCATCTTTTAATTCAACAAAGTTAATACCCTTGACTACTCTTCCATTCTTAACATCAAGGCAGGGTATAATTCTATTTTTAAGCACTGATCTCCTTCGCTAATTCTTCAAGTTTTATATCACCATCGTAAATAGCTTTACCAACAATGATACCTTCTATTTTATTATTATTTAATTCTTTAGCTTTTTTAATATCGTTAAGTGAAGAGACGCCTCCTGAAATCACAACAGGACAATTAGCAAGCTCTGCAATTTTTACGGTTTCATCAAAGTTAGGACTTGTTTTCATCCCATCTCTATTTATATCTGTATAAATAATTCGACTCACACCATAACTATTCACCTCTTTAAGAAAGTCTATAGTTTTAATATTAAGGTTTTCTTTCCAACCTGATACGGAAAGGTTTCCATCCTTTGCGTCTAATCCTAAAGCAATTTGATTTTTAAATTTTTGACAAGCTTCTTTTAAAAACTCTTTATTTTTTATAGCACCACTTCCTAAAATTACTTTCTCAACACCTGCTTCAATATATTGTTTAATGCTATCTAGTGATCTTACGCCGCCACCTATTTCAACTTTTAAATCATATTTACTAACTATCTGATTGATAACATCTAGGTTAACTGTCTTTCCAGTTAAAGCGCCGTCTAAATCAACAATATGTAAATTTTTAAATCCATGATCTTTATAATTTCCGGCTTGATCAATTGGTGAAGTTTCATATTCAGTTTTATTGTCAAAATCTCCTTTGATTAATCTCACACATTTTTTATCTTTTATGTCTATAGCTGGAAATATTTTCATTATAATTTTAAAAAATTATCAATTATTTTTAATCCTGTTTTATCACTCTTCTCAGGGTGAAATTGTGTCCCAAATAAATTATCCTTCTCAACCGCACAAACAATCTTAGATGAATAATCTGTTGTTGCTGAGATAACCGAATTATCTTGTGGGACAAATTCATAACTGTGCACGAAATACATGTGAGATTTATTTTCTATATCTTTAAAAATTTTGCTCTCTTTTTGGATATCAATTTCGTTCCAACCAATATGTGGAAGTTTAAATTTTCCGTTTTGATTATCAATTTTAGATACTTTACCAGAAATCCATCCCAAACCTTTTGTTTCTGCTTCTTCATAGCCAATATCGGCAAACATTTGTAAACCCACACAGATTCCTAATAATGGTTTCTTATTTATAATTGCGAAATCTTTTAGCGTATCTACTAATCCGTCAATACTGTTTAAGGAGTCTACACAGCTTTTAAATGATCCTTGGCCAGGTAAAACAATCTTATCGCTCGATTTTATTTTTTTAATATTAGAGGTTACTTCTAGATTAACTTTGCCTTTAGCAACCTCTGTAAAAGAGTTAATGACTGAGCTTATATTGCCCGACTGGTAGTCAACAATTGTGACGTTCATCAAAATTAAATAGAGCCTTTTGTCGAAGGTATTGAGTTTTTAATTCTTTTATCTATCGCTAACGCATCTTTTAATGATCTAGCTAAACCTTTGTAACAAGACTCAATTTTGTGGTGACTATTTTCACCGTAAATGTTTTCTACGTGTAAAGTAACTCCGGCAGATTGGGAGAATGCTTGAAACCACTCTTTAAATAATTCTGTGTCCATCTCACCAAGTTTCTCAACTGGTAAATTAACTTTCCAAATTAAATAAGGTCTATTTGATACATCAATTGAAACTCGGCTAAGGGTTTCATCCATTGGAATTATAGTTGAGGCATACCTTGTAATTCCTTTTCGATTGCCTGCAGCTTTTTTAATAGCTTCACCAATTGCTATTCCTGTATCTTCAGTAGTGTGGTGTAAATCAATGTGCGTGTCACCTTTAGCACTTACTTCTAAGTCTATTAATGAGTGCTTAGAAAGCTGTTCTAACATGTGGTCTAAAAAACCAATTCCGGTTTTTATTTTGTATTTACCTTTGCCGTCTAAATTAACGGAAACTGAAATGCTGGTTTCTTTTGTTTTCCTACTTATTTTTGCTTTTCTTGCCATAATATCGCTGATTAATATTTGATATATATATATTCACTCATTTTATCAATAAAGTAGATTACCTATTGAAGATCTTAAATTAATCTCCACATATAACGTTATGAATACAGCTGAAAAATGGCACGGTACTACAATTGTTTTGCTTAGAAAAAATGGTGAAACAGTAGTTGCAGGTGACGGTCAAGTTAGTCTTGGCAACACAGTTTTAAAAAGCAAAGCAAAGAAAGTAAGAAAAATTGAAAGCAGAGGAGTCATTGCTGGGTTTGCAGGTTCAACTGCTGATGCATTAACCTTATTTGAAAGGTTAGAAGCAAAACTTGAAAAACATGCTGGAAACTTACAAAGGGCTGCTGTTGAATTAGCAAAAGACTGGAGAAGTGATAAATTTTTAAGAAGATTAGAAGCTTTAATGGCTGTTGCAGACAAGAAACATAGTTTTATAATTTCTGGAACAGGTGATGTTTTAGAACCAGAGGATGGAATAATTGGAATTGGATCAGGTGGTAATTATGCTTTAGCCGCTGCAAAAGTATTAGCTGAAACTGATATGAGCGCGGAGGATATAGCTAGAAAATCTATTAAAGTTGCATCTGACATATGTGTATTTACTAATAATAACATTACAGTAGAAAAAGTTTAACATGGCACCAACTAATAAAGTTACAAATTTAAAAGTAGTAAAAAATAAAAGTAAAGAGACTTCTAAAGTAAGCGCTTTATCACCTAGAGAAATTGTCTCTGAATTAGACAGATACGTTATTGGCCAAAAAGATGCAAAGAAAGCAGTAGCCGTTGCGTTAAGAAACAGATGGAGAAGACAAGCTTTGTCAGATGAAATGAGAGATGAAGTTCTTCCAAAAAATATTTTAATGATTGGGCCAACAGGTGTTGGTAAGACAGAAATTTCTAGAAGACTTTCAAAATTAGCAGAGGCTCCATTTATAAAAGTCGAAGCCACAAGATTTACAGAAGTAGGTTACGTAGGAAGAGATGTAGAGCAAATCATTAGAGATTTAATTGAAATAGCTATTGCTATGGAAAGAGAAAAAAAGAGAAAAGAAGTTAAAGCTAAAGCAGAATTAAAAGCCGAAGAGAAAGTATTAGACGCACTTGTAGGCAATAAAGCAAGTGTTGCTACAAGAGAGAGTTTTAGAAAAAGATTGAGAAACGGTGATTTAGATGACAATGAAATAGAAATAGAAGTACAAAATACTTCTTCTCCACTTCAAAGTTTTGAAATACCTGGGATGCCTGGTGGGAACGTTGGAATGGTAAATCTCGGAGATATTCTTGGAAAATCTATGGGTGGTAAAAAAGGTAAGAAGAAAAAGATGACTGTTAAGGAGTCTCACGACGTTCTAGTCGCGCAAGAGTCAGACAAAATGATCGAGGAAGATAAGATTATAACGGAGGCAAAAAAAGCTACGGAAGAAAATGGAATAGTATTCTTAGATGAAATAGATAAAGTATCTGCGAGAAGTGATAGGGTTGGCGGTGATGTTTCAAGAGAAGGTGTACAAAGAGACTTGCTACCTCTTATAGAAGGAACAACTGTAAGCACTAAGCATGGTCCAATAAAAACAGACCATATTTTATTCATTGCTTCAGGAGCATTTCAATTAGCAAAGCCATCTGATTTATTACCTGAATTGCAAGGAAGGCTACCTATAAGAGTTGAGTTAGATGCATTAAAAGAAGAAGATTTCAAAAGAATTCTTAAGGAACCAGATAATAGTTTAATTAAACAATATAAAGAACTTCTTAAAACAGAAAACGTAAATCTAGAATTCACAGACGACGGTATAGATATGCTTGCTAAAATTTCAGCTGAGGTCAACTCTTCAGTAGAAAATATTGGAGCAAGAAGACTACATACTATTATTGAAAAAGTCCTAGATGATATAAGTTTTAACGCGACTGATAGAGCGGGTGAAACTATAACTGTTAATCAAAAATACGTGCAAGATAATTTAGGTAATTTAGTAAAAGATACGGATCTTTCTAAGTTTATATTATAAATTCTTAAGCTTAATAAGGATAGCTCCATCGCCTCCATCTTTTTTTTCAGCCTCTTCAATTGAAATAATATAATTTTTTAATTCATCATCAGAGCTTATAAATTCAGGTACTGAATACCTTAATTTGCTTAGATCACTTGAAACATATGTGTCTTCACCAGAAGTTGAGTGTAAACCTTTACCTGTTATTAATAAAATTTCTCTATATTTATTTTTAGAGCAAGAAATTATAATTTCTTTTACTTTTTTATTTGCCTCATCCAAAGTGTAACCGTGAAGATCAAATTTAAATCTTTCTTTTCTGTTTATTGATTTCTTTCCTAAGTCTTTATCGTAAACGTCGGTTGGGTTTTCAATATAAGATTGCCATACTTCGCTGTCTTCTTTTGAAAGATCTTTTTTCTTAATCACTGACTAACGATTTCAGCTAGATACCAGTTAGGACTTGAATTTTTAATGTTTTTTGTAAATTTCCAAACATCTGAAACAAATTTTATTTTGTCTGGACTTCCTTCGATAATCTTATCATTTTTATCTTTTTTAACAGATATAACTTCAGCTACAAATTTTACTGTTGCAAATAGATCATCTTTAACTTTTTCATATTTTTCTACTGAGGATTCTTTAACTCCAATAAATGTAAATTCAGATTTCATTTTTTCTTTATTTCTTGCGTCAATAGCACTTTTAAAGTTATTGCTCATTGTTGCAGTTAAAAGACCTTTAAATTTTTTAGTATCTCCACTTGCAAAAGCTGTAAGAATAGTTTCGTAAGCAATCTCTGCTCCTTTCAAAAATTCTTTTTTGTCTTTGCCTTCTAAAGTTTCAAGGTTCTGTTTAACTGGTTTTATTTCTTTTTTTGGTATGTTGAATTTTTCTTCTGCAAAACTTGGGTAAACTTTTGATTCATGACCTGTTTTTCTGCCCAAAATACTTCTAAGTCGCAAGATGATAAATCCTGCGATCATTCCTAATAAAATTATGTCAATATAACCAAAACTGTTACTCATAATTTGATAAATATACATTAATCATATATTTTTGTATCAGACAAATGAACCCATTTTTTATATTTTTTATAGCTCTGCCTGCACTTGAAATATTTCTATTTATTAAAATAGGCGGGCAAGTAGGGGCCTTAAATACTGTCGCGCTTATTTTTCTAACTGCAATAATTGGTGTTTATTTTGCAAAATTACAAGGAATTCAAACATTAAAATCTGGAATGGTTAATTTGTACCAAAATAAAATGCCTATTAATGAAATCATATCGGGAGCATCTATAGCTATAGCTGCACTCCTTCTTATAATACCAGGTTTTTTTACAGATTTAATTGGGTTCTTATTATTAATTCCTTTAACAAGAAGAATAATATTTAGTTTGGTTATAAAAAATAAATCTCAATCAGTAGTGAACCGTGAAGACGGAACTATTGATGGAGAAATAGTCGATCATAAAAAAGATGAGCTATAAAATAATTGGAAAATATATAAAGGATTTGAACTTTAACATTCCTAACCCGAAAACATTTTTTCTACTATCCAAAAATATATCTAACTACAAGATAAATATTGATATTAAGAGCGCGCAAGTTAAACAAAATATAATTGAAGTGTTAACCAGCTTGAGCCTAACACCGATAAAAGATGATTTTGAAAAAATAAATACCAAAATCATTTATTCAACTATTGTCGAGTTAGAAAATGAAAAAATTCAAAAAGATGAAATGGAAAAAATTATATTAATTAATGTCCCAGGCGAAATTTATTCTGAATTAAGACAAATTTTTGTTTTTTTATTTGAAAATTCTGGTTTTAAAGATGTAAAAATAAATGAGACTGTCGATTTTGAAAAATTATATAAGATGAGAAAGGTTCAATAAAAATTTTTTCTTAATTCCGACTTTAAAAAATCTTTATGTTTTTTAATTTCATCTTCTGAGATTTTCACAATTGTTTTGCTATAGTCTTTAGTCTTATTTAAACGCTGAGCTTCTATATTATTAGAAAGATCAAATTTTGGTTCTTTAGCATCTAACAAATTAATGTAAACTTCTCTTAACAACTCACAATCTAATAAAGCATTATGTTTTGTCCTTCTAGAAAGATCTATATTGAACTTTTTACATAGTGCATCTAGTGAATTTGAGGTTCCAGGAAATTTATTTCTAGCGACTTCTAATGAATCAATTACTAACTTTCTATCCATTTTTTCCTTTTTAAGTAATCCTAGTTCTCCATCTAAGAACCCTAGATCAAAAGGGGCATTATGAATTATAATTTTTTTATTTTTTACAAAATTTAAAAATTCATCAGCGATAATATCGAATGTATCTTTGTCTTTTAAAAATTCTTCTGAAAAACCATGAACTTTAAATGCCTCGTTTGGCATACTTCTTTTTGGATTAATTAATTTATGAAATACTTTTCCCGTAGGAATTAAATCTTTAGTTTCGATACAAGCAATCTCAACAACCTTATGGCCTTCTTTAAATGACAACCCTGTAGTTTCAGTATCTAAAAAGACTTCATTCATATTTAGATATTATAGTTAATAGATTTTTTTTTAAAATCTTTAAATTTTTTTCATTCACAACAACGTAATCACAAAACTTTATTTTTTTATTATCTCTCATTTGCTTGCTGTTTAATAAATTAAATAATTTTTTGTCTCCATTCTTTGACTTAAATCTTTTTAATCTAAGTTGCTTTTTTGATTTTATAAAAATTATTTTATCAAAATATTTCATGAGCTTGCTCTCAATTAATAGTGGAATTTCATAAAATAAGAGTTTTTTATTTTTATTTTTAAACGTAAATTTTTTCATTTTTTTTCTAACTAAGGGATGAATTATTTTTTCTAATTTTTTAAGTTCAGCGCTATTATTAAAAATCATTTTTTTGAGGTTTTTTTTAATTTGATTATTGTTTTTTATTTTGAACTTTTTACTAATCAAGCTCTTAAAACTAGAGCTTTTATAAAGTTCTTTAACTGCACTATCAGCACTAAATAAAGGACCGTACTTACTAGACAAAAATTTGCTAGCTGTAGATTTGCCTGATGCCAATGAACCTGTAATGCCAATTTTAATCATTAAAGCTTTGAATTTAATAGTTCGATTAATTCATTATCAATCTCTGGATTAATTTTATTCCATAAGTAAAAGGATTTTTGCCCTTGATATATAAACATATCAAGACCATTGAAAACTTTTCTGCCTTCCTCTTTGAGAAATTTATAAGTCTTTGTTTCTAATGGATTATAAATTGTATCAATATAAATAATATTTTCTTTCGTGCCTAAGAAGTTGAAATCAAAATCATCTCCATTTTTTAAACCCAGACTTGTAGCGTTTATAACTATATCAAATTTTTTTATTTCATCTCTCAAATTTTTCCATGGAGTTATATTGAGATAAGAAAATCTTTTTTTTAAAAATATACACTTTTCATTGGTTCGATTAGTTATTGATATTTCTTTAATCCCTGATTTTTGAAGGGATAAAATAACCGAAGGAGACACTCCTCCTGCTCCAATAATTAGAGCACTTTTATGTAAGTTACTATCAATCTCTTTAAGATATGCAGCCTGCAACCCAAACACATCAGTGTTTTCACCGACAATTTTATCATTATCTAACAAAACAGTATTTACTGATCCCGTAAATTCAGCATCATTAACAATCTTATCAGTTTGATTAATTATTTTTTGTTTAAAAGGTAAAGTAACATTAATTCCAGTTAATTCATGATTTCTTATTTTCTTTACAATATCTTTTAGATCTTCATCTTTTGCCTCTATTATTGAATAGCTTGCGTCTAAGTCGTATTTATCAAACCAATATTTATGTAAAACTGGTGACAAAGAATGTTTGATAGGGTTGCCAATAATTCCAAATTTCTTTTTCATTTTTTAAATTGATCTATATATTTAATTATTTCTTTTATGGGTAAACCCATAATAGAGTCTCTGTCTCCTTTTACATATTCAAATAATTCTAATCCGTCTGCCTCAATTTGGTATACACCATAACCTAGCAACGTTTCAGTTTTTATTTTATCTAAATATTTTGACAGAGACAAATCATCTAAATTTTTCATTTTCAATTCGGAGGACTCGGTATAATTCCAAACCATAGCTCCGTTCTTCGAGATGCAAACAGAGCTTATTAAATAATGTATCGAATTATTAAGTTTTTTTAGAATTGAGAAGGCTTCCTCTCTTGATTTAGGTTTATTAATTAATTCATCATCTAATGAGACAACACTATCTGCACCGAGTACTAAACGATCTGGATTTTTATTGCTTACTTTAATAGATTTTATTTCAGCAAGGTTTTTAGAAATAATTAATGGATCTGCTCCTTCTGCGAGAAGAGATTCTTTGATTTCATCTTCGTCCACATTTGAGACCATAACCTCATTATCAATCTTATATTTGTCTAAAATTTGTTTTCTAACACCACTTTTAGAGGCTAAAATTATTTTCATTTATTTCTTTTTATATCAATGATCTTTAAAATCGAAGCAGCCGTTTCCTCTACAGACCTTCTAGTAACATCAATTACAGGCCAATTATTTTTTTTAAAAAGTTTTTTAGAATCTTCGACTTCTTTTTTGATTGCATCTAAATCTGTGTACTCTTTAAGTTTTTGATCTTTCATTATTGCTACTCTATTTCTTCTAATATCAGATAGTCTTTCTGGGTCTGCCACTAAACCTATTATACAAGAGGTATTATTAGACTTTAGGTTTTCAGGTATTTTTTGATCTAGTACTAATGGGATGTTTACTGTTTTATAACCTCTATTAGCTAAATATATTGAAGTTGGGGTTTTGCTTGTTCTACTTACGCCTAACAAAATTACATCAGCGTTATTAATATCATCCACTTTTTTTCCATCATCGTGGGACATCGTAAATTGGATAGCTTCTATTCTTTTATAATAATCATCATCAAGAACGTGTTGGGCGCTTGGTTTGTGTATTGCTTTTTGGTTAAGTAATTTAGAGAAGCTTAAGATTAGGTTTCCTAGAACACCAAAACAAGGTATAGAAAATTTTTCACTTTGATTTGCAAGGTATTTGGCTAATTTAGTCTCAACAATTGTATATAATATTATAGCATTATCAATTTGATCACATTCCTTGATTATTTTATCTATTTGCTGCTCAGTTCTTATAAAGGCAAATTCTTTCTTATCATACTCGAAGTTGGCAAATTGAGATTTGAGAGATAAAAATATTCTATCTAATGTTTCTCCAGTTGAGTCGGACACAAGATATACATTGTATTTTTCGTTCATAACTTTGTTAATAAAGTATTAATTAGTTACTTTTCTACATATTAAAAAAAAAATAGAAAAAATAACTAACATTAATTAACACTATTTAAACATTTTGTTGAATGTTAATAATATGGTTTTTTTGATGTTTATAAAATCAATAAACGTTCCAAAATCATATATATCAAGGATAGTTATAAACGGTCCTATGTATAAAAAATGTATAATTCGTTATATAACTAAATAACAGGACCTAAAGCATTTATTACACTTAAAAAATTTTTATTATTTAATGAATAGTCTTAAAGAAATATTAATAAACAAAAAAATTTGTAAATCAGTTTGGTTTATGAGACAAGCAGGACGTTATTTACCTGAATTTCGAAAAATTAGATCACAAAATCAAGATTTTATTAGTCTTTGCTTAAATAGTAAATTAAGCTCTAAAATTACACTACAACCGATCGAGAGATTTAATCTAGACTCTGCAATAATTTTCTCAGATATTTTGATGGTACCTCATGCGCTTAACCAAAAAGTCGAATTTTTAAAAAACCATGGGCCTAAATTAGAAAATTTTGATTTGGAAAATTTTTTAAAAAATGATGGTCTCAAATTTACTAAAAAACTTAAACCAGTTTATAAAGCGATAGAAATTACTAGAAAAAAATTAGATAAAGAAAAATCTTTAATATCTTTTATAGGGGCCCCATGGACCCTATTGGTATACATGATTGGAGCCAAACAAGATAAAAATGAAATTGATTTAAAGGTAATTAATAAGAAAAAAGATGAAATTGAGTTGATATTAGAAAAATTAATTAACTATCTTTGTTTACATATCGAAAATCAAGTTAAAGCAGGAGCTGACATAGTTCAAATTTTTGACTCTTGGGCTGGATCAATACCGCAAGAAGATCTTAATGATTTTTGTTATTCACCAAATTCCAAAATAGTAGAGTTTTGTAAAAAGAAAGATATACCTGTAATTTGTTTTCCAAGAGGCATTAAAGAGAATTACAAAGATTTTAATAGTTTGGTAAAACCAGACGGGATAAATATAGATTATACAGTTGATCCCAATTGGGCTAAAGAAAATCTAAAAGACACAGTAATTCAAGGAGGGTTAGATCCAAAAATTTTATTATTATCCGATGAAGAAATATACAGTAATGCTAGAAAATATTTAGACGCATTTAAAGGTTTGCCTTATGTATTTAATCTAGGACATGGTATGTTACCAGAAACAAACCCAGACAAGGTAGATAAACTAATTAAATTTTATAGAAAATATTAATAATGCAAAACGATCATCCAGAAGTAAGGTTTGGTAAAACAGGCGTCCTTTTAATAAATTTGGGAACACCGGACTCCACAAGCTGGTGGGATATAAGGAAATATTTAAAGGAATTTCTATCTGACAGAAGGGTAATAGAGGTTAACCCTATGCTGTGGCAAATCATTTTAAACTTATTTATACTTACCTTTAGACCATCTAAAACAGCACACGCATACAAAAAAATTTGGAGAAAAGAGTCGAATGAGTCTCCTCTGCTTTATTTTACAAGAAACCAGGCAGAGAAACTAAATAAAAAAATAGGAAGTGAAAAAGTTATTGTCGATTTTGCAATGAGATATGGAAACCCAAGCATAAAATCAAAACTTAATATTCTTAAAGATGCTGGGTGTGAAAATATAATAATCCTTCCTTTGTATCCACAATATGCAGCAGCAACAACAGCAACTGTTTGCGACGAAGTTTACAGGTCGCTTATGGTCATGAGATGGCAACCAAGTTTACAAGTTATACCTCATTATGAAAGTGAGCCAATATACATTGACGCGCTTGTAAAAAGTGTTAAGGAAAAATTAGGAAGCATAAATTGGAAACCAGATTTAATTATTTCTTCATATCATGGTATTCCAAAAAAATATTTTGATAAAGGAGATCCCTATCATTGCTATTGTCATAAAACCACAAGACTCATGAAAGAAAATTTTAATGAAATAGATATTCAGACTACTTTTCAGTCAAGGTTTGGTCCACAAGAGTGGTTAACACCTTACACAGATAAAACTTTAGAAAGCTTGCCAAGCAAAGGAGTTAAAAACCTATTAGTTATCTGCCCAGGTTTCGCTTCTGATTGCGTAGAAACCTTAGAGGAAATTGATATTCAAGGTAGAGAAAGCTTCATGGAAAATGGTGGCGAAAATTTTGATTTAATACCTTGTTTAAATGATAATTCAGATCATATTAATTTGTTTGAAAAGCTAGTTAAAAAATATATTTAAAGATGAATACTTACCTCTTGTTCAAATCTTTACATCTAATAGCAGTTGTTTCCTGGATGGCTGGACTTTTATATTTGCCAAGAATATTTGTTTATCATTCAGAGGCAGATCATGAGTCTCAAAAAACAGTATTTAAGACGATGGAAAGAAAACTTTATAATTATATCATGATGCCAGCTATGTTGTTGTCCTGGTTGTTTGGCATGTTATTAATTCATAGTCTTGGATTTAGTGTTTTTTCTGAATTGTGGATGCAACTAAAAACAGCACTAGTTGTTATATTAACTTTTTACCATTTTTTACTTGGAAAATATCTTGGAGAATTTGCAATTGATAATAATACTAAACCTTCAAAATACTTTAGAATTATTAATGAAGTACCTACAATAATACTCATTGTTGTGGTATTTCTTGTGATTTTTAAACCATTATAAAAGGTCTTGAATTTTTCTAAAAAAAACATATATTTTTAATACTTCCCAATTAATCAATTCAATCACATGAACTTACAAGAATTAAAACAAAAGAACCCGGCTGAACTTATTAATGAGGCAGAAAAGCTTGGAATTGAGAACCCAAGCACACTAAGAAAACAAGAAATTCTCTTTGCAATATTAAAGAAATTAGCTGAGAAGAATGAACAAATTACAGCCACAGGTGTACTAGAAGTATTGCAAGATGGCTTTGGATTTCTTAGAGCAATTGAATCCAATTATTTACCAGGACCAGATGATATTTATGTAAGTCCAAGCCAAATTAGGAGATTTGGTTTAAGAACAGGGGATTCAGTAGAGGGAGAAATTAGAGGACCAAAAGATGCGGAAAGATATTTTGCTCTGTTAAAAGTAAATAAAATTAATTTTGATGAACCTGAAAAAGGAAAAAATAAAATTGCATTTGACAATTTAACGCCTCTTTATCCGAATGAGAGGATAAAGTTAGAAGTTGAAAGCACAAAGGTCGAAAAGAAACCTGATAATACCGCAAGGCTTATAGATTTGGTTAGCCCAATTGGTAAAGGGCAACGTTCATTAATCGTTTCACCACCAAGAGCTGGAAAAACAATAATTCTTCAAAACATTGCCCAATCAATTACAGCAAATCATCCTGAATGTTATTTAATGGTCCTTTTAATTGATGAAAGACCAGAGGAAGTAACAGATATGCAAAGATCGGTAAAGGGTGAAGTAGTAGCATCAACATTTGATGAGCCAGCTTCAAGGCACGTAGCCGTAGCAGAAATGGTAATCGAAAAAGCCAAGAGATTGGTTGAACACAAGAAAGATGTAGTAATTTTATTAGACTCGATAACAAGATTAGGAAGAGCTTATAATGCTGTTATACCAAGCTCGGGAAAAGTTTTAACTGGTGGTGTCGATGCTAATGCACTTCAAAGACCTAAAAGATTTTTTGGTGCAGCCCGTAACGTAGAAGAAGGTGGTTCATTAACAATTATTTCTACAGCTTTGATCGACACAGGAAGTAGAATGGATGAAGTGATATTTGAAGAATTTAAAGGGACAGGTAATTCAGAATTAATTCTTGATAGAAAAGTAGCAGATAAAAGAATTTATCCTGCCCTTGATATAACAAGATCAGGAACAAGAAGAGAAGAGTTGTTATTCCAGAAAGATGACCTTTCTAAAATGAACGTCCTAAGAAGAATAATTAGTCCAATGGGCACGATGGATGGTATCGAGTTTCTAATAGCAAAATTAAAAAATACAAAAAATAATGCTGATTTCTTCGATTCAATGAACAAATCAGCTAATTAATATTATTGTACCGTTTGATTGTTGAAATTTGTTTCGTGTAAATAGAAACTAATTATACTCTCTAATGTTTCTACCTTATTTTTTAAAGATATAGACTCTAATAATTTTTGCTTTTCTTCATTAGTAATTGGAGCAATCATTGCCAAAGTATTTATTTTTTGAGATTGATCTAATTTTTCAAACTCTTTCCAATTTAATAAAAGCCCATTTCTTTTGAAAAAATTTTTTGCACTATCCATTAAAGGCTTCGTATCTATTAGATTGTTAGTCTCAATATTATCTTCATTAAAATCTTTATAATCGACTTTAAATTCTCGGTATAATTTATCATTAGAGATTTCCTCCAAA
>Ga0255784_10002458_pt1 | contig 14480 bp, 14 predicted proteins | sample 101ome_14_FD_179982 | JGI IMG/M metagenome (GOLD analysis project Ga0255784, IMG submission 179982) | Coastal salt marsh microbial communities from the Groves Creek Marsh, Skidaway Island, Georgia - 101403AT metaG (version 2) | ecosystem: Environmental > Aquatic > Marine > Intertidal zone >...
GACTGGTGCCTGGCTGAATCGGATCCATACATTCGAGGTGACCACTGATTCAACCGCTCAGGTTGTTCACTTCCCCAAATCCTGCCTGCATTGTACTGATGCGCCCTGCGTGACCGTGTGTCCGACAGGCGCATCCTACAAGCGTGTTGAAGATGGCATCGTATTAGTTAATGAAGATCACTGTATTGGATGTGGCTTGTGTGCATGGGCCTGTCCCTATGGTGCGCGAGAGATGGATCCGGTCGAGCAAGTGATGAAGAAATGCACGCTCTGTGTGGATCGGATTTACAATGAAAATCTTCCAGAAGAAGATCGTGTTCCAGCCTGTGTTCGTACCTGTCCGACGGGAGCGCGAGCATTTGGTGATTTGGGAGATCCAGACTCTGATGTGAGTCAGCTTGTTCGAGAGCGTGGTGGCTTTGATCTGATGCCTGAACAGCAGACATCACCGGTCAACAAATATTTGCCCCCGCGAGAAAAGCGTCACTTGATTGCTTCAGATCGCGCGTCGACTGAGCCTGAAGCGAACTCATCAAAACCGGATGTCGAAGGTTTTTGGGGATGGGTTGATTCTGCTTTGGCGAAATTGAGTTAATTGAGGAGAGTCTAATGCGTCCTGCGTGGTCAATTATCGTATTCACATCACTCTCAGGCCTCGGTCTTGGTATGTTGTTTTGGTTTGGGCTCGGGATGGTCGTTATCGAAGACCCGAGAGATTTAATTCTCTTTGTGATTCTTGGGTTGTCGGCTGTTTCGATCGGTCTGATGTCTTCACTGTTACATCTCGGACACCCTGAACGCGCCTGGCGCGCGCTATCACAGTGGCGGTCTTCGTGGTTGTCGCGCGAGGGGGTCTGTGCTGTTGCGACGATCGCTTTGACACTGGTCTATGCCGCAGTCTGGTACCTAGACGGTGAGCGCTCAGTAGTTTTAGGGCTTGTGGTATCGGTCTTGAGTCTAGTGACTGTATGGACCACTGCGATGATTTACGGCAGTTTGAGAACGGTTGCGCGTTGGTACCATCCGTTGACACCCTGGGTGTATCTCGCTTTATCGGCTTGTGGTGGCCTGGTTGTCATTGTTGCTTGGGAGCAGAGCTTGCTTGGTGAGAGCGGCCTGATTGAATTGGCCACGGTCGCGCTCTTGATTGCCTTGGCCGTTAAGGCCATTTGGTGGAAGCGCGCTGGACGTCAGCAATCGTCATCGACTCCTGAGACGGCGACCGGTTTAGGTTCAATGGGTCAAGTTGATTTACTCATGGCGCCGCACACAGAAGAGAATTGGTTGCAGCATGAAATGGGATTCGTGGTGGCGAGACGACACGTCAATCGGCTCTCACAAATTGCGTTCGGTTTGGCGTTTATTGTGCCAATGATCGCTTTGTGGTCCGGCATCGCATGGCTAATCATTAGCCTTCCTATCATTCATTTCGTCGGTATCCTCACCGAGCGATGGCTGTTTTTCGCAGAAGCAAAACATGCAGTGACCCTATACTATGGAGAGCGTCATTAGTCAGATGTTCGCAATACAAGGTTCGATGGATACGGATATCCCATCGAACCTGAAACCTTTGTTAGTCCTTGAGTTTGTCGCAGATCACGAAGGTGATTTGACGCTCACGGAGATTGCAGAAGGTCTTCAATTGCCAAAGCCGACGGTGCATCGTTTGCTGCAATTGTTGGAGCGTCAGGGGTTCTTAAGGCAAATCGACGGTGATCGATGTTATGCGCTTGGCGAACGTGCGCAACGATTGGCTGTCAACGCACTTGCCTCGCGCAGGGCGCAGACGTCACGGCGACAGGTGTTGACTTGGTTGCGTGATCAGCTCAACGAGACTTGTACGTTAGCGATCCCATCAGAGGAAGGGATGCGGTATATCGATCGTGCCGAAGTCGATTCGCCGCTTCGCATCACATTTCCTGTCGGGAGTATCGTGCCGTTTCATTGCACCGCATCTGGGAAATTGTATCTCTCAACGCTTTCTGAGCACGAAGTGGAAAGCTTGATTGGCGTTACCGGTTTGACACAATTTAGTGCTGATACAGTGACATCGATGGGTCAGTTGTTGCACGAGCTTGCAAAAATCAGAGATCAGGGATTTGCGATCGATCATCAGGAGTTTTTAGCTGGAACTGTTGCGATCGGTGTTCCTGTCTTGGATTTCAAGAAACGTTTGTCTCTCGTGCTCACCGTCCAGGCGCCGGTATTTCGGCTACCAATGGAACAACTGGAGAGTTGCTTACCGGCATTGAGAGAGGCTGCACGTCGACTTGAGGAATTTATGCGTCCAAATGATGCTAGTTGAGTGAGCAGGTGTACACAAACGACCCTGTGACACACTGACTGATTCGCAATTCGACCGGTTGATCATGCAGATCAAACGCGATCCGGCGAATCTCAAGTAAAGGAATTGTGGGTTCGAGGTTGAGATGCGAGATTACCGTCGCATCTGGCAAGGTCGCTTGGATTTGCTCTTCAGCGCGTGTGATATGTACGTTGTAGTCGTCGCTGTAGAGTTCATACAACGTATTCGGTAAGTCTCGTTTATTGAGCTCCGGAAACCGTTGCTGGCTGACTAAAATCGTTTCAAGAATCACTGGCTGACCATCCAGTCGTCGCAGTCTGAGTACCTCGATGAGCCGGTCACCTGTGGGAACCTGCAGAGCGAGGCACTCGTGTTTCAGTCCTTTGCGTGTCTTGCAGTGAATATTCAGGCTCTCTGGAACGGGCTTTGTCCCATCAGTTCTCGACAGGTTAAAGAATCGAAACAAGCTTTGCTGTTCATCATGCCTCCGGATAAAGGTTCCTCGGCCTTGATGTCGGTACAAAATATTTTGTGCGACTAAGTCATCAATTGCTTTTCTAATAGTTCCCTGACTGACCGAAAACTCTGAGGCGAGCTTCGTCTCGGATGGCAGTGGGTCGTTCGCCGACCAACGCCCGGAACGAAGTGCCGCAAAGATCTCTTCGCGGATCTGTGCGTACAGTGGTGCATTAAAAAGCTTTTGCATGCGGAAACCTTATCCCAAGTTCAAAGAGATGTTAATCGAATTTCTCCAAAATTCATATAATTCATATATAAGACTTAGATGATTTAGTTGTATTATCGTTGCGATGGGGGTAAGCTCTCAGCACAACAATAATCTGGTTCACGTATGGAGGATTTATGTCGCAACCTGATTTTCTAGTTCACGACAAAGCTGACAATGTCGGCGTTATCGTGGTCGAAACAGTAGAGGCTGGTAAAACACTCAGCGGGTTGATCATGGAAACAGGTGAGAAGATCGAAGTAAAAGCTCTCGATGCAATTCCTCTGGGTCACAAGATCGCCTTAGTCGATATGAGCGAGAACGACACAGTCTTAAAGTATTCAAGTGACATTGGACGCATGGTTGCAGACGCAAAAATTGGCAATCACGTACACGTTCATAACTGCAAAACGAAGAGGTGGTAAGCATGAGTCTTCCTAAAACTTTCCTTGGCTATCGCCGTGAAAATGGTCGTGTCGGAATTCGTAACTATGTGGTGATTCTTCCACTGGATGACCTCTCAAACGCAGCTGCAGAAAAGGTTGCAGCAAACACCGCCGGATGTATCGCATTACCGCACCATTACGGTAGATTGCAGTTTGGTGCTGATTTGGACCTCCACTTCAGAACGCTGATCGGTACAGGCTGTAACCCGAACGTCGCAGCAGTGATCGTGATCGGGATTGAAGCGGGTTGGACAGGCAAGGTTGTCGATGGTATCCGCGCAACAGGTAAACCTGTCGAAGGATTTGGTATTTCAGGAAATGGTGAGATTCAGATCGTCGCTGATGCATCGAGAAAAGCGAAAGAAATGGTCCACTGGGCTTCTGAACTGCAACGTGAGCCTTGTGACATCAGTGAGTTGTGGATCAGCATGAAGTGCGGTGAATCAGATACAACATCTGGCCTGGCGTCCAACCCAACTGTGGGTAACTTGGTCGATAAGCTCGATCCGCTTGGAGTCACGACGTGTTTCGGTGAAACATCAGAACTGACTGGCGCAGAGCAAGAGTGTGCCAAGCGTGCCGTGACACCAGAAATTGGTGAGAAGTTTATGAAAACTTGGCAGGCGTATATGGATGAGGTGATTGAGCCGCATAAGACGTCTGACCTGTCAGATAGTCAACCAACCAAAGGAAACATCGCAGGTGGTTTGACGACCATCGAAGAGAAAGCGTTTGGTAACTTCCAAAAAATCGGGAAGAAAACAAAGTTTGTTGACGTGCTCGAGCCGGCAGAAATGCCATCAGCGGGTAAAGGCCTGTATTTCATGGATACATCATCAGCGGCAGCGGAGTGTGTGACGCTGCAGGCAGCTGCAGGCTTTGTTGTGCATTTGTTCCCAACAGGGCAGGGCAACATCATCGGAAACCCAATTGAGCCGGTGATCAAATTGACTGCAAACCCGAAAACAGTGCGGACCATGGGCGAACACGTCGATGTGGACGTCTCTGGTATTTTGAGTGGTGAAATGAACCTCGATCAGGCTGGTGATGCATTGATCGATATGACGATTCGAACCTGTAACGGCCGGATGACTGCCGCTGAGGTATTGAAGCATCGCGAGTTCGTGATGACAAAACTGTATCGAAGCGCTTAATTCGGACTGATATGGGGACCGTAAGGTCCCCTTTTTTTTGGAGTATCAGATGGCCACTGTGTTAGTAACTGAATTCATGGATGGTTCGGCTCTCGCATTTCTGAAAAATAGACTTCATGTCGATTACGTACCGGATTTATTTCAGCGCAATGCCGAGCTCATGCAACGTGTGAAAGAGGCAGATGCATTGATTGTGCGAAACCGGACACAAGTGACAGCCGATATCTTTGCGCAGGCAAAGAACTTAAAGGCAGTCGGTCGCTTGGGTGTTGGTCTTGATAATATTGATCTAAAGGCAGCGGCGAAAGCACATGTTGAAGTGCTTCCTGCTACAGGTGCCAATGCCATCGCTGTCGCTGAATATGTGATGAGCGCTGTATTGCATTTGCGTCGTCCAATGACAACTGGGTTTCAGGCAATGGTTGGTGGGGATTGGCCGCGGGAGCAGTTTATCGGTGGTGAAATCTCAGGAAAAACAATTGGTTTGCTGGGTTTCGGGCAAATTGCTCAGATTGTCGCAGCACGTGCAACTGCGTTTGGGATGCGAATCGCTTATTTTGATCCCTATTTACCTGAGATGACTGACCAATCGGATGCAGTGAGGCTGTCGAGCTTGGAAGAGTTGTTGGTAATTTCTGACTGCGTCAGTATCCATGTTCCGCTGAATGACGAAACCTATCGGCTGATCGATTCTGAGCGTCTTGCGCAAATGAAAACAGGTGCAATCCTGATCAACACGTCGCGCGGTGGTATTGTCGATGAAAAAGCACTGATTCATCACATCAAAACCGGTCACATCGGAGGCGCTGCCTTGGATGTGTTTGAAGATGAGCCTCTCGATCAATTGAAAGGAGCACGCTTCGGAGGAATCGAGCAGTTGGTGTTGACGCCTCACATCGCAGGTGTAACACATGAGTCAAATCATCGAGTCAGTCAGGTAACAGCTGAAAATGTATTGAGAGCCCTAGGATATGAGTAATATTTTTATACCGCGCCATGAATTAGAAAACTTAATCTTGAGCGCATTCCTGAATTCAGATGTTTCAGAAACAAATGCCGCAAGTGTCGCTGCCGCTTTGACTCAAGCGCAGATGGACGGTCAAGTCGGGCACGGTGTGTCTCGAGTTGCAAGTTACTGTGCGCAGTCGCGTTCGGGTAAAGTCCAAGGGCACGCAAAGCCCCATATCATCGCTGAGACGGCGAGTGCTGTGCGCGTTGACGCAGGATATGGATTTGCGTTTCCGGCAATCGATCTCGCACTTCATGAACTGGGAAATAAAGCAAGATCGATGGGCATCGCCGCAGCAGCTGTTTTTCGATCACACCATTTCGGCGTCGCAGGTTGGCACGTTGAGCGATTAGCTCAGCAGGGTTTGATTGGTCTAGTTGTCGGAAATAGTCCCGCGGCTATCGCACCCTTTGGTGGATTCAAACCAATTTTTGGGACTAATCCGATCGCATTTGCGACACCACGGATCGATGCGGAACCTCTCGTGATTGATCTGTCGCTGAGTGAAGTCGCGCGCGGTAAAGTGATGGTTGCCGCAAAAGAAGGGCGCACGATTCCAGAGGGGTGGGGACTTGATCGAGACGGGCGCCCAACAACTGATCCAAATGCTGTGTTGGACGGATCGATGTTACCTATGGGAGGAGCCAAGGGCGCGGCACTCGTTTTGATGGTCGAAATTTTAGCTGCAGCGCTCAGTGGTTCAAATTTTGGATTTGAGGCATCTTCATTTTTTGAAGCCGAGGGTGAACCGCCAGCAGTTGGGCAAACGCTGATTTGCATTGATCCAGAACTTTTTTCCGGTGGATGTTTCAGTCAACGATTAGAACTTTTGCTGACCCAATTGTTGGATCAGGATGGTACACGTTTGCCTGGAACGCGACGTCTCAATCTACGAGAGCAGGCGGAAATCGACGGAATAGCGGTATCACAAGTGTTGTTTGATGAGCTGAATCAACTAGTTGGGTAATTCGAGCTCAATCGGGTGGTCGCACCAGGTTTTGAGCACATCTGGATCCGGAGTCACGCCGTGTCCGCCGGTTTCAGTGATCTGATAGAGGCCCTTGTGGATGGGAAGAGCCTCCTGAGCTAAGGCGTCGCGAAGGGCGTTTGGCTGGATATCGTATTCCAATAAACCACTACCTCCCTCTGCAGCGAGCAAGTGCGCGGAAGCGGCCAATCCAACCGCGCTACCAAGGAAATGCGGGTAAAAATTGATACCAGCTGCTTTGATTGCCGGGAATAGCGCACTGACACCAGTCACGCCGCCCCATTTACACGCGTCAGGCTGTAAAATCTCAAACGGCTTACTGGGTGCGTTGAAATAATTTAAATACGCATTCTCGTGCAGATAGTTCTCCCCGCCAGACAAAGGTATCCCGGTTAAGTCCTGAAGCGCTAACCATTTTTCATATGGTTCATCGGCAAGAATTGGTTCTTCAATCCATTGGATCTCTCTTGGTATCGCAGGGATGACCGCATGAGCTACATCGAACGTCCAACCCTGGTTTGCATCGATCGCTAGCGATTCATCCGCATCTAAGCGTGCTAAAAAGGTGTCGATTGCATGGAGGTCCTCATCTGGACTGAATCCGACTTTGAGTTTGTATCCACGGATACCCAACTGACGTCCTGCATCAATCCGAGCATCAATTTCTTTCCGATCAACTCCAGATGCGTACATCGGCAGTTCCTTTCGATAGTGAGGATTGAGGAGTGCTGCGAGTGGTTGATTGTGCTGTTTTGCCGACAAATCCCATAACGCGATATCGAGACCTGCAATGACTTGTGCAATCGCTCCGTGGTCGCCTGTTTGACAGGCAATTACTCGCAATGCAGCGGTGAGATGATTTGATATTTGTGTTGGCGTTAAATCGGATTGTTTTGGTAGACGTGGTGCCAATGTATCTTCATAGAGTCGGACCTTATAGGCCATTCCACCGCTGGGAAAATTACACCAACATTCGCCCCACCCAATGTTCCCCGCGGAATCGGTCACAGCGACGAGCAATGATGATCGTGCCAACATTTTTCCAAACGAAGTGACAACCGGTTGTTTTAGCGGAATGCTGCAGGGGTACAGCGTGATTGATTGAATGTTCATCCCAACCCTCGCAGAAAGATATTGAATCCGAGAATGAAGAGACCGCATAGCACCAATTTCCTAAAAAATTCACGGTCGATAAAACGCACGATCCAATCACCTACACGCATCCCAGCCATGGCAAATAATGCACAAACAATACCGAGCAATGCACGTTCAATCGTAAGAATCCCAAACAAACTAAAAAATGCGGTAAAACAGAGTCCCGAGACGATAAACAATAATCCTAGGGCAGCCAACATTTCGCGTCGATCAATATGTAACCCAAGTAAATACATAATGAAGAAAGGACCGTTGACGGTCGTCATTGTGCCGATTACCCCAGCGGATAGGCCAACTCCTAGACCCAGTTGTTTTTCTTTTTGGGGAGGAACCTTCATGCTCGGATTAAACAGCGTGACGAACACAAAACACATCACAAAAATTCCCAGAATTAACTCAATCACGTGTATGTCCATTGTGCTCAGGAGATAGGCACCGATTGGGACTCCGATAATCACCCCAGCCACCACGATCCCGTAACGATCTATGGTCGGTCTCACTAATCCGCTCTGCGTAAACTGCATAAAGTTTGAGATGGGAAGGACCACGGCGTTGACTGCTAACGCCACCTCAAGTGGAGCGAACAGAGGAATAATTGATACGGTAACGAACGGAAGGCCGAAACCGAGGGCCCCCTTGGATATGCCGCCAATAACAAAAGCGAACGGAATCAATGTTAATTGGATCCACGTCAGACCAAGAAGTTGTGGAAGCTCTTCGATCATTTACGAATCGAGAACAAGCGAGGTGATTAGGCCAACAACCTCATCTGCTTTTGGTTCATTGAAGTTGTTTTGGGCGTGCGCGTTACCGGGGATAATATGTACCTGCGAGTCTGGAAGATGTTCCTTAACACGACGTATGTGCGCGTCAGCGTCATCCTCAAGCGCATTGAACAGACAATGCAATGACTGCGTTGGTATCACGGCATGTGGCGCCGCTCGCGGGGCAAATAAGATAGTTGTATCTAACGTCATCATGCGTGTTGTCGATTGAGCCCAATGAATCAGGGCGACAGCTCCCATGGATGCCGCAACCGCAGAAACTGATGATGGGTGGCGTTCGTTCAACCAATCTAGGGCGGCATCGATGTCTAGGGGATATTGATTTGGGTCTTTACTTCCGGCAGAAGCACCATAGCCAGAAAAGTTGAGCGAAAGAACGCTCAGGCCGTGTGTGTTGAGTGATTGCGGTAAGGATCCCCAATCACGCTTGTCGAACACTTTGCCATGACAAAGCAAGACCCATCGATCGCCAGCTTCGTAAACGTCAGCCTCTAAGGAGCGATTGAGGCCCTTGATCATTATGGATTTCACTTGCCTCCCCGGGCGTAGGCGATCGGATCGATCGTCACGTTGAGACAGGCCACGACACGTTTATCGATTGCAGCAACTAACTCATGAGCAAGATCTTCTAGGTTTTCAATATCCGCGCCGTAGCCACCAAGCGCATCTACTACGTCGCCGTATTTCGCTCTGCTTAATTCACAGGCGTAGGTTCGATCTGCGCCAAATTCTCTTATTTGGATCTGGTACTCGGCGTTCCAGCGATGATCATTACCGATGATCGTAACGACGGGAATTTCTTCGCGTGCAGCTGTCTCATACTCACCCAGATGGAATCCGATGGTGCCATCACCCATACAGGAGATCACCAAGGCTTCAGGGGATGCGATTTGCGCACCCATCCCGTATGCCAGACCACCGCCAATGGTTCCAGAAACGCCATTGATGATTCGAAGTGGGGCATGTAACGCGGACTGTACCCACTGCCCAAATTCACCTCCGTCACTAATTAGAATGATCTCACGCGCCTGATCTCGACAGACTGAAGCTATAGTGTCAAACAGTTCAGCGTGCGCGGTGACTTCTGGGTCATGGTTGAGTGCTGATGGATTTGCGTTTGGTGATACATGAAAAGCACGGATAACCTGCTCAGCTGAAATCGTATGCGTCTCATAATTGAAACGCGACAGGTTGCTTTTGGCTTGACTGATGACCCGCGCATCATGGTCAACCACGATCCATTTGCAACTATCAGAACTCGTGGTGCCAAATTTGAGCGTGAAGTCGATAGGCTTGGCCAATGCGATCACAAGATCTGCGTTGGTAATCTGAGCGAGTAATTCCGGTTCCGCTGGATCAGCCAGACCACGGGGGCTTTCCATGCATATGATCGGGCAGGCCAATAGATCGCCTAATGATTCAGTGAGCCCCGGGTGTCTTGAACGGTTCAGTTGTGGTCCCAGAATCAGAAGCGGGTTTGACGCTTCCTGAACGGCATGTTGGATGCTACGAGCGATTTCCAGCGCTTTTGGAGTAACAGTTTTTTCCTGATCGAGTTGAAGAGGTTCGGTTTCACACTCCGCCAACAGTACATCAGCAGGTAGAGCGACATGCGCTGGACCATTACATTCATCAGACACGAGGTACTGGTAGGCGGCTTCGATAGCTGTCACAAACTCGGCGGAAGTCCGAGGTCGCCGTGTGAAATCAAACTCTGCTTCAAACACACGCATTTGCTGCATTTCTTGGAACGCGCCCTGACCGTCGAGCTTGACAGGCGAATCACCACTGAGCAGTAACACGCGCGAGCGTGCATGCTTCGCAGAGAAAGCGGCACCAAGCGCATTCATAAAGCCCGAGCCTGCGGTCACCAGCGCAATACCTGGCTTCATTGCGATTTGAGAGTAGCCATCAGCCATAAACACGCAGGCGCCTTCATGGCGGGCGTGAATAATACGAACGTCCGCATCGAGGCAGCCGTCATAAACGGGCATGATTTGATTACCCGAAACAGAAAAAACAGTATCGATGCCTTGCGCTTTGATGAAATGAGCCAGCCAATGAGCGCAGTTCATTCGTTGTCCTCTGCGAGCTGCGCAGGCTTATTCTCAAGCTCACGAACCTTTCTTGAGATGGCGAAGATGGTCAGCAAGGTAGCTGCCCAGAAGAACCAGGTGATTGGGCTACGGAATAAGATCGTCGGGTCCCCGTTGGACATCAACATTGCCTGCCGGAAGTTGTCCTCGAAAAGCGGACCTAGGATAAAGGCTATCAGAAAGGGTGGCGCGGGGATTGAAGATCGGTACATGAAGAAACCGAGCCACCCCATCACAAACATTACACCTACGTCGAACAAGGTATTGTTGATGGCGTAGCACCCATAGATACAAAGAATCAGTACCGAAGGTAACAGTACAGCCTTAGGGATTTTGGAAATGAAGCGGAAGCCCCGAATGGCGAAACTTCCGATACCGAACAAGAACACTGAACTTAGAATGAGTCCGACGAAGAGTGCGTAAATGATATCGACGTTGGATAAGAACATCATTGGTCCTGGTTGCAGACCATGGATCATAAATGCGCCAATAATGATTGCTGTGATCACATCTCCTGGTACCCCTAGGGCTAAGAGAGGTATCATCGTCGCCCCGGCTACCCCATTGTTGCCCGCCTCGGACGCCGCGACACCCTCGATTTCACCCTTTCCGAAATTATCTTTATTTGGGGAGTTACGTTTTGCTTCACTGTATGACAGGAAGGCTGCTGGAGCCGCCCCAATGCCTGGGATGCTTCCAAGAAACACTCCGATCAGTGAGCCCCGTATGATGGATTTGAAGCAACGCTTGTATTCTGTAAAGGAGACCCAGGCGGAACTTACTTTTCTCGTTTGACCGCTGTTCTTGTCTGGACTCCAGACCATGTTGAGGATCTCAGGGATCGCGAACAAACCAATGAGCACTGCGATGAAGTTAAGTCCCCCCATCAGGTTTGGATCGTTCATAGTGAAGCGGTTGGTGCCATAAACAAGATCCAAGCCTATCGTAGCGAACAGCAAACCGAGCAGCGCTGAGAAAATCCCGCGTGCTAGGCTTGATCCAGAGACGCCTGCGATGATGGTGAGTGAAAACAATATCAACGTGAAAAACTCTGGGGGGCCAAACTTTAGTGCGAACGAGGCAAGCCATCCTGCAAATAAGATTAGGGCGAGGTTCGAGATAAGGTCGGCTGTACATGATGCATAAAGAGCCATACCCAGCGCCCGACCTGACTCACCCTGTTCGGCCATTGGGTGCCCATCCAGGACGGTCGCGCTCGACGCAGGAGTCCCTGGGGTCTTGATAAGGATTGCTGGGATACAGCCGCCGAAGATTCCGCCCTTGTAGACACCGAGCAGTAGCAAAATTCCAGTAATTGGGCTTAGCGAGAAAGTGAACGGTAAAGTTAAAGCCACTGCCATGGTGGCCGACATGCCCGGTATCGCGCCCGCGATGACGCCAATAAGTACACCGAAACCCAGAGCGAGAATACTTTCAAGGTTTGCGACGATGGCAATTCCGGCAAGAATATTATCGATCATGGTAACTGAACCCACTCACCTTGAGGGATCGCAACGGAGGCGACGTGGGCGAAGAAGCCGTAGAGCGCAATAGGCAGAATTATCGCGATCAGTACCATCCGAGTTGAGATCTTTTGTGTGATGACCGCTGTCACGATTATGAAAAGGGCCATTGACCCGATAATCAGGCCGGATGTCTCGACAGCGACCAAAAAAGCTAGCATCGCTAGCGCGGTCAATAGCAGCCGTGTAGCACCAGCGCCTTTGTTTTGTGGTCGTTCAAGCACTTCGATTTGCTCGTCCCCTTCAACTTCGCCGGTGACGAGCAAATAAGCACCGCAGAGAGCGATTAGTCCTGTAATAATCAGCGGCCAGAACGTGGGAGAAAGGACAACCTTGGTGACATTAGAAGGCGATGAGACCCACTCGGGGATCGCATAAAACCACAGAATTATTGAAACTACGCAGCACAGGATGCCGAGTACGCGGTTTGACATTAATGTTCCTTAAACCAATGCACGACTCCCCAAGTGGAGAGTCGTGGATTTCACTACCTAGCCTTCGATACGCATACCGAGCTGATCAACCAACGCACGGAAGGTGGTGTATTGATCATTGATGAATGCCTTCGCAGAGTCTGGATCCATCATCTCGATAACTGAACCACGTGCTTCCATCTTTGAACGGAAGCCAGCATCATCGGTTGCCTTTTGTAGGATACCGCGCCAGGTGTCACCGACCTCTTTTGGCATGCCTTTAGGACCTGCGAGACCGGTCCAGCCAACCAATTTCTGGAGATTTGGTTTGCCTAGTTCAACTGACGTTGGCGCATCAAATCCTGCCACTGGCTTGGCTGTCGTTACCATCAACGGCTTGAGCTGCTTGTTTTTGATGAAGCTCGCTAGAGCTGAAGAGTTTGTGCAGATGAAGGTCGCTGTGCCACCGAGCACTGCAGTTGCTGCTGCACCACCACCCTTCAGAGGGATATGTACGACATCTTTGGTTGGGTTGGCGACACCGAACTCACTGAGGACATACGCACCCGCTAGGTGCAGCAAGGAACCGACACCCGATGATGAGTAACTCAACTTACCGGGATTAGCCTTCACTTTTGCGATCAGGTCATTCATTGAGTTGATGTCTGAGTCGGCTTTAACAGCACAGGCGACTGGGTTAATTTCATAGACACCAATGAACTCAAAATCATCAAGCGTATATGGAAGCGTTGCTTTCATTGCAGGGTTGACCGAATGAGAGCCTACCCGAGCAAATAAGAGTGTATATCCGTCGGCTTTTGCGTTTTTAACGGACACTGAGCCTGTTGCACCACCGGCACCGGTTCTGTTGACCATCAGCAATGGCTGATCAACTAATTTTCCGAGTGGGTCTGCAAGCGTGCGCGCTGAAATATCAGTTGCACCACCAGACCCATAGGGAATCACCATGGTGACTGGCTTGGATGGATAGTCGGCCGCTACGGTTGTTTGGACGAAGGCGCCAAAGGTTAACGCGGCGAGCAGTTTAAGTTTTGGGAATCGCATGTGATCTCCTTTTTATTATTGGTATGCACACTCTTAATTGAATGAACCCTTGCATAGTAGCGCAATTGACCGAAAGGTAAATGGTGCATTTTTTCACATATAATGTAAGTATTTCTTACATTAATCGTGGGGAGTTGAGATGTCGATACGACGCCTTCGTACATTTATCCAGGTCGCAGAACAGGGGAGTTTTACCGCTGCTGCGAATGTCACCTTTGTGACACATGCGACAGTCAGTCAGCAAATGCGGCATCTGGAAGAAGAGCTTGGTGTTTCGCTGTTCGATCGTTCAACTCGGGTTCCGACATTGACAGAGGTTGGTAAGCGAGTTCTTCAGAAAGCCCGTGACATTGTCGAACGCTACGATGCAATGGTACCGGACTCACTAAACCTCGAAATCCGTGGCGAATTATCGTTCGGTGCCGTGCCCACGAGTCTGAGCGGCCTCGTTCCTCTTGCGTTAAAAAAATTACAACAGCGACATGACAGTCTGCATGTACGTGTTTATCCCGGATTATCGATTGAATTGATATCACAGGTTGAGCGGGGCGCTTTGGATGCGGCGATCGTGACTAAACCAGTCCGTCTTCCGCACAACGTTCAGTACACCAGTGTTGCTCTCGAATCGATTGAGCTGATTGCCTCTGCTGAGGAGCAATTGACTGATCCATTTGAGATCATTCGTCATCGTCCATTCATTCGATTCTCACGCAGGGCGCTTGTCGGCAGTGTGATCGATGAGTGGTTGCAGAAACAAAAGATCCCAGTGAGCGAAACCATGGAGCTTGAGAGCTTAGACACCATCTCAACGATGGTG
>Ga0255784_10002479_pt1 | contig 14418 bp, 15 predicted proteins | sample 101ome_14_FD_179982 | JGI IMG/M metagenome (GOLD analysis project Ga0255784, IMG submission 179982) | Coastal salt marsh microbial communities from the Groves Creek Marsh, Skidaway Island, Georgia - 101403AT metaG (version 2) | ecosystem: Environmental > Aquatic > Marine > Intertidal zone >...
CAAATTTTGTCGACTCATGTCGAAATTGTTCTACAGTACCACAAGGAATGTAGAGTAGCCGATTTGTATCAATGCCACGATCAACAAACATATCAGATGTAAAAGCATTTTCTGTTTCATAATACATCACAAAGCCATCAGGATTGTTCTGCTGAAACTCTCTTGCAATTGATACGCAAAAGAAAGATTTACCAATACCAGAATCAGAAGCAATTGCAATTGTTTTATTCTTAGGAATACCTTTGAATAGATCAGCAGACATGATTGCGTTTAGCATGTATGATCCAGTGTCAAGAAATTCATCACAATCACCAATCATACCTTGCTTACCTACAATCGTAGCCATTTCATTCTTCATCATCTTAGCATAGTTATTGAAAAAATTTGACATAGTATAACTCCTTTATGAAAATAAGTCCATCAGGTTTGCTTTTCGTTCATATGACCACTTGGTCGGTTCTAACATAATCTTGAGCGGAGATAAAAAAGACCTTTCTAGTTGAGTATTATAATCTATTTTTGAGTGTAAGTCAAGTTCTTTTGGCAATTTATTTGGAAAGGCAATCACATTTTCTTTTGTTTTGTTGTTCTTTATCAGGAAAATATACTTCGCCTTCGAGCCATCTTTGATATCTGAATAGTACATATCAATTTCTTTTCGCTGAATCCAGTGATTGTAATTGATTGCTGCACGAATATGCATTGGACATCCTAGCTTATACTGATTGCCTTCAATATGATACTTACGAATACCATTGACAGAAGTCGGCAAGGCAATCTCATCAGGTGGTAAACTTGTCCAATTCTTTCGAAACTTATCAACATATTCAATCAGTTCATCTTCTGAACCAGTCACAATGATCTGTGCGCAATCAGTCAAAGCCTTTCTTGCTGGTGCAGGTGTTGATGATTTAACTGCCTCAACACCGGTCATCTTCATTTCAGGCTCTGCATAATCAACACCTTCCATATGAACAATCGACATGATATATTTCTTCTTGGCGATGAAGACACCAGAGCCAACTGCTTCCATTTTCATATCAAGTACAGGATCATGAACATTCAAATAATCATTAAACTCTACGATTGCATCATTGATTACATCAGTTAACTTTGAATAGCCAACTTTCTTTACAAATTCATATTGTTGTTCTTTTGTTTTGTTATGTGCAAACTTCTTGACCATACCACTGAGGTCAAAATAACATGAATCAGTATCCATATAAACAGTATAGTCACGATTTGCTGTCTCAAGAATCTTATTCAGATATTGATTAACACGTTGTTCTACAAAACGGTTTGCTGCTTGACCAGATAACGTTACTGCTTCAGACAAACGTATATCATAGAAACGGAAATACTTGAGACCGCAGATACCATAGAAAGAGTTTGCAGCAACTTTTGCAACTAGTTGCATGTTGAACAATGCCTTTGCCTTCTTTTCAAGATTGGCAATTTCATCAGCAGGTGCATTTTCAGTTTTCAGTTTCTCAATCTCCTGCTTTGTTGTGATCATATCCTTCTTGGCATTTTTTCTCAAGTCAAGCATTCGTTTGACAAGTGCAGGTATGAAGCCAGTATGCTTACGAGAGAATCTTGCACCGTTTGTTGCTACTGTTAAGTCACGTTCTTTTTCTTCAGACAAATCAAGTGTCTTGTTCAATATAGAAACAATATCAACATCTTCACGCATATCAACAATTGTTTCTGGTGATATATTGAATGTTCTTAGAATGTATGGATACAGTGAAGTGAAATCAAATGATACAAGGAAGTCATGCTTACCTACAATTGGATTCTTAACATAGGCGCCTTCAAACTTCTCGGACTTTTCGTTTACTTTCTTATCAATTGGTGAGACAATAAAATTCTCATAAAGATAATTATGAATAATATTTTCCCAGTATCGCATAGGACTGAAGATATCTTCAAAGTTAACTTTTGAGAAATAGGCAAGTGATAGAGATATCTCCATCAACTTCAAACGGTCATCAAGCCTTTCAACAAGTTCTGTATCTTTGATATTATAATCCATGAAAAGTTCAAAGTCCTTTTCATATAGATCAAACAAGTTATCATAATCAGAAACATCTTCTTTTCGTTCATTCAATTCAACTTGTGCAATATAATCAAGTTTATAACTCTCACGATTCTTGAATGTGAACTTCTTATAGACTGCAAGATAATCTAATTGAGAGATGCCTGATATTTTATACTGAACTTCTTTGTTTCCAAAATCATTCTTTCTCTCAACAGAAAACACACGATGAAATGGTGAAAGCTTGCGAAGAAACTTTTCACCAAAGATACTTTCAATTCTTCGACAGATGTATGGTATATCAAAGCTATTTGAATTCCAGCCAGAGATGATATCAATTTCAGATGAAGACCATAAGTCGACAAATTCCATCAACAGTTTTTCTTCTGAATCAAACAGATAAACTTCAACATCATCTTTCTTGCTCTCATATGTAACATCGTCATAAGTCAAGCCAAAGGCGTGTGTCTTACCATGTATACGAAATGAAATAGCATTGATAGGAAACTTCGCCTCTGCTGGCTCAGGAAATGTACCATCAGTGAACACCTCAATATCAAGATAGGCGATGTTCACATATTTTGATTCAAATTCAATATGACCATCAAAGTTCTTTGCAATGAATTCAAACTCAGGTTTTGGATTGCCGCAAATTGTGTATCCCTCAATGCCTCGGCTTGCAGCAACTTTTTCTCTTGCAACTTTTGCAGATTCAACTTCAACTGGTCGGAAGGTTTTACCATACAAATCACGAAACTCACCTTTAGGACTTGGTATAAAAAGTTCAGGTGTGAAGGCAAAATCGTTTTGTTTTCTCACGCCATTCTCAATATATCGCATATGAATACGATTATTGATCAAGGATACATTAGTATAGAACATTAATTTTTCCTTGCAAGTATATGTGGTTGTAGTACATCAAGACCTAAAGACTTGAACATCTTGACATTTCGATTATCATCGTCAATGACTAGAAAAACATCATATTGATCTTGAATTTTTTCTTTGTACATTTTTTCTTTGAAAACTGAAGTACGACCAAACTGATCTTCGGCCTTCATGATCAAAGTATACTTGAAATTGAAGTATTTGTCAAGCCATTTTTTAGTATGTTCTCGACAACTTTCGTTTCGTCCGGTGAGAAAGATGGGATAATATTCTGAAACTTGTACAAGTCCATTGATAAGATGTACCATTGGAACTATAGGCAAATCGTTTAAAACCTTTTCACTGAAATCATAAGGATCACGATGATGGTTATCTGCCACTGTGAGATCAATATCAATTATGATTGCCTGTGGTAATTTCATATATTCCTTTTTATAAGATTTTGTATTGTATATCTGCTTTCTTTAAATTCCTTTTGAAGTGTTGAATGATTGTTGGTGCAGGTATCCATTTCTTTCTGTAGTTGTCCATAGCCTGCTGTGGAACATTATGTACAGAGGTTCCGTGATACTCCGGTTGATAAATTGTAATTTTTAGATCATCTAGGTTCGGATCAATTCTTGGAAAGTCAGCAAGTAGTGTTGTGTTTGCAATCTGCGGTTCAGCAACCCACCACATTCTGTTTGCTGATATTGGATCACTATAATTCACCAAAGTTGACGCATGATTCTTTGTGCTTGAATTGACTGTTTGAAAACAATTCGCACGAAGGTCAACATTTGATGTATTTGAATTCGCAACAAAAGTATTTGCTGTGAGATTTACCGCTAAAACATTTTGCTGAAGAACACGAATGTATGGTACAAAGTCACGAATGGCAACAAATGTATTTGAAAATATAACTGTTTGATTAAATGCAAGATAACCAAAACCGCTTGTAAGGCATTGATTGTGTGCATAGCCAAGTTTTCGAATATCAAATTTATAGTTACCGTGTTGGTCAACCATAAATTGATCTGCTTCAAAAAACTTTGAATTATATTCTTGTGCAAGTTTTGCGGCTAGGGTTGTTTTTCCTGAACCGGGCAAACCTCTTATGAATATAATATGTTTCATAGTGTGTCATCTGGATGTTTGTATGTAGATACATAAGAATATCTACGAATATTATCAATGCATCCATTTCCACGATGTCTTATTTGTCCACTAAACACAACAACATCTCCATTTCTTGGAAGTGTACCAACCATATGTGTTTTACTTGGTAATAGAAATTCAGTTTCTCCACGAGAATTATATAAATCAAAATCAACTCTATCAATAACATAGGGTGTTAGTGTTGTCAAAATTCCACCATCTTTATGTAATATTGGATTTTCGTGTGATTGAAACCAATTAATTAAATTTTGAATTAAATTTTCTTTATAGTTACTAGTATTTATTGGAAAATTAGGAAAATCATTATTCAAAAATTCTAATATTGTATGATCAATTTCAGTCAGCATAAGTAAAAAATCTTTAAAAGCTGGAAACTCCTTTTCTGCTGATTGTAAATATCGTTGTTGTCTTGACTTTTCTTTAAAATTGTCAAAATTAAAAACAGCGCCAGTTGGTTTTTTAAATGTTTCTTTATCAAAATGGTCATAATACCATAATAATTTTTTTGATATTTCGGAAACTTCTGTCAATAATTCAGGAGCAAAGACATTATGATACACAATAAGATGAAATGGAAATTCATTATAATATGCTTCGTTTTCATCCTTTTCAATTATAATAGTTCCACGATCTAAAAATTTTTTCATAAGCAATTTCTAAGTGCAGTTCGCACTCCTTCAAAAGTTGTTGGATGGTAGAATGGAAGTTTAAGCATTTGGTCAACAGTCATACCGGCACCTAATGCCCATGATAAAGTATGTGCAAAATGTTCAGCATCTGGACAAATCATTTCTGAACCCAAAAATAAATTAGTTTTTTTATCTGCATATACTTTTATTACTCCAGAATTTTTATGCAAAATTCGTGAGCGACCTTGATCTTCAAATGATGCTACACCAATTTTAACATCATCTAAGTAATCCTGTAATTGACTATATGAATATCCAACTGTTGCTATACCAGGATTTGTAAATGTTATCGTTACTGGAGGTCCCATATAACGTTTTTGAATCGGTTCATCATTAAGTACTCGAATTATATTTTCAGCCGCCGCTCTACCTTCATCGGCAGCATCATGTAACAAAGGTCTTTGACCTGTACAATCACCAGCAATTAAAATATTTACTGGTTCATTTTGGTCATTTAAACAAAACATTGTTTCTGCATCAAAATTAGGCAATTCATCTGTAAGACCAACTCCGGCGTTTTGCAATTTCAATATACTAATATTTGGTCTTCTACCACTAGCCACTAATGTAGCATCTGAAAAAAGTTTTAAACCTTCAACATCAGATTCGTCATCCGCTACTTTAGCATCATTAACATCTTGATTATCAAGGTCTTTATAAAATATCCAATTTATATATTCGCCATTTGCCTCAAGTGTTGATTTATATTTTTTTATTTCTGAATTTGGATAAAAGTTTTGAAATTTATTTTTAAATAATTCTTTTGCATAGCTTGAAATGTCAGGATCTGTTAAATTTGAGATTTGGTTGTTTCTTCCAAAAATTGTAGTGTGTATTCCCAATTCATCAAAAGCTTGTCCTAATTCAAGACCAATCACACCTGAACCTATTACTGAGATGTGTTCTTCTGCTCTAAATTTTCGGTCAAAAATGTTATCACTTGTGAATAAACTTCCTTGGTATATAAAATCGTCATCACTTTGTCTATTTTTTTGTGATATTTCAAACTCTCTGGGAATTGATGGTTGTGAACCAGTTGCTACAAGATAGAATTTTGCATGTATTTTTATACCGCTAAAAGTACTTAATACACCATCATCATCAAAATAAACTACCTTTTTTAAAATTTCGTTTTTTGGTATTGTATCAACATAATCAGTTGTAAACTTTACAAAACGATCTCTTTCTGTTCTCACTCTTTCAAATATTCGATCAAAGTCTGGTTTGATCATTGATTCAAATCCAAAATTATAACTTGATTTTAAATCATGCATTCTCTCTGCTGCTGAAATAAGTAATTTACTTGGCATACAACCAACTCGAGCACAAGTTGTACCAAATTGACCTTTTTCAATTAGCAATACTGATAAACCTTCATTTTTTAAAATTTTATATGCAGTCATGCCAGAAGTACCAGCACCAATAATAGCAACATCAACATTATATTCTCTCTGCATTATAACTCCTTACAACTTTTTGGTGTGATGATTGTGTGTACATTTGTATATTCTTGTCCAAGATTATTTGCTAGACGACTATAGTCTTGCATCATGTGTTCAAGATTTGTATACTCAAATGCAATTTGCTCAGTTGTTAATTGAAAACGAATATACATTTCATGTTCATCTTGATAAGGATCAATACAAACAAGATATTCTGTATTGATAATTCTTTCCCATGATCCTTGATCAAATGTTGCTGTAATTCGGTGAAACATAATACTCCTTAATTAAAATATACTCATTAAATCTTTTTTATTGTACAATGGTAATTTCTCACCAAATACCCAGATTGGTTCTGTATAGGTACCATTGTTGACATTTTCAATATTCATTAGTCTTGACAATTGAAAACCAATCATACCACGAAACTCATCACGATATCGATCTACCATTGGATCACAAATGAATACTCGATTCTTTTGTGCATCTGTGCCAATGTCTGTAATGTTTACAAGTGTTGATCTTGATTTAGGCATAATATTATCAAGCACAACATAAAGAAATCCGTTTAGCCATTCGTTGTCAGATGAGTAACGGTTCCAAGATTGATTTGATTCTTTTGCGGAATCCTTGGCGTATAGCTCACGATTGAAATATGGAGGCGAAGAAAAAGTTATATCAATATTTGGTAAATCTTTATATGGTAAATCTTCCGCGGGTAAATTATATATGCGAACATTTTTCTTACCACGAATTTCAAAGTATTCATCACCTTCATGAAGAATATCACCTTTCTTTCCTAACCAGCTTTCATACTGTAAACACATTTCTTTGTATATCTCAAACATCTTTTCATTTGGGTCTGTACCTATATATGTACTTTTATTTGATAGATAAAATCCTGTCAAACGGTCACCCCAGCCACATGAGATATCAAAGATAGTTTCACCAGGAAATAAATTATAAATGTTCTTTGCCGTGTTGACATTGAATTGTGCAGCAACTTGACCGGCATAGCTAAAAACTTTTTTCAAGTCAGCTTCTGACATGCTCTTTGAAGGCAATCTTCTTAGAACATCAACAAATCTTGACACACCTTTTTCTGTAGTCCAGAGATGTACAGTGCTTTCACGATCAAGAACCTCACAGAGCATTCTCTCAGATTGAGCAAAATAATTTGAAATCTTATTTGCTGTTGTATTCTGAGGAAAATAGCCTAGAGTGTGTTCATCATAATCATACTTATAAGGATGTGTTGAGAGGCGATGCATCAACGGACTATTCATATCACTTTCATGAATAAATGGTGAAATAGTTTTTGTTGAAAATCGCCAGAACAAATCTTTGATATCGGCCAATTCAATCGGTGTACGAGGCATTGGCAGCTTGTACTCTAAAATGTAGTACATCAATGTAGCATGTACATAATCACTACCATATTTTTCGACAAAACCAGGCCAATCTTTAATTACAGGAAAACCACGGGAGTCGGCATCTCGTAGAAAAATTTTTAATACTCGATCATGTGGTTGTTTCCAGAGTTTTAAAACTTGTGAACGAAATGAATCTTGCTTTGTATTTTTTAAGATAGTTTGTGCTGCCATAATGAATTTTCAATTGCCTTTCTTTGCTGAAAGAAATGACGAAAGTTTGACATATATTCAAGTTTTTCATCATCATTTAAAAATGGTCTTGCTTGATGTTCAAACGGAGACAAATGCATCGGTGTTGATCCGATCAAACGGTCAGCAAGCTTTGTATCATTTTCATAAGTTGTTGTTGAATTATCATGGTTAGCATATGAACTTCTGGCACATCTTGCTGCCGAACAAATGATTGCTTCATCAAGTGTAAGATTCTTACCATCATTATCTTTGTAAAGCATACTGCCATTAATTTGACGAATAACATATGGAACGTGCCATTGATTTTCTTCAAGTATTATAGGCTCTTTACTGTTCTCAGTTTCATATACCATTTCTTCAACAATTCGACGAACGTCTTCTTGTGCATCATCATGAATTCTCAATTCAGCTATTTGCATCAGAGCATCTTCTTCAATAGTCAATGTCTCTTCTACCCAAACATATGGTTCTAAAATACGATTTGCAACTTCTTTATGCACATTAATTTTTTCCATCATGCTATGTGCAATACATGCAAATCTTGCGGAGAGTTTCCAAATCTTTGTTCCAAAAGATAATGTTGCTGGTGTTTGATTACCAGCTTGCATTCCTCGTTGATTTGTTCCAAACTTCACAGGAATATATGGATTAGTTTCAACTTCTTCCCGATACTTCTTTGTTGGTATTGCTCTTGAACTTTTTACTGAATGCGAAGCCGCTCGATGACGCAAGAGTTCGCTATGTATTATTCTACCATATTTTAGGTTAAAAGTCAAGAGTCTTTCCCCACTTGTTAATTTACTATCTTGAACTAAATTTGCCTTGATCATATACTACCGTTGAAGAGTTAGCAATAAAGAAACTGTCTACAATATCGGTCAGCGGAGAGTGTAGATGTTTCTCAGTGGTCAATTTTTTTATCCATTCTGAAGATTTTAATTCTATATTTATTTCTATAAATTTTTCAAGCATCAAGAATTTATTTGCATTGCCTTTACCAGTTGCCATCTTTTTAATTGCTGTTGGTGCAACTGTCACAACATTCAAATTATTGTTTGATAAGAAATATTTAAAGATACCGGTAGCTTCACCAATATCAAATAACCGACCTTTTGCGCCCATTGAATATCCCTCGAGAAGAATATTGAATTTGCGCACTGATTCAATTTCTGCTAATATTTTGTTTGTAAGCTTTTCTGCATTTTCTGAAAACCTAACAGGATTGTTTTTTGAAGATGATGTATCTTCAAATGTTATGTTCTTTGGAAAATCAAAATTTTTATGAGTGTTGCTTGATGATAGAAAGAAGAAAGAACTATTTTCGAACGTATGTTCGTATCGTGAATCCCAAAAACAAATACAAGGACTTGTGATGGAAAAATCAATTCCTATGTGTAACATGATGCTCCTAAATAATAATCGTTTAGATATATTATTTAGGAGACTTTGATATCACTTCTTATTGTCGACGAAGTCCTGGAATTGTTTTGCAACTGTTAGAATTTGATCAACACCTGGATAACCTTTTGCATATTTCTCAAGATTTTCAGTTGTTTGCTCAAACATCTTTCGGCCCATTTCTTCATTCTTTTCCATAATTTGTTCAGCTAATTGAAATTGTCGATCAAGTGCTTGTGATTGAACCTGATACATGTTCTCAACAAAATCTTTTGCGGTGTTCAATAGTTCTTGACGAATTTGATAGGGATTTTTATTATCAGCCATAATTACCTCTTGTGTGTGATGTGTTAATACATTATGCCGTTATTGGCATGTCTTGACCGCCTTGCGTCCCACATTTTCATGCGATGTTCAAGGTCAGTCAAATCTTGTGCCTCACTTAAATATCTGTCTCTTAACTGGTTTTCCGTAGGAAAGGCAAGATACCAAATATTGCGGAGATACTCGAAAATACTTTTTTTTTATTTGAAACTCGGGATTCGAGCCAGTTGTTGAATGCCCACTCTGCATCTTGCTTGTATTCACTGCGGAAATAACTTTGCATTTCTTGATATCGTGCGGACTTCATTGCGGATGGAAAATCAAAATAAGTCATAATGCCTCCTATAGGTGTGTGGTGTGTGTTAAGTGTGATTAGGACTTAACTATATGTTCTCGTTGTGATTCAACAAGAGCCATTACATCAGCCATTGCTGTATCATCAACTTCTGCATCAGCTAATGCTTTAGCAAGCAATTCACCGATACGATTAAAATCTTCATGTGATATATTTAGACCTTTGTGAACGGTATTAAGAGCCCGACCTGTATATTCAATCTTATCACCTAATGCATAACGAAGAAACAATATTTGATGATCAATCATTGCTTCCATATCCATACCTTCGAAGTAATGGCCTACTAAGTCATCAGCAAAGGCGTAACGGTAAAACTTTTTGACTACAGTTTGTAGTCCTTTCAGTCCACCGATTTGTAAAAACAGTGAGGGTACTTCGGTCGTCATTTATATCCTTTATATCGGGATGGCCCGAAGGCCACCCCTGTTCATATTAAGCTACTAACTTCTTGACAGAGTTAATCACTTTTGTCATTGCATCGGCACTTTTACCAATCTCAATGGTCTGAGGTTTGTCCTCTTCAGGAATTTCATGTTCAAGACCAACATAAAGCATACCATCTTTAATATCAGCCGCAATGATTTTCATATTCTCACCGAGAGTGAACATTTTTTTGAAAGAACGATTAGCGATGCCACGATATACAAAACCATCTGTATCATCAGCCTTTGTGTCTTTCTTGCCCTCAATAATCAAATAATCTTTTTCTCGAGTGATTGAAATCTCATCTTTACCAAAGCCAGCTACTGCCATCTCAAGTAAGTATGAGTTGTCACGTTTACGGATGTTATGAGGTGGAAATGATGTGGTAGAAGTATTAGAGAACCGAGAATCATTTAAAATAATTTCCATTCGATCAAACAAGTCAATTGAATGGTTCACAAATCGGTTCCAATCGTTATTTGAGTAACGAGTCAAAAACATATTGCCTCCTTAAAAAGCGAGTTATATTTGTGCAAACTGCACGATATATCGTGGTCCCCAAACGGGCAACCACAGCAGAGAAGAATGAACCATACACTCCTCTCTGATCATATATAGCATACTTTTACGATTTTGTCAAGAACTTTTTTTAGCTTTATCTTTTTCCATTGCTTCGCTAAATTGGCGAATCAATTCATCTTGTTGTTTTTTCTTGCGAATTTCATATTCGACTTCTCTCATTGCCAATGTGAATTCCATTTTCAATGAATCAGGAACTTCTTTCATGGTTTAATATCTACTTTTCCTGTTTTAAATATTTTTTTCAATGTATCATCATCTGCTTCCCAAGGAATATCAGTATACATTTGTTTCATACTTTTAGTTTCGTCAATTTTCTTCTGTAAATTCTCACGATAAATTTTAAGTTTCTTTGTAGCTTTTTTTCCTGTCAGCGCCAATCGTAATGTATATTCATTGATACGTTCAAGTTCTTTCTCAAACAAGTCAAGTAATGCTGCTTTTGTATAAGGTTTAAAACCATTAAAGTAAGTAGGGTTTAAACTTTCGCCTGTATTAACTTGCTGTGCAGCTGGTATATTACTTACAGGTTGTGCTGTTGCATTTTCTGTATTTTTATATTCTACCTTATCTTCAATCCAGTCTTCAGAACTTTCAACCCATTTCATTGGGAATTCAGAAGGATCTGGTGGATGTCCAAAAACAACTCGATATAAATGAAGTTTATCTTGTGCTGCAGTAGGATTTGGAACAACCTTTATAAAATGATCATTTTCGATATTAATTAAACAGTATTGCTTTGCCATAATTTTTTATGCGTTAGGAAATGGAGGCCAACCAGTGAAATGAATTAATTCACCTGGATCTTTTCTTGCTAAAAATGGATTTGGATTTTCTTTAATTGTTGGTTGAGGAGCACCTAAAGAAACTTCAATCCAAGGTGCATCTGGTGGTGCAGGTCTTTGTATGGCGACTGTTGCCGAAATGTCCATTGTATAAAATTTATTATTATACTTAACAATATTACCAGCTAGATAAGGTTTAGCCGCATCATAATCTACGGCTTCTGCTTGAGCTTTTTGAGAATCAAACATTTTAAAAAGTAACATTCTTAAATTATTTCGATAATCTGCCCATGCTTGTTGTTTTACGGTATCACCATCAACAAATGCTTCGATGATTTTATCTTTTGCAACATCCATTTTTCGATCAATGGATGCTTTTAAAATTTCAAGTGGATCCGCATCTACTGTACCAAATGAGTAATCTTCAATTTCATATCTCCATTTTTGAGCAGCAGCATCCCACCTTGCCAAATATCCATTGTCAACTTTAGTAATATCTGGATATGGTGCGTCTACTGCACTTGGTGGCATTATATAATCACCTGCTCGTACATCATAAAATACTCTGACGGCATCAATAAAATAACCATCACCACTTATTAAACATACGTCTTTTGGTCCATTAGCTGACATAATATATTCTCCTTCTAATTATTAAACTTTGATACATGGTACTAATGCTATATTTATAGGTCTGAATTCCGTGTCTCCTCGGAATGTCGTATTCGCATAAATTAAATCATGCTCATGTCCACCTACAGTTGTTGTTCTCTGTGCTAGTGGTCCAGAAGAACCAGTATTCAAGAATGTTAATCGATATGGATCTTCACTCAATTCGTCAGACCTTGCGATATGACAAGGTGCATAAAATTCGGGCTTACTTTGAATTGATTGCTTCAATGAAAAATCCATAACATCTTTTGGATGATAGTGGCGGTATTTACCTGTTTGTACAGAGAAATAAGGATGCTTGGTACCACGACTATAAATTGATAGGAATCTATGACTATAATCATCACCAGTATGGCGGCTATGATAATTCTTAAACCGATCACTAAAAGTAAAATTCCGGTGACCCCAAGAGGATTCATCCTTGTATATATGACGACCTTGAATTTGGTCTTCTTTAACCAACTCTAATTGATGTTTTGTATTTACAGTTAAATATCGGTCCGACCTTGTTCGAAAACCGGTATAATTTCGGTATTGCTTTTGTTTTCTAGCATCTGCAAAGTAAGGATTTTTATATGTATAGTTATTTACTGCATAGTCTTCTGTTGCAATATCATATGCAGAATAATAATCTGATAAAAATGCATATAAGTTTCTTTGATCTTCAGGATTATATCGATCAAGGTATCTATACATTGTTCCGATTTCTTGTGTAGCGCCTTCTCTGGGTAAATGAAATGTAGAAAGGTTATTAACTTTCGAAGAAGAAACAGAAATGTTTGTTGATTGAAGACCCGAATGATCTGTCAACCGGCTTGGGTGACTGCCACCAAATGGAATATGATTCAAAATTACCCAAGGATTATTGCCAAATGTTGAACCTGCAATTGTTCTTTTACCAGAAAAGCTTTGATTTCTTTCTACTACTTCTCCGGCTCTTTGATTTCGTCTATCATAAAGGTCATCAGCATTATATGTAGTATTTTTGTGTGTAAAGTTGGTATATGATGTTAAATTACCAGCGGCGTCAAGATTTATCTTATAATGCCAGGGAACACGAACACCGAAATGTGCGCCATCATCAGTACCTCCATCATTTGTAGTAGGTATAGTACCGGATGCTATAGCACGGTCTCCAAGATTCCAGTTTGACAATGCACCATATGGTCCAGATACACTTACATGATTATACTCACCGGCTGTATGTACTTTGGTTCTGTATATATTACCAATGTTAGCCCGTCTAGTACCTTTACTGGAACCAGAAAAAGAATAATTCTGATTTTTACGGATTTGCTCATCACTATATCCGCCTGAACTCTGACGATAATTTGCACCATCAGAGGAGTTTACTGCAGGACCAGCATATTGAGTTTGTATGCTTGACCTTCTTCCTCCATTAGTATGATACACTTTGGGTTGATCTGACTGATTGTGAGGATAAAATGCGGAATGATTAGAATACCACTGATCGTTATGTCCTGTTTGTGTGAAATAATGTTTTTTACTTCGATGATCTCTGGTAAGATTTCTGTCCCAGTGAGCGCCATGGGAATGGTCACGACCAGAATCCTCAGCACGGTGGAACCCGCTGAATCTATGATGACCCCAAAAACTTCTGTCAGAATTGTTTGACCTATGGGTCTTCAGTCCACGCATTCTTTTTCGTGTATAGGAAGTATTTGGTTTCATAATTGAATTTTCAAACCTATATGAAGCCGGAAGTCCTACATGCATCCATACTTTATTTTTTTGAACATTAGTACCTTCACCTTCTGTAGCAATTTTTGCACTTGCATCTGGATCACTATCTTTTATTCCAAGAAATCTTGAAACTTCATTCTCAGTACCACCACCTAGATAAGCATGTTCAGAAAGATCTGATGGATTAACATATGGTGATGCACCCGTATCAGAATTACTGGAGTTGTGTTGAGTAACTATTGAGTCATCAGCGCCACTATTATAGCTTGCTCTCAATCTACGAAATCTCCAATTTGGAACATGATATGGTTTCGTACCTTGTTGAAAACTAATACCCG
>Ga0255784_10002498_pt1 | contig 14351 bp, 5 predicted proteins | sample 101ome_14_FD_179982 | JGI IMG/M metagenome (GOLD analysis project Ga0255784, IMG submission 179982) | Coastal salt marsh microbial communities from the Groves Creek Marsh, Skidaway Island, Georgia - 101403AT metaG (version 2) | ecosystem: Environmental > Aquatic > Marine > Intertidal zone > Salt...
AAACCGGTGAGATTGAGAACTGGAGAACGGAGATGACCCGCACCGCTGGCCCAGAAAAGGGAACCATCGTACCCCGTCGTGGTGTTGTCGCAATGGGCGTGATTGCCCCAATATGTCGTACCTCCGGTGTTGCTGCGTGACCAACCATCCCAACCCACACCGGTCCCTGCATCGTTGACGAAATCGTACTCGATGGTGTCGCTGAGGCCAGAGAGCAAGTCGGGAACGACGACCGGGTTGATTTCGACGCTGTTGTTGTACCCGTCGCCGTCAATGTCCTGGTCGATGGTGTCGCGAATGCCGTCGCCGTCGAGGTCACGCATGCAGGTACGGTTCAGTTGGACCATGTCCACCCAGTTGCCAGCACCTGTGGCAGGCTCAATCGGGTCAAGCACGAATTGTTTCGCATCAATTGGAGCAACGACGATGCCGGATTGCAACCCCCACGTCGGAGAGGTGGTTCGAAGGTTGGCGATCTCAACGGCGTTGGTCGGGACGCCGTACGATACGCTGATGTCGCCCGATGCGTTGTCAAGCATCAGTGAGAGTTCGGTGTATTCGGAGGTGATTCGGGCGCGGTGGTACATGGACCAGCGAATCAAATCGTTCTCCCAAAAGGGCATGTCCTGCCAGACCACCGTGTCCCCAAAGAGTTCAACCTCAAGGTGTTGACCACCGTGGGGTGGAGAATTGCCGTGGAAAATTTCCACCTTCGATGCCGCGCCGTAACTCGACTCCCAAACAGCCTCTCCCTCGTTAACATACGAGTCCTCGTACGGGAATTCAAAGGAAGGGTCGTACACTTCGTTGCGCGAACCTGGGCCGTAGCAGACGTCGTTGTCGGGTACGCCGTCGTTGTCGTCATCCTCATCAAGCCAGTCCGAGACGTTGTCGTTGTCAAAATCCTCAAACACGTTCACGTCCGCAAGGTCGCTGTAGACCAAGATCTCCAACCAGTCCTCAAGACCGTCTCCGTCCGTGTCGGCCACCGTGGGGTCGCTCCCTGCGAGGCGTTCGGCTGAGTCGTTGGCGAGGTCATTATCGCTGTCCAAGTCCCACAAGTCGGGCATCCCGTCACCGTCGCTGTCCCGAGGCAAGGTGCCGCTGCCAAATTCCACCGAGTTGTTCACGCCGTCGCCGTCAATATCATCGTCAAGGGTGTCGCGGACACCATCCCCGTCGAAATCACGGAAACACTGCACGATGAGTTCAACGTCATCCACATAATTGACCCCGGTGACGCCGTTGGGCGCATTGGACCGGATACCGATTCGGGAAGTGGCCTGTTCCAGGAAACCGTCCCCGCTCATGACGGACCATGCCGAAGTGGAGCCGAGGTGGGTGTCAAGGACGTACATGCTCGAACTGGTGTTGCCCACCACCATACCGATTTGCTCGGCGGCTTGTTGCGTTCCAGTAGCGCGGTGCGTGACGTTGTACGAAAGGTAATCACCGGGCCACAACGTTCGATTTTGCCACACGACTTGGTTGCCGCCGTTGATGTTGAGGCGGAGGTATTGGTCGCCTTCAGCCGCTGCCACGCTGGAATTGTTGCCAGACATGACGGTGAACCCGCTGGTGGCGTCCGTTTGCCAACCCGCCATGGCGCTGTTGTTGACCGTCGTGCTCGCCACCGAGGTGTTGTCGAACACGCCGGGAGACTCGAAGCCCAAGTTGGAAATGGCTCGGTCGGTGGCGACCCCGCACGTCATCCAATCAGGTATACCGTCGCCGTTGTCATCGTCGTCAAACCAGTCGTACACGCCGTCGTTGTCGCTGTCGTCGGCTGTGGCGGGGTCGGTGCCGGTGGTCTGAACTTCGCGCCCGTCGCTCATGCCGTCGTTGTCGGAATCGGTGTCGTTGGGGTCGGTACCGAACACGTTGAGTTCGTACATATCGGGGACACCATCACCGTCGGAATCGGCGTTGATACGTGGGCAGGAAGCCATGTCTTGCCCTTTGCCGTCATCAGATGGTGTGCCGGCGACCACAGCCGCCGAGAGTGAAGCCGAAACCGACCCCATTCGGATGATTCGTGCACCGTTGCTGGCGAGCACGGTGCCGTTGGCCAGTTCGAGCACACCGTCGGCTTTCTGAGCGTTGCTGTTGACCACCCAACTCGTGGCGTAATCGTTGGAAATTCGGTACCATGAATCATCAACGCCCGTCACGATGACCGAGCCGTTCGATTCCCCGTACAGGTCGCCCAATTCGCCCAGTCCCGAGGGGAGCGTGGCGAGCTGAGAGGTGGTTCCCGAGGTCAGGTTGATGGTCCGAAGGGTGCCGTTGTTGGTCGCTAGGAGTTCGCCCGTGGCGTTGAAGCCGAGACGTTGGACATCGCCCACGAGGTCGGTGGTCACGACCGTGGTGGCGCCGCCCGTTTGGTTCCAAGCATACAGAACCGATTCGCTGAGCCAATACACGCGGCCGTCCTCAAAGGAACGGGCGAGGGTGCTGCTGTCGTTGTAGCGAACCGTGGTGAGGTTGGTAAGCGTGTAATCGGTCCAATCCAACAAGGCCAGTTGCAGGTGGCTGCCGTTGGATCGAGAGAGGAACGCCGCATCGCAGTTGTAGAGGTTGGCGTCGAGGTAGTCGGCACGGCCCATGGTGGTCGGGCACGAACCGTTGGCGGCGTCGGGGCACTCGAACGAGGTCAGCCAACCATCGTTATCGTCATCGGTGTCGTTGTAGTTGGGCAAGCCGTCACCGTCGGTGTCATCGTTGGTGTAATCCCCGTCTCCGTTGATGTCCTCCATGTAGTCGGGGATGCCATCGTCGTCGAAGTCGGTGATGTTGGCGGCCAAATCGACGGCGTCAAAGGTGTAGTCGTTGGTGCTGCCCACCGCTGAATTGGCGTCACTGCCGTCGGCGATCACGCCGGCCACGTCGTGAAGGTCACCAAGGCTCCAACCGGGTTGAACCAGCATCGGATAAACGGCCGTCTGAAGCACCATGAGGGCCGAGAGGAACAGAACTTTGCTCGTCATGCGCGAGGCAGCATGTGCACTCATGTGACGGGCGCCGTGTGCGCGGATTTTAGCTATTGTGTTGACATGTAACCTTGACGAAGTTTCGACAGAGGTCGTCGCCTTCATCTTTGTTTTTCATCGTGCACTGAAGGCCTCGTGTTTCGAGGCAAAAAGCCGCACATGACAAGGCCAAAAGGGGACAGTGGACGCTGGGGAGTCGCCCCTGCTTCAGAACATCAGGAAATCCTTGTTGCACTGGCAGCTCTTCTTCGTGCGAATCGTTTCGAGACTGCTCTTACGCTAATATCAGAAGAAATCAGGAACCAGAAGCCACCGGACATGTCATGATTCCCATTTCTTCCATGGATCTGTTGACTGGGCGCGCAAAAACCAGTTATCGCTGCCTGAAGGGTACTTGATCCATTCAAATCCATCATTGGGATTGATTTCTCCCTTGACCTCGTTTGGTGGAGCCATGTCCTCAACTATGGTTTGAGGATTTTCGCTCTCCATCGCAAGTTTTTCGTTAAGCAAGTCATTTCGGTCATCGATTGCTATGGTCGTAACCAAACCAAAGTAAGCGTCGTTGTTGGCAATATGAGCAAGGTCATCTACGCTGCTGGACAAAATGTCCTTGATGAGAACACTGATTTTCTCCCGCGTGGTTTTCTTGAGTTCGTTGTTGGTGTATCTTGCCGTGAGGTCAGCCTTGAACTCACGTAATTCTTCAGCCAACGCCTGTGGTTCAAGGTAAAACGCTTGAACGAGTGATTGCAAATAACTCAACTCGTTCTCTTCTTCTTTTGATAATTTTGTGTTGTTGCGGAACACCTGAACCCATCGGAATGCATCAGGAAGGATGGCTGCAGCAGCATTTGTTTGCAGGAAGGTAAAGACCGCCAGTAAGATAGCACCCCAACCAACCGTCCGGGCTATTTCATTCTGCGAGAGGCCCTCCTTTATGGAATCGGAATCATCTCCCATGGTTTCAAGTTCACATCCCAGTGAGTCAATTTGCATTCCCTCCGGTGTGTATGGACACTGGTCCAATTCATCAGATATACCGTCATTGTCGCTGTCCATCTCTGACTCTTCGAACTCAAACATGTTGGGAATGCCATCGCCATCGTCATCTGGACATCCATAATAGCCATTGGCAGTTGAATTCCCGGCTATTTCAGGGCAATAATCAGCCATGACGGCTCCAAAAACAAATTCACCAATCTGGTACTTTTGTCGCGTCTCATTCCAGGTTGCGTTGCCCCAGTTGTCGCCGTAGCCGTCTCCATCAATATCTGACCATTGGGTGGCGATGTTGATGAAAGCATCCTGTTCGTCAGGGACTTGATCACCATCGCCGTCGGGCATCGGATCGTATTGGTAAACAAGGTCAATCTCGGTTGAAGATTTTGAATCAGTGACCTTGACGTATACCGTGGTGAATCCTTGAACACCTTCATCGAGGAGGGTGCTAAGATTGAGATGCACTTCAAAGGCTCCTGGCTCGATGAGGGTAACTGCTTGGTAGGTTCCAAGGCCAGCCATGCTTTGTTTTGCCAATGCAGAGGCATCAAGGAGCGAGGCATTGAGAGCAAACTCAAAGGTCACATCCCCCGATTGTGTATTGTTGAATAAGGACCCAGAGATGCTCACCGAGCGCTCCTCCAATTTGGAAGAATCAGGGTTAATTTGCCACTCAGATTCCTGGTAGGGATACACCTCGATGGATTGTGAATTCAATTCGACACCGTATGCATCCCAACGGGGAACGATGCTGATCCCCACGGGTTGCGTGTCCGTCATGACCGAGGGAGCGCATAACTCCAGAGTGATCACAGGCCCTTGCTGGCGATGCACATGCGACCAAGGCCCTCTGAATTCGGTATTATTCTCCCCCATACTTCGTAAATCGAAGGTCCAATCGTTATCATCATGAATGAAACGGCCATCAACGGCTCCATCCAACCGAAGGCTGAGTTCCCCCGCGCCGTACTTCTTGGTCAAGCCCAAGGACACGAAACGACATTCATCGGGTAAGAAATAGGGGTCGAAGGAACTGATGTTGTACACCACATGATTGGCAAGTTGAGGAATGACCTCAATTGAGATCTCAAAGCTCGAAACATTGACCGGGTTGATGTACGCCGAGGCAACATCAACCACCATTGTGTACGTGCCAGGGAGCGTGTGATTGTTGACGTGGATGTTGATGGCCCGGTTAACTTGCTCACCGGGGCCAAGATACTCAAGCATCGGGGCCGTGATATCAAACATGGATGAGAAAGCTGGTGTAGAGGATGACCAACTGATGAGAGCGGTCTCAATCACATTTGATTCGCTCCGTATATTCAATGGAATGCTCGCTTGACCACCTTGCACGGTGGAGGCGCTCGGGTTGGTGGAATATGCACTGATTGAAGAGTTCACGATCAGACTTAAACCCAAAACAAGCGTTTGGTTGATGTGGGTAAAATCAACCATCTCCACACCAAAGGCCAGCTCAAATTGCGTAGAGGCAGTGGCGGTATAGATTGTTGGCGCCGTCAACGTCATGTCAAGGTAAACCGTGGACCCGGCTTCCACCAACAGTTCGCTGTTGTTCGCAACCAAACTGCCGTTGACTCGATGTTGCACAATGAGATTCCAAGAGGGGGGTGCAGATGGATATTGGAAGCGAATGCGTTCATCGGTCAATGATGTGGTCCCGTAGGCGTTCGTATCCAGAACGAGGCTAAGCGTGAGAGCGTCACCAGGGTAAAAAACCTGAGGGGAATCCGGCTCTTCTTCAAACGCGAAATTGAGTCCTTTTTCAACAAAAATCACATGGCATACCGATGAAAGATTTCCGAGGCTCATGCCCTCACAATCGAAACGATCATCCCATGCGAGGAAAGATACGGCCGGCCGAATGGCGAGGGCAATACGAGAATCCAACGTGAGTTTTTCAGAGGTCCAGTTGGTCACCTGATGGACGAGAGGCGGCAGCGAAACAGTGGTGTTGTTTGGGTCAAATTTCACATAGAACAGTTGGGAACCTGAAGCGTTGGCCCCTTTCCAAACGATGTGCGCATCACCATTTGGAGAATGTGCAAGCGCATGCGTACCACCACTCGGTGTCCAAGATTGATTGCTGACAATGCGTGGTGCTGAAATCAACCGGGAACCGTTGAAAAGCAGGCCTTCGGGGACGCCGTCAGAGCGGCTGGTGTTTATGTCAACAACGGCATATTGCAACTGTCGGGTGGTTGAACCCGTGCTGATGTTGGTGTTGGATTGCAACCAAGAGAGATGAATCCGATGTTGGCTGTCGATGACGGCTTGCGGGTGTAATTCATCCGAAATATGGTACTGCGGATTTTGTGAAATTCCTGAGGCATTGGTCAGGCTTGACGTTTGAACCCTAACGAAACCACCTAGATTCTCGAGGTATTGTCCACCCGAAATAGAGTGCCCGCTCTGTCCGTTGGCCCAGGTTGGGTCGTTGTTCATCATCCCATAGGGGTCGACTGTCTTCATCATCACGTCTCGAGGAGCATTCGAATTGTACATCCACCATAATGATTCAATGATTAATCCCCACTGGGAGCTTTGCGAAGTCGGGAATTCGTAAGCATAGCCGCCCGCATCTGTGTTGGCCAACATGTTGCCCGGGCAGTTTCGGGCCTGGGTTGAAACAATGCCATTGGGGCATTGCACGAGGTCCATGAAGTGGGATTGAATGTTGCCGGCGCCACCGTAGCCTTGGCCGTAAAAACCGTATGGAATCACGCCTGAGAGGATGCAGTTGTCATGGGCTTCCTGAATGGAGGCTTTGTCGTCTGCCTGCTGGGAAGGGTCGCCATCCTTTGGACCCTCATCAGAAACTGGAAGGACAATTTTCGTCGCATTGGGGTTCCAGCGGTGGTCGTCAGCCGTCGGGGGGTTGCCGGGAATGTTGCCCGAGGCGTCTCGCCAAGAAAGACAGGCCCAATTGGTACCAGGACCCCAGTCTTCGCCGGAATAACCACTGTAGGTGTTGCCGTTGTAAACGGTGCCCGGAAGTTTGCGAATGCCGCCGGAGTCGTCTCCTTGGGTTTGACCCAGAGGGGTGGAGCGAGGGCCAGTGTTTTGGTTATGACCCTGGCAATTACCGCTGCTAGCGGGACTTGGAAGGGTATCCCCCAAACCGTAAATTGTTTCGTAAATTGTAATATTGTGTTCGTTAAACATCGGTTTTATGCCTTGGATGTAACCTCCGGAGGCGAAGTTTCCACCGTATACCACGGTGCAGATGTCAGCCCACTCTGAGTACATGGAACCGGAGGTGTCCATCACGAACACCATTTCCATTCCGTAGTCTCGAGTCGGTTCCTGCCACAAAACGGTTGGGACATCCGAAGAGGAAAGAACGACTTGCGGGCCCGAACTTTCCAACGGACTCACTGCAATGATACTGTCATCAACGAGAATTTCGAGCGACCGGTTTGCAATGTTTGGATTCAACAATTTGTAGTAAACATTTGAGGTCCCCATCATTTGAACGAGATCGTCGTATCGGTCTTCCCAGACCAAATGCAGATTATCAACCGAATCCACGGCAAAATGAGGTGAGCCACGATTTTGGCTCCTCCTCACGATGACGGTGTCGTTGATAACAGAGAGGGATTCATCTGTCGAATTCTGTCCTGAGAAAGGTGCAGTGGCGTAGGCATCCAACGCCGTATACATGATGGAATGTTGCCCAGCGTGGTCAGCCCAAATGATGTGGGCGATGTCGGATTGATCGATTTGGATGACAGGTTGTTTGGTCTTATGCAAACCGCTGTCGGTTACCTGCGTTTGGCCAATCAGCGTCGCCCCCGATGGATCGGAAAGTGTGTAGAAGAGATGCCCGTTTTCATGCACAGCAACCGAATGAAGATTCCCCGTTGAATCGGCAGCGATTGAAACTTGGGTAAAGTTGGCATGTTGTGAATGGTGCAGCAAGGCGGGTGCAGTTGAGTTGTACTGTGTTGCCGACACGGCGAGGCTCGAAGGAATGAATGACACAATGAACAAGGAAACAATGACCATCGCCTTGAAAGATGTCATTAAGTCTTCTAGGGCTCAATCATATTTAGTCGTTTCAAACCAACGAACGAGAAAATCCATTGAATCAATACCTCAATCAATTCTTGAATTGAATCCCGAAAAAAATAATCGGCAGACTGCAAGTAATTTTACATGGACGCTGGGGAGTCGCCCATGCGTGCAACTGCCACTCAATTCTGGATGCGATCGCTTCGCTCATAGAGGCACAGCGGCCTGATTTGGTGATGGTACTGATCGAGCAGGAACTCAATCCTCAAACTTGACCCTCAGTATGGACTCCATCTCTATCCATGTTCTGCGCATTGAGTGCATTCAACGACCTTCCCAGTACAGGGATAGAAAGAAAAAACACGACGTTCAATGGAGGATGTATCTCATAGCGAATTTCTCGCTTCGACGCCATACGCCCCGACCAAGCGGTCAAGGTAAATCGCTAAGATGACAATCGCCAAACCAGCTTCAAAACCGGCCCCGGGATTGATCCGGTTGATGGCTCGCATGATCTCGTTACCGAGCCCTTCTGCACCTATGAGGGCAGCGATGACGACCATAGAAAGGCTGAGCATGATCATTTGATTAATGCCCACAAAAATTGTTTTTCGCGCCATCGGAATTTCAATCTTTACCAGACGTTCAAACCATCCTGCACCGAAAGCTCGCCCGGCTTCAACCAGTTCTTTGTCAACGCTTTTGATGCCGTGCGTAGTCAAGCGAACCAACGGAGGAACGGCAAAAATCACCGTGGCAAGTGTTGCTGATACGATGCCGGTGGAGAACAGGACGATGGCAGGAATGAGATAAACAAAGGCGGGCATGGTTTGCATCAAATCCAAGCAGGGTCGAATGATGAGGTCAGCCCATCGGTTATATGCTGCGAAAACGCCGAGCGGCAACCCGATCATGAGGCTCACGATGCTTGCACCGATGATGAGCGCCAATGACTCCATGGTGGCTTCCCACAGTTCCATGTTGTCAATGAGCATCAAACCGAATGCGCTGAAGGCGGCAAGGCCGTACGAACGAACGTCCTTTGAGGCCTCACGCCACCCGATTTGTTTCACGACTCGCACACGTGTCAGCCCTGAAATTACCGCTCCACCTACCATCAACACAAACACGCGTACTTGGTCGGCCAAGAGAAACTCTTCCAACCCGTCAATGACTTCGGGCTCAGAGCGTGGTTGGTTATCACCTTCAAGAATCAAGGTCAAGTTTTCTTTAATGGCTTGGGTTTGGTCACGAAAATTTTCCTGAACCCAATCAACAAAGGTTGTCACGTTCTCCTCAATATCAATTTCATCGGCTCCGAGGTCAATTCCCGAATCGCGTTTGTCGTGAACGACATCACCAGTCCCTGGACCCGATTCTTCGTCGATCTGGCCGTCGTTATCGTCGTCCCGCCCGTCTTGGTCACCGTCCTCGTTGAACAATCCGTCACCGTCATCGTCGTCATGAACAGAAAATGGCGTGGTCGGCACAGTGGCCGGCGCGAAAAGAACGATTAGCATAAAAGCGGCCACAACGAGTTTCGGAGCCGCCTTTTTCCATTGCACATCGGTTAATTTCCCACCCAGCATTCGCCATGTAGGATACTCACTCTTCTTCATCGATTGTCACCCCTTGATGATAGACAACGAGCAGATCCTCACCTGTGACCGTTCCAACCGGTTCACCCTTGGTGTTCAAGACAAATACAGGTGCTGAATTCAATAAAAACAGAGCCAGTAAATCTTCCACCGACGTGGTCCGTTTGACCACCCGTTGAGTTTGAACCTTGACAGGTGAAAACGATGCACTTTCAAGACCTTCGTCGGTTGGCTTCTGCCATATGGAACTCGCGAAACGCCCGTCTTCGTCAACACAGGCCAAGAAATCCGTCCCGAGGGCCACCAGGCGTTCCATCACCTCGTTCTTGGGCTCGGCGTGGTTGCATGTACCGAGAAGCGGTTGCATCACATCGCGGGCCTTCAGTGCTTTTGCTCGGTTCAAATCACGGGCAAACTGAGCAACGTATTCGTTTTCAGGCCGCAAAGCGATGTCGGCTGGCGTGCCAATTTGCATGATGTTTCCTCCAGATTCATCCGGTGTTGAGAGGATGGCTATCCGATCGCCCATTCGTAAAGCTTCATCCAAATCGTGTGTAACGAGGAGGATGGTGAGTCCAAGACGCTCCTGAATCTCGATGATCTCGTCCTGAAGTGAGGTTCGTATCAACGGGTCAAGTGCGCTGAACGGTTCGTCCATCAACAACAAATCAGGTTCGTTCACCAACGCACGAGCAAGGCCAACACGTTGCTTCATCCCGCCGGACAATTCGTGAGGGAAGGCATCGACTCGATCACCCAAGCCGACCACTTCCAACATGGCCCGAGACCTTTCGTAGCGCTCACTGCGAGACATGCCTTGAACCTCCAATCCAAACGCCACGTTTTCGAGAACGGTTCGATGTGGGAGCAAGCCGAAGTGCTGAAACACCATGCTGATACGTTCTCGACGGATGCTTCGCAATTGGCGATTGTCCATTGGGACAACATCTTCACCGTAGAACTCAATGGAACCTTCAGTCGGTCGGATTAATCGATTGACGCAGCGTAGAAGCGTTGATTTACCACAGCCAGAAAGTCCCATCAAAACAAAAATTTCGCCTTGATGGACGTCGAAGTCAATTCCACGAAGGGCAATGTTCACGCCGAATTCGGCTTCAACCTCAGAGCGATCGCCCCCTAAGTTCACTTCATGAAGGGCTTCGTTGCACGCTTGAACAAAGGCCCGCTTGCGCCAACTGAACTTGCGTCGGGGTCCGAAGGCCTTCGAAACGCCTCGGAGTCGCAGAACAACATTGCCCTCTGAAGGTTCATTCGACGACGACATAGCCATCGTCTTGAAGAGCACACATAGCCTGATCGCCAGTCCATGTGGCGTACATGGCGTGAGGTGCCCACGTCATCACAACAATGTGCTCTCCATTCTGCACGGCACTGTCATATGCAGACAGCATGGCAGCAGTTGAAGAGGCTGTCACGGTCCACCCGTCAAGGTCGTACCCACCATTTTCAACCATGGCTTCAGCGGTTTGTTGCATGCCGGCACCGGCTTCAATACCGGTGATGGTGCTGTCGAGTTCGTCAGCAAAGTCTGCCAGTTGGCTTAATTTCGTGAGGCCAGCGTCACAGGTGTACTGCGGGACGGCCAGGGAGAGGAACGCGGCACCGTTCTCCAAGTTCTGTCCGATGATCTGAAGGTCGTCAGCGTGAGGGCCATAGGTGGCGTCCTGTGCGGGCAACCATGCACCAAAGTAGACGTGGTAGTCGCCGTTGGCCAATCCGGTGTAAATAGCGGCTGGGTCAAGACCTTCGTTGAGGTTGATCGTATAGCCAGCTTCTTCAAGCACGAGTTGTGCAAGGTACGACCGGAACATTTCGCCCGACCAAGCGGGAACACCGAATTCAAGTTCTTCAACACCCATAGCATTTCCTTCCATGACAAATCCGTCGTCTTCGAGGGCACACATGGCTTGCTCGCCTTCCCATGTAGCGTACATGGCGTGGGGCGCCCAGGTCATCACAACGATGTGTTCGTTATTTGTCACGGCACTGTCGTAGGCGGACAGCATGGCTGCCGTGGATGATGCAGAGACGGTCCAACCGTCGAGGCCGTATCCACCGTTTTCCACAAGGGACTCCGCCGTTTGCTGCATACCCGCACCGGCTTCGATACCGGTGATGGTGCTGTCGAGTTCGTCGGCGAAATCTGTCAGTTGGCTCAATTTCGTGAGACCTGCGTCGCAGGTGTATTGAGGGACGGCGAGCGCAAGGAATGCGGACCCGTTCTCAAGGTTTTGGCCGATGATGTGCAAATCGTCAGCATTCGGGCCGTAGGTCGCTGCTTGAGCGGGGAGCCACGAACCAAAGTAAACGTGGTAGTCGCCGTTGGCGATGCCTGTATAAATGGCGGCTGGGTCGAGCCCCTCGTTGAGATTGACTGTGTAATTACTGTCTTCGAGGACCATTTGAGCGAGATGTGAGCGAAACATTTCACCCGACCAGGCTGGTACGCCGAATTCAAGTATCTCCGTGCCCAAGTCGAGGGTCTCGCATCCCTCAACCCATTCACCAACGAGCGCCGAATTGTTTTCGTCATCGTAAAAGGCCTGTGCTGCGGCCATGGTCGCTTCACCCTCGCCGTCGTAATCCTGAGCAAACAACAGCGCAGCGTTCTCAAGGGCGCCGGACAGCTGGTATTGCTCGAGGAAGCAAGCAGCGCGAGGAGCATCGTTTGCGAAGGTGGAAGAAACCACCGTGTTCACCGTGGTTGGTGAGGCCGGGTCATCGTAGAGATAGCCCATTGACTCAGCAGGACAGGCGTCCATCCACGATGCGATGAGATCAGCGTTAGCTTCATTGTCAAAGAAGGCCGATGCAGCAGCCATGGTCGCTTCACCCTCACCGTCGTAATCCTGAGCAAAGAGCAAAGCAGCGTTTTCAAGTTCGCCGGTGAGTTGGAATTGCTCCAACAGACAAGCAGCGAGTGGAGCAACCTCTTCAAATCCTGCGGGAACCACCGTGTTCACCGTGGTTGGTGAGGCCGGGTCGTCATAGAGGTAGGCGGTCGTTTCGTTTCCGGCGTTCGTATCATCATTCGTGTTCTCATTCTCACTGGTCGCATCGTCACCAAGGCACCCTGCAAGGGTCCCCGTCAACAACAGAGCAATGAGAACAAAAGTAGTCAATTTTGTAGGCTTCAATTTCATTTTGTTCTCTTTTTTAGTGATTGTATCATATCTCCGTTGATTCCAATGCCATCGGGGACTATACTTAATTATATTCACGAAAAAGTCAAAAAAAAGATTCTTAGGGATTTCTTCATATCGGGCAACCTACAACACGAAGACTTGTGAGTCTCATCAGAGATGGGTTTGAACTCGAGATCTGCAGTCTTGGGACTGCAAGCGATTTTACATGGACGCTGGGGGGTCGGACGGGGGTGCAACTGTCGCTCAATTCTGGATGCAATTGCTGCCCTGATTGAAGCAAAGCGGCCTGATTTGGCTATGGTTCTGATTGAGGGTGAAATCAAATCTCAAACTTGACCCACTCATCATCGCTTCCTAAGATTCGATAGTAAGAGATGTCTCCTTTCTCTGGGACATACCACTCGTACCCCTTTTCATCCACGGATGTTGCGGGTGTTGAGGCAGAAGGCGGAACATCGTGTGAGGTGCCATCCTTGGATTCATCGATGATGGAACCGTCCTCGCTTTCGTCGTCGCCTGACTCATCCTCATCACCGGTACCGTCCTCGGTCTGTTCTCCGGCCTCTGCCTTTTCGGCTTTCTCCACCAGTGGAGTTTGGTCCACTTCGTCAAAGAATTCGGCTTCCAGTTCAGCCCCTGCTTTTTCTTCTTCGAGAACGCTCTCCTCCATCTTGTACTTGAAGGCCCGCTCCCGCTCTTCGATGGTATCATCGGCCTCTGCGCGGATGCGTTCGAGACGCATGCCTTGGTGAGGCCCGATCAGTTTCAACATGATGGCCTTCTCGTAGCGCTCGGCCACTGCGTCCAGTTCTTGACGTGTTTTTGCCTGTCGCATGTCATTCACGAAGCCTTGTGTTCGTTTGTTTCGAGTCACCAAACTGAACGACAACCAGATAATCAACGGAATACCCGTCAGCATACCGATGATGTCCCAAGCACCCAAACTGATTTCGGTTCCGGGAATGATGACTTCAAACCCTTCAATCGGTGTGGAGGAGGCATGCCTCGGATCGCTGTTGCGAGTGAGTTCTTCGATGTCGGAATAACCGTCGTTGTCGTCGTCTTCGTCGTCAATGTCGGCGATGCCATCACCGTCAAAGTCCCCGAGCACGCTGAAATTGAACGCTTCCGAGTAGGTTCCTCCGTCGTTGCTTGCGGTCAGGAGAATGCGCAGCGTCATCTCTCCGTCCGAAGGTGTACCGCTGAATGCGCCTGTCGTTTGGTCAAAGACCAAGCCCGAAGGCAAGTCGTCGCCGCCCTCCACAGCCCAACTCCAGGTGTTGACCACAACATCGGAGCCGACAAAGGGTGCAAACCTCGTCATCGCTTTGTTTTCAACCACAGCGATTTCATCGTTGGGCAACGTGAACACGGGCGCCGGATTTAGCACTTGCAGGGTGAAGTACCCCAGCGTTTCACCGCCCGAATTTGACGCCGTCACGGTGTATTCGATGGTGGGCGAGGTCGAGACAGCCAAGCCTTGGATCACGCCGCGACGCTCATCGAAGAACATGCCTGAAGGCAAGCTTGGGGAGATGGACCACGAGGCAATCGCGCCG
>Ga0255784_10002505_pt1 | contig 14331 bp, 12 predicted proteins | sample 101ome_14_FD_179982 | JGI IMG/M metagenome (GOLD analysis project Ga0255784, IMG submission 179982) | Coastal salt marsh microbial communities from the Groves Creek Marsh, Skidaway Island, Georgia - 101403AT metaG (version 2) | ecosystem: Environmental > Aquatic > Marine > Intertidal zone >...
GATTGAGAATTTTTTGACTTGGTAAATTAATTAGAATCTCTCTCTGCAATCCAATTATGAGCAGGGTGATTTTTAAAACGCCATTTTCTCAAAGGTCCTGCCATAACATTAAGATAATACATCTCATATCCATATGGTACAGCACACGGATGGTGACCCTTTGGAACTAAAACAACATCGTGATTTTCTACCGCCATTGTTTCATCAAGTGAGCCGTCTTCTGTAAACACTCGTTGATGTCCATAACCTGTAGACGGGTTTAAACGATGATAATATGTTTCCTCAAGGTAAGTCATATTTGGAAAATCATCTTCATCATGGCGGTGCGGAGGATAGGATGACCAGTGGCCAGTTGGCGTAAAGACTTCTGTTACCAGTAAACTACTTGCAACATCTCTATCCTCCATAGCAATGTTGTTAATATATCTGGTATTCGTACCTTTTCCACGAGCTGTAAGCTTGATACCGTTGGGTCCCAGTTGTGAGGCTTCATACTTTTTCGAACACGGTGCTGAGCAGACCGCAAGTGTACAATTTGTGGTGGGGTTTATAAGCCAATCTGTTTCGCTTGGAACGTAGACACAATGAGGCGATGATTTTTCAAATACATCCAAACGATCCCCCAGTAATCCAAACTTTTTACCATCAGCTGTGACCTCTGCATGACCTTCAACAAGAACCAATATGACTTCCTGATCTAATGTCTCTTGACTTATATATTGACCTCTTTCCAATAGATATAAACTGAAGCCAACATAGTCCCAACCAGCGCTTTTAGCTGAGATATCATGAATTTTTCCAGAACTACCTTGCGGCTTTTTTAATAATTTAGACATGTCTATTTCCATTCAGTATTTTATGCTCAAGTGCTTTGGTCACGCCCCTAAGTTTAGCCAGACCTTTCAGCCGACCTATAGCTGGATAACCTGGCATAGGGTGAAGTAACGAGATCACAGACATCCGTTTGTTTACTATCATTCAAAGTAACCTTATCAGTCAGGTCAAATCATTGCCAAGTTTCAATCATCATAATCCCAAAAATCAAATTTAGATGAAATTTCAAACCGATCTGCTAGCAATTTAAATTGCTTGCTTGTAACGGGATCAAGAATAACCCCATGCTTATCTCTGTCATGAGCTATTTTCCACTCTCTATCTCCGGGAGCCATCACGCTAAAATTTTCTTTAGCCTTACTTTTTCTTATTAAATTCAGATATTTATCCATTCCCTTGTTAAAGAGAAAAGAGCCAATAAAACCTTCAGGGTCTATAGCAATTACAAAAGCACCTAATTCTCTTGGCGTCGTCATATCTGGACCAGACATTGGAAGTATTTCGGGAGATAGCTTCATACCAGTTAGTACTGCTGACAGAATTTCTGAAACACCCCCAAGTCCTGCTCCTTTAAAACCAAACTTTGCACCCAGCGGATCGAGCATATCAGCAGTATGTGGATCCTCGGTAGAATTTCCGCTTACATCCGAAGCAACATCGCTTGGTAATTTTTGATTTATAGAACGATACAACTCAACTCTATTGAAGGGCACCGAACTGGTTGCCATATCAAAAAGCCAAGGTTCTGAACTACCTGTTGGAACTGCCATTGAGATTGGATTTGTCCCATGAAACCTTTCTGCACCATCATAAAGCCTAACAAAACTATCTGAATTGCAGAACGCTAACGCAATCATATTTTTTTTAGCAGCGTATAAGGTATAAGCGCCTGCTGGGCCAAAATGAGATGAATTTTTAATACCTACCGCAGCAATACCTGTTTTTTTCGCCATCTCAATCGCGTAATCCATTGCAGTATAAGTCGGTAAAGCACCTTGGGAGTGATCTCCGTCTAGCAATCCACTACTCGGCTTTGAGCTTTTAAATTGTATAGAGGGATTTTTATTAAGCCGTCCCGTCTCCAAAACTGTAATATAGTGAGGAACTAAACGGACTCCATGACTATCTACACCGAAACGTGTTCCATGCATTACGCTATTGACGCATGCTCTTGCAACATTCTGATTAGCGCCTATTAAATCAAAAAGTTGAAGGCAAAACTCTTCAATTTTATTCAATGGCTTAGGTGTCATTTTCACCTTTTATGACTTCATCTTGGATGTTAATACCATTCAGCTTACCAATATGATCTACAAGCATTGGAACATAATCCTCTCCAGCACCAATCGCTGTCGCATGCATGTAATACTGCTTAGCAGCAGCACTCATTAAATTAGCCATTCCAGCATCATGTGCCATCTGATTGACATAACTTATGTCCTTCGCGGCATTAGTTAATGAAAACTGGTGGGCATTAGGGTCTCGACCTACCAAGTACTTCATGAAGGTTTCAAAAAACCCTGTATTCAGTCGACTACTACCTATTATATTGTTTACTTTTTGAGGTGAAATTCCTGATTTTGCGGCTAAAACAGTTGCCTCAGAATAAAGAGCACCATAACTCATCGCTAGAAAATTCATTATTAACTTCATTTTATGACCTGAACCAACAGCTCCCAAATGAGTTACTGTTGCCGACCATGAAGCTATTATTGGTTTAACTATTTCAAAGATACTGTCATCGGCACCGACCAAGGCATCTACGGTTCCCAAAGCTGCTTCTTTAGGCGTGCGGCCAAGCGGGGCATCGACAAATTCCATCCCTACTTCTTTCAAGGCACCGTACATCCGAAGTGAAGACTTTGGATCTGAAGTAGATGTATCAATAACTATAACGCCCGGCCTAGCATGCTCGATAATACCTCCGGCCCCAGTTAATACAGTTTCCACCTGATCAGAATTTGAAAGACATAAATGAATAATTTCAGCTGATTTCATTAAGACTTCTATAGTGTCAGCTTCCACTGCGCCTTTTTCAACTAAGTCATCAATAGGAGTGCGGTTTCGATTCCCCTTAATTACTAGCGGATAGCCATTTTTGAGAATGTTTTCAGCTAGACCGTGCCCCATAAAACCCACACCTATGAAACCTATTGTTGGCTTTTCATTCATTAAACTTCTCCACATAAAGATTTAAATTTGCCAAGGCATTTGCGAAAATCATTCTCAAAATTTCCATTTCCTGGATGGTAAACACTTTCAAATGAAATCACTACCTTATATTGATTTTTTCTGAGAGTGTTAGTTATTTCTTTTCATGCCTCTTGTCGTGCCAGGTAAAGGTCAAATCCAAAAATTTTAAATCCATTCTTTATCAAATTTAGAGTAAGGCCACTGCCCTTATCGCCTAAACCAATAACGCCTATGTTTTTCATTTTTACCTTTAATAAGTTGATCTTCCACCTGATAAGTCAAAGACCGCGCCTGTGGTAAACGAGTTTTCTGTACTCACCATCCAAGCTATCATACTAGAAATTTCCTGCACCTCGACAAAACGGCCCCTTGGAATTTTTGACAACATATAGTCTATATGCTCTTGAGACATCTGATCGAAAATAGCTGTTCGAGCGGCAGCGGGAGTGATGCAATTCACAGCTATGTTGCTATCTGCCAACTCTTTTCCAAGCGACTTTGTCAAGGCAATCACCCCGGCTTTTGAAGCTGAATAAGCACTTGCATTAGGGTTTCCATCTTTGCCAGCAACTGAAGATATATTTACAATTCGACCATATCCATTTGATTTCATATGCGGAACAATAGCCTTATTGACATAATATGTTCCTGTAAGATTTAAAGAGATAACTCGATCCCATGCTCTATTATCATAATCTACAACTTTAGCATTTGGTCCCGCTATACCTGCGGAGTTGACCAGTATATCAATTCGTTCACTACTTTTAATTGATGTTTCAGTTGCATTTTGTACTGAATCCCAATCCGTCACATCACACTCAACTGCCTCAGCATTTATATTTTCAGCAACCGTCTGGGCCGCCTGTATATCTAAATCCCAAATTTTAACTGACGCACCACTTTTCGATAGACGCTCAGCAACCGAATAACCAATTCCGTTTGCTCCACCTGTTACTACAGCAACTTGATTTTTAAAATCGTATGAATTCAAGGTCTATTCTCCCATCACTGTTTTGAAGATAAATATGCTTAGTAAATTTTATGAAAGAACCATACCGCAATCTGAAGTTTACACTAGCTACGAAATTTAGGCATATTAGCAAACTTATATCTCAATTTCCTAATTTTGCGTTATGAATAATAAATAAAATCAACAAAAAAAACGTTAACGTCTTTACTACATTACCGCTCCTATTTGCCAGGGTACAAACTCGTAATCACCCAAGCCCTGAAGCTCAGATTTTGATTTCTGACCCGATGCAACTTTTAATATTAATTCATAAACTTGTCGGCCTTTTTCTTCCACTGAAATATTACCGTCAAGAATATCACCGCAGTTGATATCCATGTCATCATGCATTCTTCTATAGATTTCGGTATTAGTTGAAAGCTTTATTGTTGGAGCTGGTTTCGAACCAAAAGCTGATCCTCGTCCAGTAGTAAAACAGACAAGATTACAGCCACCAGCTATCTGCCCCGTGACAGAGGCAGGGTCGTATCCTGGACTATCCATAAAGGTGAAACCTTTTTGAGTAATCATTTCTGCGTATTTATATACTCCCATCAGCGGTGTGCTGCCACCTTTGACTGATGCTCCAAGCGATTTCTCCAAAATTGTTGTTAAACCGCCTTTTTTATTCCCAGGACTTGGATTATTATTCATCGTTCCTTTGTTGCGGTAAGTATAATCTTCCCACCATTCAATCAAATTGATTAGTTTTTCGCCAGTAATTTTATCAATTGATCTCTTAGTTAACAGATGTTGTGCCCCATAAATTTCGGGTGTTTCAGCTAATACACCAGTCGCTCCTTGAGAAACTAAAATATCACACGCGTTGCCTAGTGCTGGATTTGCCGTAATACCAGACCAAGCATCCGACCCTCCACATTGAAGAGCTATCGTTAGTTCTGATACAGGGCATTTTTCTCGCGAAACTTGATTAGCTATTGGCAACATTTCTTTTACTTTTTTAACCCCAAGCTCGATCGTTTTGGCTAAACCAGCAACATTTTGAATATTCATAGTTTGGAATAACGGCCCTTGCTTAAGTCCATAAGCATCAAGCAACCAATCAATTTGATTCATCTCACAACCCAAACCAACCATTAAAACCCCTGCATGGTTCGGGTGGCGAGCGTATCCCCACATTACACGTTGAAGAGCCTCAAATCCTTCTCCATCACCAGCCATGCCACAACCAGTTCCATGGACAAATGCCACTACGCCATCTACATTTGGATATTCTTGTAATTCTTCAGGTCCAAAAGCTTCTGCAATACGCCTGGCTGCTGTAGCAGAACAATTAACAGACGTAACTACGGCAAGATAATTCCTGGTACCAACCTTACCATTAGTGCGCCGATAGCCCATAAAGGTGTCCCGGAGATCACTTGACACAAAGTTGACTATAGCTTGATCTGTACAAAATTCATATCCAGTATCAGTGTTCCGAAACTCCAAATTATGAGTATGAACATGCTCACCAGCTTTAATATTTGACGTGGCAAAACCAATAAACTGACCGTATTTAGTAACTTGTTGACCTTTATTAATATCAGAGGATGCTATTTTATGCCCAGCTGGCACACGTTGAAGAACTTCAATGTCCTCTACTTTTTCGCCAGGGCCCACATCTTTAATTACTGTCAGCACGTTGTCATCATTGCTTAATCTAACAAAAGAATTCATTTGTTTAAATCTCATCCTCAATAAAAATCTGAATAATTTCTTCAAAAGACGTCTCTGCAAAAAAACCAAGCTCTTTTGCCTTTTGAGCTTTGAAGTCTTGGGGCCAGCCCTTAACTATCTCGATAATTTTTTCATCGGGCCTAAACTCAATTAGCTTAACGACTTTATTGCCAGCCACCGATCGAAGAGCTTCAATTTGCTCCTCTATAGTGCAACTTAGACCAGGCATGTTTAACGCTGAATTTAAAGTCAATTGACTAGAATTTAAAGTTTTGGCATGCAGCAAAAATCTTACAGCTGATCGAGGCGAAGCATGCCAGTGTCGAACAGAAGTTAATACTGGTAAATGAGCACTAATACCGTTAAGCGGCTCTCTTATTATGCTAGAGAAGAATGAGGAAGCCGCTAGGTTTGGCTTCCCAGGTCGAACACAAATTGTTGGCAATCGGATCGCCAAACCCTCGCAAAACCCTTTTCTTATATGGTCATTAAGCATTAATTCACAACAAGCTTTTTGCGCCCCGTAAGAAGTACGTGGAGCTGCAATGAAGTCGTCAGGTATTTGGTTCGGGAAAGGCGAGCCGAAGACAGCTATTGATGAAGTAAAAATAATTTTGGGTTTATATTTTCCTTCAGATTTTTCATTTAGTTTTTTTATAAGACCCAAAAATGACCAGAATGCGTGAATATTCACATCCCAGCCTTTTGAAAAATCTGCTTCTGCTTCACCAGAAACTACTGAAGCCAAATAGTAAATTATTTCAGGCAGATCTTTTAGCGAATTCTCTATTATTTCAGGGTGGCCCACTGATCCAATTATTTTCTTTGCATTTGATTGGTTTTTATCAGGAAAACTGATATCAAGAAGTGTAACAGTGTCGTTTGCTGAAAACGATGAGGCAAGCTTCTGACCGATCATTCCACGGCCGCCTATGATCAACACAGAAGTCAATTTTTTTTTCCATTAATTTCTAATAATTCCAAAAATAAAGCCGAATGATCTAGTTCTGAACCACCCAGGGAATTCACCAATCTGCTGTAACGATCATAAGCAGCTAGTGAAAAAGGAAGCTCTACTTTTAGAGCCTTCGCTTCAGCCAAAATATTTTGTAAATCTTTCAACTGCAATCTACTGGGCCCGCCCGGGTCAAAATTTCTTTCACTCATTCGCTTACCATGTTGTTGTAAAATGATACTATCAGCAAAGCCTCCGAGTAATGCATCGCGCACGGCACCCACGTCAGCACCGCCTTCCTCAAGTAACAATGTAGCTTCGGCTACAGCTCCAATGGTAATAGCCACAATAGCTTGATTAGCTAATTTAGCCAGTTGACCAGAGCCCGTTGGCCCAACAAAAACTGCTCGGCCCATCGGCGCAAAAACATTTTTTACTTTTTGGAATACCGAACTTTCACCTCCTACCATGATTGCAAGCGTACCATTTTCAGCACCTTTAGTACCACCTGAAACAGGGGCATCCAGATAATTTACGCCTAAATCAGCGAGCTTTTTTGAATGCAATTTTGACTCATCTGGCTTAATTGAACCCATTTCGATCCAAGTGGAGTTAGAAGATAGACTTGATTGCAAATCCTTATCACTTTGCATTTGAGCGCTAGCATCACCATTTGATAACATGGAAATGATAACATCAGCATTTTTAACCGCATCAGAGGCCAAACCTTTTACATCAACCCCGAATTGCAATAAAAACTCCGCCTTCGAAGATGTTCTATTCCATGCAGTTATTTCACAACCAGCCTTTGCCAGATTTTTTGCCATCGGCCCACCCATTAATCCAGTGCCTAAAAATGTTATTTTCATCTAAATTCTTACCTTTTCGCTCATGCAGACAGCCTAATAGGCAAAACCAATTATACAATCATTTCAATCTTCAAATTCGAATAACAAATAAATAAAATATTTTCTACTTTAGTCTTGGCACCGCTTAAAGCCATTGATAGTGTTTTCGGAATACTGAGTAAGCTAAGGGATGGCATAGACGACCCCTCTGTAAACTAGTATGGATTTAAGCCATTAAAAACTCTTAAGGAAAAGCAAAATGACAAATCGGCTTAAAGGTAAGCGCGCTCTAGTTACTGCGGCAGGGCAAGGTATTGGGAAAGCAACGGCCTTGGCAATGGCAGCCGAAGGAGCTCATGTTTTTGCCACAGATATTAATCATGAAACATTGGAAGACCTATCTAACGAAGCTAAAGGTGTAGGGACACTAGAAGTTTTTGAGTTAAATGTTCTTAACAATGACTCCGTTGAAAAAGGTATTGATAAGTCTGAGCCTGACATACTGTTTAATTGTGCGGGTTTTGTGCATAACGGCACGATATTGGAAGCTAGTACAGAAGAATGGGATAGTGCATGGGATCTCAATGTTTCTTCAATGTTTAGAACTATTCGAGCAGCTTTACCGGGAATGTTAAATCGAGGCATTGGATCAATTATAAACATGTCTTCAGTTGCATCTTCTATCAAAGGAGCTCCAAATCGCTTGGTCTATGGAACAACTAAAGCCGCCGTCATTGGACTCACCAAGGCGGTAGCAACCGATTACATTACCAAAGGGATCAGATGCAATTGTATTTGTCCCGGCACTGTAGACAGCCCGTCGTTACACCAGCGCTTAGAGGCAACTGGTAATTACAAGAAGGCGATGAAAGACTTTATAGCAAGGCAACCAATGGGTCGTATTGGATTTGCTGAAGAAATTGCAGCCTTAGCAGTGTACTTGGGCTCAGACGAAAGTAATTTCACCACCGGACATGCTCATGTTATTGATGGCGGTTGGTCCAATTAATTGGGGAAAAAATGACTAATAAAATGCTGAGATCACGTTTATGGTTCGATAATCCTGATGATAGAGAGATGACGGCTTTATATCTTGAGCGCTACCTTAATTATGGGCTCACAAGAGAAGAACTGCAATCTGATCGCCCAATAATTGGTATTGCTCAAACCGGTAGTGACCTTAGCCCGTGCAATAGACATCACATTGAATTATCTAAACGGGTAAGAGATGGAATTAATGCCGCTGGAGGTACAGTAATCGAGATACCTGTTCACCCAATACAGGAAACCGGAAAAAGACCAACAGCAATGCTGGATAGAAACCTTGCCTATCTTTCTTTGGTTGAGACTCTTTTTGGATATCCAATTGATGGCGTTGTTCTTAACATCGGATGTGACAAAACCACACCGGCTCTTTTAATGGCGGCAGCAACGGTAAATATACCAGCAATAGCCTTATCAGTTGGGCCAATGCTTAACGGATACTACCGAGGGCAGCGGACTGGTTCTGGGACAATAGTTTGGAAAGCACGAGAACTGCTCGCGACTGGCGAGATTGATGACGATGGATTTATGGATCTAGTTGCATCCTCTGCTCCTTCAACCGGTTATTGTAATACAATGGGCACGGCAACAACTATGAATTCATTAGCGGAAGCTCTAGGGATGCAATTACCTGGCTCTGCTGCCATACCAGCGCCTTACCGCGAACGAGGTCAAGTGGCATACGCAACTGGTAAAAGAATTGTAGAAATGGTTTCCGAAGATTTGAAACCGTCAGATATTATGACTCGAGAGGCTTTCGAAAACGCAATAGTTGTTAATTCGGCAATTGGTGGCTCAACGAATGCTCCCATTCACTTAAATGGAATTGCTAAACATCTAGGAATAGAACTCGATAATGATGACTGGCAAAAAATAGGTTTAGAAATACCCCTGTTGGTAAATTTGCAGCCGGCAGGTGAATATTTAGGTGAAGACTATCATCGCGCTGGAGGTGTGCCTGCGGTTGTAAGCCAACTTATGTCTAAAAATTTGTTACCGCATCCGAATGCCTTAACAGCAAACGGTAAGACTATGGGTGAAAATTGTAAAAATAAAGAGATTATAAATACGGACGTCATCAAACCAATTGATAAACCAATGCTGCCAAATGCGGGGTTTATTAATATGAAAGGTAATTTATTTGATAGCGCAATAATGAAAACAAGCGTTATTAGTGAAGAATTCAGAGAGAGATATCTTTCCAACCCTAAAGACCCCAATGCTTTTGAAGGCCGCGCAATTGTTTTTACAGGTCCAGAGGAATTCCACAAAGATATTGATGATCCTTCTCTGAATATTGATGAAAATTGTCTACTGATAATGCGGGGAGCTGGACCAATCGGATATCCTGGTGGCGCTGAAGTCGTTAATATGAGACCGCCCTCTTACTTATTAGAAAAAGGTATACACTCGTTACCTTGTATCGGAGACGGACGTCAATCAGGAACTTCTGGTTCACCGTCAATTCTTAATGCATCACCAGAAGCAGCCGATGGTGGTGGTTTAGCATTGATCAAGAATGATGATATAGTGCGAGTTGATCTGAATAATTTTACCGTAAATGTTTTACTTGATGAAAAAGAACTCAATTCGAGAAGAGAAAAATTAGATGGCTCATTCCTACAGCCTGAAAGCCAAACTCCATGGCAAGATATATTTAGAGAAAAAGTTAATCCTTTCAGCGAAGGAATGACCTTAAAAGGTGCTGAAAAACATAAAAATATAGCGGCACTACATGTGCCTCGAGATAACCATTAAAGGAAAAAAAATGAAACTATTACGTTATGGGAAAATTGGAAATGAAAGACCAGGCGTCCTGGACAAAGATGGGAATATTAGAGATCTCTCTGGCCATATAGATGATATTTCTGGAGCTGTTCTAAATGAGACTTCGCTTAATAAGCTAAGGGAAGTAAATTTAGAAGACCTGCCCACTGTTGAAGGAACGCCAAGGTTAGGAACATGTGTTGCTGGCATAGGTAAGTTTATGTGTATTGGTCTAAATTATGCTGATCACGCTGCTGAAACTGGAGCTAGTATTCCGGAGCACCCTATCTTATTTATGAAAGCTAATTCAGCAATCGTAGGTCCTAATGATGACGTGATTATGCCCAGAGGATCCACAAAGACAGACTGGGAAGTTGAACTGGGTGTAGTGATAGGAGAAACAGCCAAATATGTTTCAGAAGAGAATGCTTTGGATTACGTGGCCGGGTACTGCGTCTGCAACGATGTCAGTGAAAGACATTTTCAAGCAAAGTTAACAGGGCAATGGACTAAAGGAAAATCATGCGACACGTTTGGACCAACCGGCCCATACTTGGTGACAAAAGATGAAATTCCAGATCCCCAAAATCTTGATATGTGGTTAGACGTCAACGGAAAGCGTATGCAAAAGGGCAATACAAAAACAATGATTTTTACAGTTTCTCAAGTTATAGCTCACCTTTCCACATTATTTACACTACATCCAGGCGATGTAATTTCCACGGGCACACCACCCGGAGTAGGTATGGGAATGAAACCAGAGCCAATCTACTTGAAAGAAGGTGATGTAATGGAAGTTTGGATCGATGGTCTAGGTAAACAAAGGCAAGTAGTTTTGCAGGATGCCTAAGCATAAACTTTTGCAAATAGGCAATATAACTTCAAGGATGGCTAACAGGCTGACAGGAAACTTTGAGATAATTGAATATTTTGGTAGTAATGACAAAAACAAATTAATTGCTGAACATAAAAAAGAGATTGCATGTATACTCACCGATGGTCACTGGGGTGTTCCGGACAACCTTATAGAAAGACTCCCAAACTTAAAAATAGTATCAAGTTACGGGGTGGGATACGACGCGATTGATGCTAATTTTGCAGCATCTAAAAATATCACTGTCACTCATACCCCTAATGTTTTAAACGATGAGGTTGCCGATACGGCCATTATGCTATGGTTGGCAACCTATAGAAACCTCATTCAAGCTGATAAGTGGGTCCGTGAAGGAAATTGGGAGAAAAAAGGCGCTTTCCCCTTTTCCAAAACTGTTCAAAAACAGAAAGTTGGTATCCTAGGCCTTGGTCGGATAGGTGAGACAATTGCAAAACGTGTAAAAGCTTTTGATGCAGAGGTTCATTATCATTCTCGATCAAAAAAGAATAACAACTACCAATTTCATGCATCTCCGAAAGAATTAGCTAAAAATGCAGACGTATTATTCGTCATTACTCCAGGTGGAAACGAAACAAAACATTTAGTAGATACAAGCGTATTAAAGGCGCTAGGGACTTCAGGGACACTCATTAATATTTCTAGAGGCAGCGTTGTTGACGAAAGGGCTTTAATAGAGGCTCTTCAGACAGGTACAATTGGTGCCGCTGGGCTGGATGTATTTGATGCTGAACCTTTTGTACCAATTGAATTAAAAAAAATGCCAAATGTGATCCTGACCCCGCATATAGGCAGTGCCACAAATGAAACACGTCAAGCGATGGGCGATCTTACTTGCGATAATTTAGTATCTTTTTTTAAGACTGGACAAGTTTTAACTCCCGTACCTGAGTGTTCAAAATTGAATATTCAACAATGACAAAAATAAATAGCTTGGCACTTATTATTTCAAACTACCGCTTGATGAAGTTCTTATAGACGCCAAACATGGAAATCTCTCTCATTTTGAACTGATCATTTCTCAAGTTTTTGACCAAGATGGCTATAGCCCCCACCAAACCAGAAACTGGGGTTGAATTCGATTTTGAGAAATTAAATTTCTACAACGAAACATAAAAATATCGATCATAGAGTTTACGAAAGGAAATTAAGAGGATTTTTGATATCTCTAAGCACTCATTTTTTTCTGGTCGTGGTTTTTTAACTGGTCAATGACCGACAAAAACTTTCCGCTCCAATTTAAATCAGTAGTGCCCTGAATTTTAGCAGCGTCAACTAAAAATTCCGTTTGAGGCAGGGGCTTTGCAAAGACCGTTGCAGGTGCTGGCAAAATCATACTCACAAATGATTGAAATGTAGAGAACGCCAATAATTTGGTTTTAGTAAACTTATTTGTTTTCGCTCTTAAATTTATATTGTCATATTTATTCTTTTTGATTTCAGTCCCAATAGCCGAATAAATATGTCTGGCTGCAAACATAGCTGGCCTAACCTTTGGAGGAAGAAAAGCAATACCCGCTTCAGATCGATGGTAAAGAGTTTGAGCTTGACCCAATAATCTTTTTGTAAATCGAACAGTGCTTTGGGATTGAGTTGGCTCAATTAAAAATTGTGCCGGATCCAATCCTTCCTGTTGAAACCAATCAAGTGGAATATATAGACGACCTTCTTGCGCATCTTCTCCAATATCTCTGGCTATATTCGTTAATTGCATAGCCACACCCAGATCACACGCACGAGAAAGAACTTCCGCTCTACGTTCTCCCATAATCACGCACAGCATTACACCCACTGACGATGCCACTCTTGCCGAATAAGATATTAATTCATCAATATTATTATATTGCTTTGACATAGCATCCCAGACAAACCCTTCAAAGAGAGCCTCTGGAAGCGCTCTTGGCATATCAAATTTGTCCACCATACTTGCAAAAGCACGATCCATGGGATGATTTCGCGGCGTACCGGCGTAGACAAGATCTAATCGCTGCACCAAATCATAAATTGAAGCTGACTTATCTTTTTTTAAGTCGACTTCATCATCAGCAAGGCGACAAAATGCATACAAAGCCAAACATGGTGTTCGAACAGATTCTGGCAAAGCTAGAGATGCAGCATGAAAAGATAAAGAGCCATGCAGTATCGCTTTTTTACAGTATTCAATATCACTTTCGATAGTATTCATGAGTTAAGCCTTATATATGACGCATCCGGAATTAACTTAGCCATCACCTCTGCCGAAGTGACAACACTTGGAATTCCTGCTCCAGGATGAGTTCCAGCACCAACAAGAAATAAATTTTCTATTTCCTCACTTATATTATGGGGTCGAAACCACGCTGATTGAAAAATTCTTGGTTCAAGTGAAAAACCTGCTCCATAAGGGCTAAGATATCTCGAAAGGAAATCTTCGGGATTCAACGTAAATTCAGTTTCAATATTTTCAGAAAACCCAGGAATAATTTCATTTAGTACACGTCGAAGTTTTTCTTTATAGAGGTCACCCATTTCTTTCCAATCTACAGGAGAGTTGGTTTTTAAATTGGGGACAGGTGAAAGCGCATAAAATGCATCAGATCCGTCTGGCGCAACTGTTTGATCAGTACAGGATGGTCGATGTAAATAGATAGACATATCGTCGGCTAATACTTTTTTATCGAAAATATCCTTTAATAAACCTCTATAACGTGGGCCATTAATGATTGTGTGATGCCCTACATCTTTCCAAAAATCTTTCGTGCCTTTTGTCCCAAAATACCAAACAAATAAACCCATCGACCATTTTGATTGATCTAATTTTTTGTTCGTCCAACGGGACTTTTTTGATGATTTAATAAGGTTCGTGTACGTCCATCCAGGATCTGCATTAGATACAACAATATCTGATTTAATTGTTCTGCCATCAGATAATTTAACACCTGATGCCCTACCCTGATCTACCAAAATCTCCTGGACACTTTGATTGAGGAAAATATTGCCACCCTGTCTCTTTACAACACCTCCCATTGCATCGGCCAAAGCTTGTACACCCCCTTGTACATAATGAACTCCAAAAGCCTTCTCAAGATGGCTCACTAGAATATACATGGACGTAACACGCCTAGGATCC
>Ga0255784_10002514_pt1 | contig 14308 bp, 9 predicted proteins | sample 101ome_14_FD_179982 | JGI IMG/M metagenome (GOLD analysis project Ga0255784, IMG submission 179982) | Coastal salt marsh microbial communities from the Groves Creek Marsh, Skidaway Island, Georgia - 101403AT metaG (version 2) | ecosystem: Environmental > Aquatic > Marine > Intertidal zone > Salt...
CCCCCGCGCGCGATACGTTCGTCATCGCCTCGGCTCGAGCGACGGCGTCGCGAACCGCCTCCATCGGCACGTCGGACCATGACGCGTCGTGCGGCACGACGAGCGTCGACACGGCGCGTCTCGTCGCGCTCGCCTCGAACGCGTCGACGACGTTCATCGGAATGGATTCCGGCACGCCGCACGCGCGCACGATGCCGCCGTGTTCACACACCGTCTTAGCCAACGCCTCGACGTCGTTATCGAGCAACGCGCCGCGTCCGCGGTGAAACGTCGACGTGTCCCCGACGACGTGAACGACGGGACTCCGTCCTCTCGACGCATTGTGCGAATTCGACAGCGCGTTCGCCAGACCGACGTAACAGTGTAACAGCGTCATCGCGCGTCCACCGGAGCGTCCGCGTACGCGCGCAAACCCGTCGGCGGCGCCCGAGGCGATGTTTTCGTGCAACACGAGGACGCTCTTGACGTCTTCGGGACGACGGGACAGCGCGCCGACGAGGTGCATCTCTGATGTGCCCGGATTGGCGAAACACACCTCGACGCCGGACGCGATGGCGACGTCGACGAGCGCGTCGGCGCCAGACATCGTTTTCGATGGTTCTTTGTCGTCACGCATGGCGAACCGCGCGCGTGAGAATGTGGAGCAGACGTTCTCGCGGTGTCTCGGGAAGCGCGTCATTGTTTCGATGCGCCGAAAAACGACGCGACTCGACCGAAGACGCCGAGACGAGATTCGGTCTGTGGCGTCGCCGACGCGTCGTCATTCGGTTTCGGAGCGTTCGTCGACGCGTTGCCGAACATGCCCTTGAAGGCTTTGCCGGATTCGCGCTCGCGAGCTCGAACGACGGCGTCGAGTTCGCGAATCGCCACGGCGACGGCGGCGTCTTTACCGCCGGCGAGTCTCTGTGAACGCACGTAATCCTCGCGCGCGGCGTCCTCTTGTCCGAGCGCGAACCGCGCCTTGCCTCGTCTGTAATACGCCTTGGCGTTCGCCTCGTCCACCTTTAACACGAACGCGACGTGCGTCAACACGTCGGCGTACGATTTAAGACGCAAATGCGCCGCCGCTAAATTTCCGTGCACGGCGACGAATTCTGCGTGCGCCTCCTCCTCGTACTTGTCGAACAATTGCATCATGAAATCCTCCGTCAAGTACGTCAACGCCATAGAATACTCACGAATCGCCCGCGCCGCGTCCCCGGCGACGAACAACTCGTTTCCTCTCGCTCGATGTCCTCTCGCCGCGGCGACGCGTTCCTCGTACGTCATATCCCTCTGCACGCGCTCCGGCGCCTCCGCGCTCCCTCTCGCGTCTAAAATCTCTAAATCTAAAATCAATCGTCTATTCTTCCCCACGCTCGGAAACGAAAAGTGTCCCTCCTCGCCGTACGCCAACGACGCCGGCACGTCGAACGTCGCCCGCTCGCCCGACGTCATCGTCCGCGCGCACGCGTCCATCGCCTCGACGTTCGCCCCCGCCCTTCGTCCGTCCACGAGCGCGTCGTTCAGTCCGAACCGTTCGCTGACGACGAATTGCACCGGTTCCATGTCGGCGCGCGTGTCTCGGACGACGTCGCCCGTCTCGGCGTCTCGCAACGAAAAGTGCGCTGTCGACGGTCCCGACGGCTGAAAGTCAGTCCGCGCTCGCGTCGCGATGTCTCGTCGAACGGCGCGCGCGCGAGGACGAGGAGACGTACCGTAACACGTGGCGCCGAGCGGGACGACGCGCGCGCCGTCGTCGCCGCGTCGCGCGATGGTTTTCGTCATCGGCGCGTCGGGCGGTGATTTCTCGTGCGGCACCGTCTCGACCGACGACGACGACGACGCGCGCGTCATGACGACGACGGTGACGGAAGTATCGCCGTCGTCGTCGCGTCGCCGTCCGTCCGTCGGTCGAGACGGCCGAGGGCGCGGTGTGTCGACGTCGTCGTCGTCACTCGGGCGCGCTTTGACTTTCGATTTCATGGCGTCGCTCGGATTCCCTCCCGCGGCGCAGCCGGACATCGTGCGCGCGGCGCAAAAGGACGATACGTACGCGACGGTGCGTCTCGACGCGTCGTCTCGCGCGTCGCTCGCGTCTCTCGCGCGTCTCGCGTGCGCAATCGCGCGCAGACGTGACTGACTAACGACCCGGTGGTTTCGTCGTCGCCTAGCTCGTCGCCGAACGATTCAGCGACGCGTGCGCGCGCGCAGCGGGTCCTCGATTTTGCGTTCGCTACGCCGGGGTCATTCGCGCCGTCGGAGGCGCGCTGTACCCGGCGCTGACGTCGCTCGCGGGGACGAGGACGCTCGGTGAGGAATATTGCGACTTGACGTGTCGAGACGCGAGCGGCGGTGCGCCCGGTCCGCGGGCGCGGTGGACGCGATTTCTCGTGAGCGCGTTCGGGGAAGAGATCGTGCGCGCGCTTCGAGGACGCGTGGTGCGAAACGTCGAGCGAGGCGTGACGCTCGAGGACGGGGCGTCGACGCGCGCGCGCGCGGCGGACGCGGCGGCGAGAACCGCGCTCGCGCTCGCGGGTGAACGCATCGAGCGCGGCGACGGACGATCGGTGAGCGAGAATCTCTCGCACGGGGCGCAGATGATCGACGCGAGAGGTGGATTCGCGAACGCGGCGCACGTGGCATTGTTTTACGCGTACGGCGAGTATTACGAGTGGAGTTGTCGCGCCGCCGGCGTGCGGCGCGCCTTCACGGGGGCGTACGCGGGCGAAGAGCGACCGAGTTACGCCGTGTTGGGTGCGTTCATTGCGTTTCAACTCGCCGTCGTCGCGTGCGAACACGCATACGCGCTCGCGAGCGCGGGACGCGCGTCCTCCGCGTCCTCCGCGTCGGCGTCGACGCGCGCGTCGACCTCGACGTGTTACGAAGCCGACGGCACTCCCGCCGCGGACGCGCCCATCGAACGCGACGTCGTCGTCATCGAACGCGACGTCTTCGGCCGCGTCGTCGGCGGCGATACCGATCGTCCATCGTCGTCCACCGCGTCGCCGCTCGTCGCCGCCAAGTGCGCGCTCTGTCTCTCGTCGAGACGCGCGCCCGCCGCCACGCCGTGCGGGCACGTCTTCTGTTGGCGATGCATCGCCGGGTGGACGAGTAAAAAACCCGAGTGTCCGCTCTGTCGCGCGCCGTCGTCCCCGCAGACGCTCGTGCCGCTGAGTAATTTCGCGTAGACAAAGTCGATACGGTAGAAATAGACATAGAAGATAGTGTTGAGCTCCTCCGAATGGGTGCGCCCGCGCGCGACACTCGCCCGCGCGCGCCTCACCTCGCCGACGCGCGACGAACGAGCGCGCGAATGACGGCCATGTCGTCGTCGACCGCGCGCGAGTCCGATCGACTCCTCGGCGCGACGGAGGAGACGCTCGCGTCGTCGTCCGGGACGCAGCACGCGCGCGAGCGGGCGACCAAGGAAGGATACTCGCTTCGCGCGCTCACGGTGGGCGTCTTCATGGCGACGTGCGCGGTGTGGGTGGCGTTCGCGAAGGAGTTGTCGGGGCTATCGACGCTGGACGACGCGATGGACGACGTGGGTGGGGAGTTTGAGAGCGTCGTGGGCGAGGCGGCGACGGCGTTGGGAAGAACGTGGCGAGGCGCGTGGGCGTGAATAATACGGAATACCGGTAGAATAGATGTAGATTGTAGTGGTGATGTCGAGTTGTGGAGACGCGCGCGCGGCGGTTTCTAGGTGTACTACTACGCGATCTCGAGCGAGGCGAACATGGCTTTCCAATCCGGCGCGCTCGACGTCGGCGCGCCGTTTCGCACCTCAAACGCGAGCGTCTGTCCCGGTTTCGGTGGACGCGTCAGCGCGCGCGCGCACGTCTCGGCGAGATCCTCGACGGAGACATCTCCAGACATGTCGTCTCCTTGCCCCAACACGATCTCTCTCTCGCCTCCGGGCTCGCGACGCACCGCGCACGGTCGCACCACCGTCACCGCCAAACCGCTCGCTCGCGCGCGCGCCTCTCGCCCGCGATCCCCTCTCGCCCGCACGTCCGCGTCCGCGAACAACCCACCCGACGCGCTCTTTGCGCTCGACACGAGGACGAGATGTTTCACCCCACGTCGCACGCACGCGTCGAGAAGCTCGTTTTCCAGCGACCCCGTCACCACCACCGCGCGCACGCCGTTCAACCGCGCCCCCGCGCTCCACTCGTTACTTGCCACGTTAACGTACGGCCCGAACCGCGTCTCTGCCAGCGCGATTCGGTCTCCATCGCACGCCGCGACGACGGACGCCTTGGCGAGCACCAATCGCATGACGACGGATTCGCCCACGCCGCCGCCGCCGACGGCGTCCGTCACCAATATGGACGTCTTGGGCGTGTCCAGCTCGACGTCCCGTTCGTCCTCCTCCGACGCCTCGTCGTCGACCACGTCGTCGATAGGGTCGTCCGCGCGCGTGCCGTCGCCGACGGAACTGTCGGAACCGTACCACCGACGGAGCTTACGGCCGCCCTCGAGCATGTCGATGACGCCATCGAACAAATTTTGTTTCTTGGCGCGAGCGACGGACGCGCGGCGCGGCGACGGACGCGCGCGGGACGGAGAGGTGCGCCGCTCAGTGATGGACGCCGCGCGCGCGAGGGCGGCCATGATGGACGTCGCGACGGCGGGGGGCGTCGGACACTGACGCGGGACGGCGAGCGACGGGCGAGAACGCGCGCGAGCATATTTAGAAAAGCTGTGCGTACGTGCGTTTCAACGACAAATCGCGCGTTACTCCGAGCGCTCGGGATCGACAAAGGTGAGCGGGACGAGCGCGACGTCGCCGGTCTCGAAGGCGACGGCGATGGTGGCTCGAATGCGACCCGCGCCGACGGGACGCGGGGTGGAGACGCGCAGCGCCGTCGCCCTCGCGCGCGCGTTCGCGTCGTCGTCCGGGGAGTCAAAGTACCCGATGAGACTGGCGCTGACGATGTTCAGGGTGCGCGTGGCGTAGACGGCGACGACACCGTCCTTTTCGCCGCCTCGGAGAATGAGGCAGAGACGCGAGCTCGATGCGTCCCACGCCATGTCGGCGATGTCGCGGTCGCTCGAACCCGACTCGGACGACGACGCGACGATGTCTGGAAGTTCTAGAGGTAAGACATGCGCCGCGATCTCGCTCACGGCGTCTCGCGGGGAGAGGTGCACGGCGGAGAGTTTGACTGAGCCGCGCGTGGCAACGAGCGCCACCGGCGCGCGGCCGCGTTTGCCCTTCACCGCGCCCCACGCCACGGCGGTCACCTCGCGACCGTTCGTGCTCCACTTTCGGCACGTCATGTCATCGCATCGCCACACGGAGAATCCCTCACCGACGTGCGCGGCGAACAGGTACCCACCGCACGGACTGAAGGCGACCTCGGAGACGCCCGCGGCGCCGCCGCCCAACGGCGAGTACGTCCCCGCGCTCACGTCCCAACAGTGAATCACGCGAGACTTGCGCGAACACGCGGCGAGCAAACGCCCACACGGACTCCACGACACGGATTCCGCCGCACACGCGCCTCCCGGCGGCGCCATCGGCCCCGCGTCGTGCGCGCCTCGCTCGTTATAAATCGTCAACCTCCATCGATACCCGCTCACCTTCCCGCTCGTCCCGCTCGCCGCCATCGCTCGAACCTTGGCCGCATCGATCGGACTCAACGCGCCCGTCTCGCTCGCCACCGCGCTCGTCGCTCGCGTACCCCGACGCTCTCTCGTCCACACGCACGTGCCCGACGCGCCGACCAACGCCAACGCGCGTCCGTGTCCCGGTCGCCACGCCATTCGCTCACACCGTCCGTGCGCGCGGTGTCGAAGCGTCGTCACCTCCCCATCCTCGTTTTCTTCGTTTTCATCGCCCCTGTGCGTTCGAATACCACCCTTGGCGTCTCTGGAGACGTCCCGCGCGACGCACCGACCGCCGCCGTCCGCCGTCGCCAAGATTTCCCTCCTCGGATGCCACGCCAGCGCGCTTCGCGTCGTCGCGTCGTCGCGCCGCGCGCGCGACGGCACAATCTCGGTGAGCGCACTGTCGGCGAACACGACGTCGCGAACGGCGCGCGCGACGCTCGATACCGTCGCGACGAGGGAATCAGAAGAGTCAGCGCGCGATTCGTTCGTTGACCCCCGACGCGCGCACGCGGCGCGCACCTGCGCGGGCGTCGCGTGGACGTCACCGAGCGCGCGAGAGGTGCGTGCGATGACCCCCTCGTCGTCGCGCGCGACGAATTCGCAGTCAATCTCCTCGAGCGCGCGCATGGCGTTGGTCGAGGAAGCGTCGACGTGTGGGGACGGCGAGGTCGACGCGCGCGGCGTCGACGACGACGCCCGGGACGCGCGCGCCAGGGGACGAGGCACGAGTGTGCGATGCGAGGTGAGTGGGTACTATTTACGTCTGTATCTGGTGTCACAATGAATGAGAATCAAAAGAAACTCTCGGCGGCGCGTTTCTTACCGCCGCCGTGGGAAAGTCGCGACTTTGTCGATTTCGGCGGCGCCGAGTACGTCTTCCCGTGAATCGGACGAAAGATGGTCTTCGTCGGCGTCATGCGGAGGTTTCGCTTACCCTTGGCGGTGTTGATGGGCGCGCGCGCGTCCGGGGCGGAATACGTGATGCCGTCATCGTTCCACATGAGTCGTCGCGTTCTCGGCGACATGGATGGGGAATCGAGCGAATCGAGCGACGGCGTCGGAGACGCGCTGTTGCCTCGATCGACGAGGGCGCGCATGGCGACCATCTTTGAACCGTCCCGCGTGTCGTCATTCGGAGACGTCTTTGCCTTTTTCTTCTTCGTTTTCGGCGCGTCGTTGGCGTCTTCGTTTTCGGCGCGCTCGGCGGCGGCGGCCGACGCCTCCTTGGCCAGGCGACGCTCCTTCTTTCTACGTTTCTTCTCTCTTTTCTTCAACTCATCCTCGCTCGCCCCGTCGCTCGCGGCGCGTTTCATCTTTTTCTCCTTCTTCTTTTTCGTCTTCTTGTCCGCCGAGTCGTCGGCGGGCGTCGCGACGCCGTTCTTCTTCGCCTTTTTCTTCTTCTTCGGCGGCGACGCCGCCTCGATGTCTTCAGCTTCGGGATCGACACCGCGCGCCTCGGCGTCCTTGGTGATCTTATTCGCCCCTCGCTTCAACATGCCGTGCAACTCGTACAAGTTTTCTCGACACACGTCCTCGACGCCGTCTCTCGCGCCCAACGAAATTGCCGTCTCGCACAACGTCTTCAATCCGCTCGGCGTCAGTCTCGCCGCGCGCGGGTTTTCCGTCGCGCGCGAGGGATCACACAACGGTTCGAAAACGTCCTCGCGAATGCGTCGCAACAACACTTGGCTCTCCTCCGTCTCCATCGCGCGCACGAACACCATCAAAAGCGTCGCCAACGCGCTTGACGGTATCGGCGTCGGCGCGCCTGCGCGCGCCTCCCCGTCGTCCATCTCCAACCCGCTCTCACCCTTACACACCGCGTCAACCTCTCTCAAAAACGTCTCCGCGACGTGCAATTTAAATCCAATACCGTGAGTCGCGTCTCCGAACACGCCATCCGCCAGCACCTCGCGCAGACGCTCCGTCGAATCCCATCGCCGTTCGCCCGCGAATCGCAACGCGTGATGCAACACTCGTCTCGACAACAAACAAAATTTATCCATCCTGTGTTTATCGATCCCGCTCCACTCCGTCCGCATCGTCCACATGCACGCCCACGCGTACGACATCGCCACCTCTCGATTCAACGCGTGCATCAACGCCCCCATCTTATCCGCCACGTCGAGTTGCGTCGCCCGACCGTCCGCGTGCCAAAACGAGTAAAACAACCCTCGCCACAGTTTCCTCGCGTCGAGCTCATCGAGCGACTCTCGACCGGCCAACCACTTGGAGACGGCGACGAAGGCTTTATCTCGCACGTGCGCGTCGCTGTCCGCGAGTTTCTTCGCGAACGACGAGCTCATGACGCGCGTCACCGGCGCGGGAAGATGAAACCGCGGCGGCGGCGGGACGTCTCCGCGCGTGCGCGACGAATGCGGACACCGGCGCGCGGTAAAACCAGGCGGGGCGACGACGAAGGTCGCACGTCTCGCGTCACACGCTCGCGCGCGGTCGAGCGACGAGCGCGCGGGCGTGTGACGCGCCGCCGCCGCCGCCGTCGTCGCCTGGGGGGGTCGAAATTATTTTATTAAATTGTATTACTTCCCACAATAGGTGTCATATGTCCGTATACATACAACATGTAAAATTCGTTAGTGCTTCTCGGGATATGTGTGTTGCGTATTGCGCGCCGCGAGCGTCACCACGCGGCGAGCGTCGGATCGACGACGCCGACGACGCGTCTCGCGGTTTCAAAGGCACACACGACGGCGGCGTACGTGCGCCACGCGCGCGCGATGTCGTCGGAGGCGTCGACGCGACGCGAGAGGGAGGACGCGGCGCGAAGGGCGAAGTCGCAGGTGGAGCGGAGCTTGAGAAGTCTGTCGACGTGACGACGGACGAGGGCGCGTTTGGTGACGTCGGTGGTGCGCACGGGTGGAATCGGGAACGCGCCGTGAGGTCGGTGGGCGTTGTTGTTGTTGGTGGTGGTGGTTTTGGTCGTGCGGACGTCGTCGCGGGAGGTCCACGCGGCGAGACGGCGGTCGATGACGCGAGACGCGAAATCCCACGCGCGCGTCACGAGGGCGAGAGAACCCACGACGTCGATCGTCATCGCGTTCGGTTTCGATTTGAAGCGCGCCGAACGCATCGCCGGCTCGGTGTCCGGCGCGTCGGCGCGCGAGAGAGTCATCGCGGTGAGTTCTCCGAAGGCGCCGTCGACGAATCGCTCGAGCGTGACGAAATCATCCGCGGATGCGATTTCGTGCGCGATTCGATCGACGCCGTCGGTGTCGTTGGCGATCGCCGACACTGCGGCGACGTCTACGGTCGCGACGGCGTCGACGAGCGTCTTGACCAACGTCGAGTGATGCGCCAACGTTCCGTCGGGATGTCGCCTGGCGAACGTTTCGGCGAGCGCGGACCGTACGGACGCTTTCGCTCGCTGGACGGCGTCGATGCCGCGCTCTAAAACGGCGGCGAATGAAATCTGGGACGTTCCATTCACGTGCGTCGCGCGTCGACGAATGCTTTCAAACTCTTTCGTCGCTGCGGCGGACGATTTCCCCGAAAGCGGCGCAAGAAGAAACGCGAGCGCTCGCGCGCCCTCGTCGACGCTCATGATGGGCGCCGCGTCCAGGTCGGGCGATTCCACGAGCACGAAACGCACGTGTCGAATCAAACGCATCGCGTGTGCAAACTCGAATGTGTCGACGTCCTCGAGGACGCGCGCGAACACTTGCGCCCACTCGCTCGCCGCTCGCCGTCTCGCGAGTGCGTTGAAGAACATTTTGCGGTGCAACTCACCGAGCGCGCGCGAACCGTGACGTTTGTAAAAGTACGTCGACGTGTGACGTTTGATATCGTTTGACGTCATTCTCGTCGTCGTCGACGACGACACTCTCGCCAGATCGAACACGATGAGCGTCGCGTTTCGATGCGTCGTCTCGGCGTCTAAATCTTCGGCGACGTCGGCGTAGAACCGAATCTCGTCGTCGTCACCCGTTTCGGGCACGAGACGGTCTCGACCGGACGAACACGCGTCGCGATGACCATCATCGGCGACCGCGCGTCGCGCGTCCACGGCGATCTCGGACGGCGTCTCTTCGCGCGTCGATTCGACTTCGCGCCCGGCGACGTCGTCGTCGTCGGACGACGTTGACGACGACGACGTACGTGCAACCGCGTCGACATCGTCCGCGACGACTACGCACGCATCGTCATCACCGACGCGCGCATCACTCACGCGCACCGTCGCCTTGACGCACGCCAATTCACACCTCGCCGCTCTCGCCTCGGCTTCGGCGCGCGCACGATAACGCTTTTCGCGCGTCAACTCATCCCTCAACTCCCTCGCGCGCGCGCGCTCCCGCACCCGCGCCCTCGCCTGCGATTTCGACTCCTCTCGCGCGCATGACGCCACCAAATCCAACGCCTCGAGCGCCTCCTCCACCGCGGCGACATCCTCTCTAGACGCGTCTCGCGCGCGAAGCCCCGCCACCTTGGCCTCCGCGCGCGCCACCGTCGATTCCAACAGACTCATCGCGCGCGACGCGTCCGCGACGTCGACCGACTCGCGAGAGACGACGGCGTCGCCTCGACGAAATCCCAGCGACGTCGCCGCCCCCGCGCGTCGTCGAGCGATGACGCCCACGTTCTCGGACTCGAACAGTTTTTTCGAGCGCAACGCGGCGGCGCGCGCGCGCGACGCGACGGACGACGTCTCGCGCGGCGCGAGACGGTCCATCGCGACGCGTCCGAGACGCGCGAGACGTTGCGACGCGTCCGCGACGCGCGCGAGACGACGTCGACGGACGTCGCCGCGCCCAAAAATAACTCTGCTCGAGAATCAAATCGTCGTCACACCGCGCTCGAGCGATGCGCCTCTGTTGTGCCGTCACCGCGCGCGCGACGCGCGACGCGCCGACGCCGCGCGTCGACGCGGGCCACCAACGCGTGATTCGCGCGTCGTCGAGCGCGGACGCGGCCGAGACGCCGGCGCGCGTCCCGAAACGTCCGAGACGGGACGCGCTGGCCCTGTTAGGTTTCACCGCGTGCGCGACGCTCGCGCCCGACAGCGCGCGCGGGGGCGAAGCGTCGACGTCGACATCGTCGTCGATCGCGTCGTCGTCCACGTTTAGCGTGGAGACGCGCGCGTTTCGCGTCGCGAACGTGCCGTCGTTTTACGAGGAGGTTGATTTGGGCGCGAGCGCGGCGGCGGCGAGCTCGGAGACGTTTCTGCGCGACTCTCGATTCGGTCTCGCCGGAAACGTCATACAATTGTCCTCGCAGACCGCGTCGTCCGGCGGACCGCGATCGCTCGGCGATATCGGCACTGCGGAGACGGTGGCGAAACGGTTGGTCGAGGCAGAAAACGCGAAATCGAGAGGGCGCGCGGCGGCGACGCTTCGACGCGTCGACACACGCACGACCGCCGGCGTCGACTATTACGACATCGTCTACGAAAAGACCATCGCCGTTCCACGCGTTGTGCAAACGACCCTCGCGTTGGACGCGAAACCGAACGGGTCGTCGACGCTGTACACGCTCGCCGTCGAGACGGACCGAGGTCGGTACGACGCCGACGAGGCCGCGTTTCGAGCCATCGCCGAGGGGTTCACCGTGTTCCCGGAGTGACGTCATTGCATCATCGTAGTTCATCGACGCGCCTTGTCATTCACGCCCGCCTCCCACACGGCTCGTCGTTCGTGCGTAAAAGTAAAAAGTGCGTATCGCCGGCTCGGCGTCCCCGCGCGCCTCACTCACCGTCGCCCTCGCGCGCCTCCGTCGCGCGTCATGGTCAAGGCGTACCTGCGGTACGAACAGGCGGCGGCGTGGGGCGTCGTCGCGACCGGTCTCGGTGACACGGCGGGCGCGCTGACGTACGTGCCGGCGTCGTCGAGCGACGACGTCGGCGGTGCGGCGGCGGCCGCGAGGGAACGATTGGCGGTGGCGGCGCTCGAGCGCGTGGGCGTCTGGGACGTCAAGCGCGCGCAGCGCGAGCGACAGTTGATCCCACCGAACGATCCGGACGAGCACGGGGTGACCAAGGCGGCGCCGAGGGTGACGTGCGTGGCGAGGTCGCCGACGGGTGATTTCCTGGCGAGCGGCGCGAGCGACGGAAGCGTTCGGTTGTGGTCGCTCATGGGCGATGAGTGCGATGTGACGTTTCGAGGACACAAGAGAGACGTGACGACGCTTCGGTTTTCGAGAGACGGGAGTCTGCTGGTGTCGGGAGGGAGAGATTCGGACGTGGTGGTGTGGGACGTCGCCGCGGAGAGCGGAATCACGCGTCTGCGAGGACATCGAGATCAAATTACGGATTGCGCACTCGTCGAGAGGAAGAACGCGAAGAGCGCGGATCTTTTTCACAGGTTTCTCGTGACGACGAGCAAGGATGGGTACGTCAAGGTTTGGGATTTGGGAACGCGGGCGTGCACGCAGACGCTGACGGGTTTCGACGGCGAGACGTGGAGCGTGGACGTGAATCCGACGCAGACGCGCGTCGTCATCGGTACCGCGGATCACAAGTTGCACGTGTACGATTGCGACGCGGCGCGGGATGGGTACAGTGCAGAGTCGCCGTTGTTCAAGATGGGCACGGTGACTCGAGGGCAAAAGGGACGAACGATGACGGTTCGGTACCACGAGACAGGCAACTACCTGGGCGTGCAGGGCGTCGGGCGAGGCATGGAGATTTACCGCGTTCGAGACGAGAGGGAGGCGGTAAAGAAACAAAAGCGTCGCCTGAAACGTAAACGCGAGAAAATGGAGGCCAAGGCACGAGAGGCGGAGGAGATGGGCGATTTGGAGGCGGCGCGAGAGGCGCGAGAGGACCACGACGAGGACGGTGCGCGAAGCGCCGCTGATGAGTTGGAGCTCGCTTCGACGATCACAACCAAGTCCAAGATGCGCGGTTTCGCTTTTTCCACGGAGACGCCCAAGAGATCTGACGTCATGTGCAAGGTGGCCGTGCTTCTCGACGACAACGCCATTCAAGAGTGGGAAGTCGTCGAAGAGGAGGAGCCGACCAAACTGCACGTTATCGAGAGTGCAGGTCACCCTTCCGACATTCGCGCCGTCGCCTTGTCGCCCGACGACGAGACGGTGCTCTCGTGCTCGAGCAACGGGAGTAAGCTGTGGAACGTGTCCGACGGCGCGTGTCTGCGGACCATCAAGGGCGGTTACGGCTTGTGCACGTCCTTCGCGCCCGGTGGTCGACACGCCATCATCGGTACGAAACAGGGTGCGATCGAACTCATCGACGTGAACGCGGGCACACAGCTCGCCGTGCCCGAGGCCCACGAGGGTGCGGTGTGGGCGTTCGCCATGCTTCCGGACGACAGCGGATTCGTCTCCGCGTCGGCGGATAAAACAGTGCGATTTTGGGAATGGACGTTGGATAAAAACGAAGACGGTCTACGCACGCTTAGCTTCAATCACACTCGGACGCTTCAGATGGCGGAGGACGTTTTGAGTTGCCAAATCAGCCCGGATGGAAAACTGCTCTCGGTGTCGTTGTTGGACAACACACTCAAGGTTTTCTTCGTCGACAGTCTCAAGTTTAATCTGTCGCTGTACGGACACAGATTACCGCCATTGTGTCACGACATTTCGAGCGATTCGCAACTGTTAGCCTCCGCGGGAGCGGATAAGAACATTCGCATCTGGGGTCTGGATTTCGGCGATTGTCACAGATCCATTTTCGCGCACCAAGACTCGGTCATGGCGCTCAAGTTTGTCCCGAAGACGCACTACCTGTTCTCGGTGGGCAAGGATAAGCTCGTCAAGTATTGGGACGCTGACAAGTTTGACCCGCTGTTGACTTTGGAGGCCCATCACGCGCCCGTGTGGTGCTTAGCGATTAGTAAGAAGGGCAATTTCGTCGTCACCGGGAGCGGCGATCGTTCGTTGCGCCTGTGGGAACGAACCGACGAACAGTTCTTTGTCGACGAAGAACAGGAGCGTCGACTCGAATCCATGCTCGACGAAGAGATCGACGAGCGTGTTCGTCCCAACACCGAACTCCCCGCCGAGGGCGAGGCTGGCATGGCTGGACGAAAGACGCTCGAGACGTTGACTGCGGCGGACGCCATCGCCGAGGCGCTCGACCTCGCCGATCACGAGACCAAGCGTCTCGCCGAACACGCCGCGGACACCGCCAAATCCGGCGGTAAAGTCGCTCCCATCCAACCCAATCCTCTGCTGTTGGGTCAACAACCGTCTACGTACGCTCTGAACGCCATCTCCAAGGTTCGCGCGAGCGAGCTCGAACAAGCCGTCCTCGTCCTCCCCTTCGAGTACGTCGCCCGCATCCTCCAACATCTCACCTCTTGGCTCATCGCCGGTCAAAAAGTCGAACTCACGTGTAAACTCGCCGCGCTCATCATGCGTCTCCACGCGCACGAGTTCGGTCGAGAACCACAGACGAGACGCGCGCTCGTCGAGCTCAGACCGCTCCTTCGCGCGAGGGCCAAGGAGGCGCGCGACATCATGGGATTTAATCTCGCCGGCATGCGCGCGCTCCGCGGATACATGCGAGACAACGAAACCGTCACCGACGGCATCGACGGCACCGATCCGTTCGCGTGAACGCGCGCGTCTCTCTCGGGATGATAATAAAAACACGTCTAGTTTCCTCCGTCGTCGTCGTCGTCGTCGTTTCGTCTGTCTTCACCCTCGCCTCGGCTCGGTGCGTGAAATCTCTGGTTATGCATCCGCACAGCGCGACTCGTCATGACCGCGCCGCGTCCGATGACGTCCGTCGCGC
>Ga0255784_10002535_pt1 | contig 14240 bp, 28 predicted proteins | sample 101ome_14_FD_179982 | JGI IMG/M metagenome (GOLD analysis project Ga0255784, IMG submission 179982) | Coastal salt marsh microbial communities from the Groves Creek Marsh, Skidaway Island, Georgia - 101403AT metaG (version 2) | ecosystem: Environmental > Aquatic > Marine > Intertidal zone >...
CCCAAGAGCAAGCAAACATCCGCAACGAGCGCAATGCTCGCATCTCCGCCCAACCTGTTGGTAGCGCAGTTCTCATCGTGAACTCCTACCTCGGCAACCCAAGCAAGTTCCTGCCCATGCTGAACTTCGTGGCGGGAGTTCGCCCAAGCGCTGTCAAGTCCATGGCTCGATTCATCTGCAACGTGCAGGACGGGTTCGTCCCCAACCCGAATGGAGGAGCTAAGGAGACATGCATCGACATGCTGACTGACCTGTACAACGACTACAAGGCACGAATCGAAGGGTGATGACTAGCATGGACATCTTCGCCCACATCTTGGGCATGTACGCAGGTTGGAGTTTGGTGCTCTCCTGCATACGAATCGGACTCAACATGACGTTAGACTACCTAGAAACTCAAACACAATGAAGCAAGACGTATATGACAAGGTGACCGAGCGCGTGCTCGATGGATTGAAGGCCAAAGGCATGGCATGGTTCCGACCATGGGAAGGTAGCGGTGGGCTGTCGCCTATCAACCGAGTGACGGGCCGTCCGTACAAGGGCATGAACGTGTTCTTCCTCTTCGCAGAGATGGAGGAGAAGGGTTACGAGCACAACGAATGGCTGACCTACAAGCAGGCAGAGAAGCTTGGTGGTCAGGTGCGCAAGAGAGAGAAGTCTGCCTTGGTCATCTTTTGGAACATCTTCTTCAAGGGAGAGGACGGCAAGCTGTACAAGAAGGAGTCTGAGATTCCTGTGGGCATGCCCTACGAGAAGCTGTTCTCCCTGCGCTCCTACAACGTGTTCAACATTGCCCAATGCGACGACATCGAGCCATTGCGGAAGTCTGTCGAGGCAGGAAACGATGGAACGCCTATCGAGCGAGCCGAGGCCATCTACGAGCAGTTCAACGGACGTCCAACCCTGAAGCAGGGAGGAGACCGCGCCTACTACATGCCTGCGAAGCACCATGTGCAGATGCCGAAGATGGAGTCCTTCGTGTCACCTGACGACTACTACAAGGTGCTCTTCCACGAGTTGACGCACAGCACAGGCCACGAGACGCTGTTGAACCGCAAGACCTTGGTGGACATGAACTCGTTCGGTGACGAGGACTACAGCAAGGAGGAGTTGGTGGCAGAGGTTGGTGCGCAGTTCCTGACAGGTATCGTGGGCATCCAACCCAAGTCTGACCACACGAACTCACAGGCCTACATCAATGGATGGATTAGCAAGATTGGCAACGACAAGAAGTTCCTCGTGAGCGCATGCACACAGGCCATGAAAGCTGTCGACTGCATCCTCGGAGATTAACGTTCGTTAACAACGGGGAGGGCAATAAGGTTCTCCCCACCACGTTATAGTACTAGAAACCCTTAAACACAACACACTATGAGCAACTACTGGTTCACTAAACGCTACTGCATCAAGAGCGAGAGCGGCGGCACCAAGTAAGACTAACTACAAACCCCTTAAACCCAATGCAATGAGCATGCTCCCAAAAATTAGCAAGACCATCGTCACGAGCGATGGCTACACCAAGCACATCAGCACGATGGGCGACACCACCCACGTCATGGTCAACGATTTCTGCTACCACATCCGTCAGATGGCCGATAGCGAACTCCGCGATGCCTGTGTCCAACTCCTCATGGAGGCAAAGAAGATGGCGCAGGAGGACACGCAATTCGGAATCGCTGTGGACCCCGACGACGCACCGCGTCGAGGATTGGTCAACATGGACGGGACTATCGAATACTTTTACGGAGAATACTAAACCCTTAAACCCAATACACATGAACATATGGGATAGATACCCAAAGGGGACAACCCTATCAACGAACCTTCAGGTTCAGGTTGACGCGGCTCGACGAGAGCGCGAAGCAAGATTGATGAAGCAGTACGGAACGATTGACCCTGTGCGGATTCGAGAATTTTTACAACAAGAAAAGAAGAAGTGATGCCATACAACCATGTATTCTTGATTGAGGACGGAGACGAGGTGCTCGGACTCTACACAAGCTACGACAGCGCGTGCTCTGCCATCCACAAGCACATTGCGCAGGGAGACCCGAAAGATGCCTATCCTTTCGTTCAGGTGTGGAAGAACATCGTTCACTACGAGGACGGGAGACCTCCATCCAAGGGGTGGTTGGGACGTGAGTTCCTGATGCTCGAACGTCTATACGGAAGACCAAAGCGTTAACACTTTTTTACAATTCAGACACAATAACTCAAGAACGATAGCGTTCTACTACTAGAAACCCTTAAACACAATACGCTATGAACAGCAAAGACATCTTCAACATCGTCGTTGACCTCGCCAAGATGCAGGACGCGGCTATCAAGGCACACAACAAGTCTCTCGCGGAGCAGTTGTCCAAGACCGCCAAGCCATCCACGTTCAACCTCTCAAAGAACAAGTCATGACCTTTGACCCACACAGCATTGGTGTTGTCCTGACCCACCTTGTGGGTACGCAACGCGGCCAAATAAAACTGCACCTGTCTGACAGCTTGGCGATATCCTTGGTCGAGATTTGTGACGGGATGCAGGAGATGGCTCTCGTCAAGCACCACAAGGGAAAGATAACTGACGTGATAGGGGACAGCGTTCCGTTTCACAACCTCGGAGACATACTCCGAATCATCGAGGAATCACAAACACAAATCGAAGACAATGAATAAGAGAAAGCAGACCAAAGGTGACCTCGTCACCACCATCGTGGCCTTTGAGTCAGGTGAGTTGAGCAACGCAGACACCATCGTGTTGTTCTCCAACCTCATCAAGACGGGCCTCGTGAATCAACTCCAAGGAAGCTACGGACGTGGCGCACGTAACCTCGTCCTCCAAGGATACCTCAACAACCAAGGTGACATCACCTGCAATCTTGACTACGTATGAGCCTGACCATCAAAGAAGTAATCCGTGGCCGACAGCTTGCCATTGATACGTGCAACCTGCTCCACGAATCCGTTGTACCCGACGTATACGCACACTATCGTGAGCTCGGTGATAGGGGTGACGAGTTCGCAGACTTTGTAGCACGCTCCATCGCGTCCATTTGGGCAGACTTTGTGGATATCCCTGACATGAAGTACGAACTAGGAATTTAACATTCATTCACACAATAAACCGAGAACACATACGTTCTAATACTAGAAACCCTTAAACACAAGCGCAATGAAAGAGCATCAATACATGAGGTACGCAGTGTACCTGTACCACGGAGGCGAAGCACCAGACCAGTGCATCGGCACCAACAGCCTCGAAGAGGCACGAGAACTCGCCTTGCGAGCAGAGCACTCAGTAATCTCTGACAACTACGAAGGCAAAACAATAAACTGACACCTCCCACGTTGAATAAGTAGAAACCCTTAAACCCAATACACTATGCCCCGACCCAAGTACATCAGCACGTTAGAATTGGTTACGCACGTACACCACGACGACAAGTCCGACATCCCAACAGATGAGGTTATCAGCGCCCTTCAAACAGCCATCTCGGACATCAGAGACGCAGGTTCGTACAGAGCGTGGATGGAAGTCATCTACACCGAAGAAAGATAAACCCCCTAACCCCAATACACAATGCCTAAGTCAGATACAGCAACCATGATTGAGTTGGCCGCATGCGGTGGTCAGTTCTTGAAAATCATGCAGTACTACCAAGAGTGTCAGCGTGACAACCCCAACTTTGACCCACGTCAGGCACTACACGACCTATGCACAGACCTTAACTACCTCTGCAATAAAACGAAATTAAACCTTTCAGAACAATGAGTACTATCAAGAAAACAACAGAGGACGGATGGGACTGCGCCCCATCTCTCCGAGAGACAGCCCGTGTTGTCGATGAATTCGGCCACCTGTTCTATGAGATTAAGAACTGCGTCCGTGTAATGTCCACCGAGGATATGCTGACCGAACTACGATACTTCGTAGAGTGCCTCGATGAGGTCGTGTCGGAGGCAGAGAATCAGCTCGATGGCGTTGAATTTCAAACCGTGAGCGATGAAGACTGACACCTACTGGACTGTCTACAACGAGATAGACGACCGAATCTACGATGGCACGCCCCTGTTCACCCGAAAGGATGAGGCACGCACTTGGATGGTATTCAACGATGGAAGACCATCGAGCATGGTCATCCGAGTAAAAGTAACAGAGATGATGTCTTAACATCCGTTAACACAATATCCCAAACACTAATCCGTTCTAATAACAGAACACAATACAACGCACAATGGAATACACAAAAGAACAAATCAAACAAGCCGAGGTTGCTGTCGACAAGCTCCCCTCTGCCAATCGTCTAGCCACCAAGTACATTCAGTCTGACGACTACAAGTTCTACCTGTACTGCTACAAGGAGCACAACGGGTGGAGGTTCCGCTCCAAAGCAGATGATATGGTAAGAGATATTATCGGAGAGGAGGCATATGGTATCGCGCGTGATGCGCAATGGCAAGAGAAGCTGATGAATACTGACGTTGGTTTGCGGTTTCGTCGTTATATCCAAGAGGTTGCAGACATTATTCAAGACAGCCTTGACAAGACGCTCGCTGACTACCGCTTGGCTGACAGCTTTGGCAAGAAGTTCGATGTCGTTGGCACGCAGGGGGTGCGACGAGTGTTGAACTGCCCCGTCCGCAACGCATACGTCCTTAAGTTCGATGGATACTTTCAGCTGTCAGTCCTCAAGGGTGAACTCGGTGACAACTTCGGAATGAAGGCGGGCGACTACGAGTACGTTACAAATGCTGATTCACTCAAGGAAATTGCCCTCGGATTCCCATACCTCATCAACCTCAATGTGGAGCGGTGCGAGCGTGAGCTGACGCATCTTCGTGAGCGTGGACAACTGTCTTCCAACAAGGTAGTATACAACAAGTGGTTCATCACCGACGAAACCTTCAAGGAGATTTTGGACAAGACGATGAGTGTTGAAGAGCTGAAATTCTCTGTTGTGTACAGGGGGTACACCGAGTTCCAATCACTTCAGGTTGTACCTGACAAAAAGGCATCCGAGTTGGGTTCTCTGTGGAAGGTTGTGGGTAGCGGGATGACGTTCATGCTCGCTAAAGAGATGTACAATCGTATTCAGCGACTCATCTTTTCTCGCGCGTCCGCTGAGAGCTCACGCAAGAGTCTCAAGGCGCTCCGAGATAAGCTTGCTGAGGCAGAGAATAGTGTAGAGAAATCTGATTTGGAGTACAATAGTCAGGCCCGCAACCTCGACCACTTCCTGAGCAATAACAGCATCCCTGACGACGTTGTAATTGAAATAAACAAGTGTTTAACTAAAACAAATCAGCAGTAATGAATGGTCAACTGCCACACGAGGTCATCATGACACTCGAAGACAAGGCGCGATTGTTTGACAAGATTGTGCGCTACCACAAGATTAAGATAGACCTGATGAAGCAGTCCAACACCAACGGACAGGCAATCTCAAACCGATTCATGATTCAAGTCACAAAAATTATGAGAGACGCAGAACGTTATGGATTCCTTTGACCACATGGGGTTTCAACAGGTCATCCTCCCCGTGTTAAACAAAATTAACAGACACATCCTTGCTTTTCAACAAAATACTTCCGAACTTTGTAAAACAAATCAACCAAGCGATACTGCTTCGCTCCATCAAGAAGCAGGAGCAGCTGTTGATTCAATCACTAAAAACCAAACTCAATGAAGATACTGCATTGGATTGTACTCATAACAGCACTACTCGTAAGTCTTCTAATGTGGCTGCCAATGTACATCATAAGAAATGTATTCATACACAGCCTCATGGTAGCAAGCGAAGCAAGCGAGAAGGCATTGGGTCTTAAGATAGACCTACCCAAGGAATAAAATTAGAATCTCAAATTAATTAATCATGTCAGAACAGACAACAACACCAGCGGCCATCGTAGAATCAATGGCAACCATTCAGTCTTCCCTCAAAGCACCCAAGGGACAGACAAATAAATTCGGAGGATACAAGTACCGCTCATGCGAGGACATCCTCGAAGCAGTGAAGCCACACCTTCAAAGCCATAGCCTTGTGCTCACCATCACCGATGAGATTACCGAGGTTGGTGGTCGGGTGTACGTTAAGGCAACAGCAGTTGTGCATAACAAGGACGGCCATTCAATTCAGACCACGGGGTTTGCTCGTGAGGAAGAGAACAAGAAGGGCATGGACTCATCGCAGATTACAGGTTCAGCTTCTAGCTATGCTCGCAAGTATGCCCTCAATGGATTGTTCTGCATTGACGATACTAAGGACAGCGATGCAACCAACAACCATGGGCGCACTGCCCCAACAGCCAAGTCCGCTCCTGCCCCAAAGCCTCCAGTAAAGAAGGCAGAGTCATCGGGTCTGAGTGACGAGGAGATGGAACAGCTAGAGAACTATATCCGTAACAGCAAGAACAGATTGGCGGCATTCCAAGCTGTTGACGAGAAGCATGGTAAGCGCATGTCCATCAAGCAGAACGACTACCTCAAGTCTGTTTGTTGATGATGGAGTTTGCTAACAAACTTGCGGAGCGAGTGGGCAAGGGATACTTGTCCTACTCCTCCTGCAAGGAGGCCCTCAAGGACATCAAGCTATGGGAGATGTACATGCAGGGACGAATCCGCAAGGACAGCGACGCCCTTCGCTTCGGCTCCATCTACGATAAGCTTTTGTTTGAACCACAATTATTTGCAGACGAGTTCGTTATCATGAACGACGACAAGATTGTGGCAGAGATTGGGGGTAAATCTCCGAGAGCTACGAAGAAGTACAAGGACTGGTTGAAGGAGAGAACTATCCAAGCTACCACTGACGGGAAGGTTGTTGTCAACGACAACGACTACAAGCAAGCGATTGAGATGATTGAACGCCTAGACAGAACGCCTGTCCGCAAGGAGTTCCTGAGCGGGGACTACCAAGTAGAGTTCAACAACTTCATCGAGGGTATCCAAGGGGATGACATCCCCGTCCGAGGATTCCTAGACTGCAAGGGGGATGGGTACATCTCCGACAGCAAGACCACCCAACGCATGAGTGGATTCAAGTACGATGTATTCAAGTTTGGATACGACATCCAAGCTTACATCTACTGCCGAGTCTTTGATGTGGATGAGTACTACTGGGTTGTCCAAGAAAAGGTTTTCCCTTACGCTGTCGGTGTGTACAAGGCATCTCCACAAACATTAGAATCAGGAGAAAGAAAGTTTAACACAGCAGTGGAGAAGATTAAGGAGTACCTTGACGGCACACTTATCTCCGACGCATACTACAATTACCAAGAGATATGAGTACAGAGGACATCATCAAGCAAGCCAACAAGTACTTCGGTACTGACGTGACCAAGGCCACTAAGTTTCAGACACCACTATGGGATGCCAAGTGCAGTGTGGTTAGGTACCTCGTCGCCGACAAGAACGTTCCTTACACCGAGCTTCATGCCCCGCTCAACTGCACAAGCAATGAGCTTTGGTTCTTGCGAGTACATGGGGACAATAAGATGATGATTCCTGCGTTCAGAAATCAGTACAACGACTTCGTTAATACACTAAACCCTTAATTTTTTAGCCATGTCGAAAGACACAAACAACAACTACGTAGGATACGTAGAACCACACGTCTCACTCAAGGTCAAGTTCAGCTTGTCTGAGTTGGAACAGATGAAGCAGTTCGCCACTGAGAAGGGCAACGTTTACATCAAGGTGAACATCACCAAGAACAAGGAGCAGAACAACAAAGGCAATGCCTGGGCTGTTATCGAGGACCCTGCGTCCTGGAAGTCTCAAAACCCAGCTGAAACGTCAGCTGACGGCATGCCGTTCTGACCCTAGGGTGGTGCATGGTGTGCAGGGAGAGCCTGCAACGGGCCTAAGTATTGGGCCTTAGGAAACAAAGCCACCCTACCTATGCCCTCGTAGCTCAACAGGATAGAGCATTTGCCTTCTAAGCAAACGGTTACAGGTTCGAGTCCTGTCGGGGGTACATCCCATTTATTCTAGCCCTCGTGCGCAATAGAACTCTACCTTGTCGGGTGAGGTGGGATATCCAGTCAGCCAGCCATCTGTTCGAATGAATGGTATTGGATTAGATGATGTTTGGAATGATTAAGTCGGGGTACAAGGTTGATGACTCATTGCCCGTTATGGATATCAAAGACTGACAGCTTGGAAAGACAGGCCAATTATCGGAAGTATCTCCTCAAGCTTATACCTTGTAGAAAGAGTAACTGGTCACATGTGGGTTCAAGTCCCGCCTTCCGAACGAATCAGGGCGCATGGTGCTCGGAGGTGTTCGATTCCCCTCCGCCCTCAACACAATAGAGCCATGAAAAAAATTAATACAAACCCCTTTGTATCTCAGGTAAGAGATAGGTACTTTGAAGAGATTGGCATTGGCCATCTGAGCAGAACTTCTAAGAGCAGGTGGATGAAGAACAGGAAGCGGCCCAATGTAGAGGCCCGCGCCGCACTCTTTAATGCTATCGCTCCATTCGTTGGTAGGGTTGAGTGCGCCTCCATGTTCGGCAAGGACCACGCCACGGTACTCCACGCAATTAAAAATCATGAGATGTACCTAGGCTACAGCGGGCACTACGGTGAGTGCTACGAAAAGGGTACTCGTATTGTCGCGGAGGTGGCCAACGAAATGAACATGCACCCCATCGGGAGATACAGACACTACATCAATAGCGAATCAGAACTAGAGGTTTTGCAACGCACACTCAACAACATTCAATCAACCATCGACAATGTCAGAGAACGCATCAAAAAGAATCAAAGCTCAGTGCGACAGTATCGCAGAGTTCTTGATAAGCAAGAACAATAAGTACGGAGACTCAGCGTTAGAACCACTGAACATCTTCAGCAAGGCAACCCCTGTCGAGGGACTGCTTGGGCGCATCGACGATAAGCTCAAGCGCATGAGGAACTACGACTCAGCGACTGAAGATGAGGACGTCATCAGAGATTTAATTGGATACTTAATACTACTAGAACTAGCAATACAAGATGAGCAACCCAATCGTAACCATCTTCCCTTCCATTCATCAAGTGCAGGAACCAACCTATATCCGTTTGGAGACAGCACTTCAACGCATCAAGGAGGGAAAGCACACAACGAGGATTGACCGCATCCGAGAGGGTGACAAGAAAGAGAAGACCAAGCTGCCTATTGTCCTGTTCTCTGGAGAGTTCAGTGGCCGCAAGGACGACGAGCTGAAGAGACACAGCGGGCTTATCGTCCTAGACTTTGACCACGTTGATGTGGACAGGGCTAAGTCTGTGATAGGCTCGGACAAATATGTTCGCAGCTGTTGGGTTAGTCCTAGCGGCAACGGCATAAAGGCCTTGGTCGAGGTGTCCGAACCGTCACGACACAGAGACCACTTCCGTAGTCTTCAGAAGTACTTCGACAGCCAGTATGGTTTGGAGGTAGACTCAACAGGCATCAACGAATCCCGTGCCTGCTTTGAATCTGCGGACCCCGACATCGTGGTGCGGGACGCATCCGACGTGTTCACTGGCATGATAGGTGAGCGAAGCAACGATGATTACATCCTCGACATTCAGAGCAAGACTGACTACGAGAAGCTGAACATCGCTGCCCGCATGATTAACAGGGCCTCGGACGGGGAGAAGCACGCGACACTCATCAGGGCATCACACCTTATCGGTGGATACATAGCGGCGGGAAAGATTGAAGAGGACGTAGCGTTTTACGTACTTGAGAGGGAGATTGAGAAGCACGACCTAGAGGACATGGAGTTGGCTCGACGCACCATCAGAGATGGTATCAGCCACGGTAAGACGATGCCCATTAAGGAGGTGATTGAGGATGAGGAGAAGATTAAGAGGGACATGCTCCTACAGGATGGCGACATGTCATTCATCTCGTCTGACGACGCAGACTTCTTGTGGATTGACCAGTATCGACAGGGGAATATTGAGGTTGGCCTGTCCACAGGTAACACTAGGGTCGACCAGAACTTTAGGTTCAAGAAGGAGTTCGTTATGATTAACGGGCACAGCAACATCGGTAAGACTACATTCACCCTGTTCCTTATGGTCAGCGCAAGCATGAACCACGGGTGGCGATGGGTTATCTACAGCGCAGAGAATAGTACGGCTGCTATCAAGATGAAGCTCATGCAGTTCTGTTTGAACAAGCACGTCAGCAGCATGAGGTATCAAGAACAGAAGCGTGCATACGAATGGGTTAAGAAGCACTTTGTTGTAATAAAAAATGATGAGGTGCTTAGCTACACAGACGTGCTGTTGTACGCAGAGAAGCTGCACAGAAACAAGGCTATCGACGGGCTGTTCATCGACCCTTACAACAGCTTGCGCATCGACGGCATGAAGGGTAAGCACCTTAACTCCCACGAGTACCACTACGAGGCAGCCTCTGACTTCCTAACCTTTAGCAACAGGCTGGGTGTAGCTATATGGGTCAACGCTCACAGCGTTACTGAATCACAGAGACAGAAAGACCCTGACGGATATCCCCGCGCCCCATACGCAGAGGACACAGAAGGTGGTGGTAAGTGGGTGAACAGAGCGGACTGCTTTATTACCCTGCACCGCAAGGTTCAGCACGTTGACCCCAACATTAGGTACTGCACAGAGATGCACGTTCGTAAGGTTAGAGAGACGGACACAGGCGGAGCACCTACCCCGTTTGCAGAGCCACTGTTCTTCAGGTTCAACCAAACGAACAGCGCGTTCTACTTAGAGGGGCCAGTGCAGGATTTCTTTTCTCCACTAGGTGAACAAGTTGTTGGTGAACAGTCTGCTTTTCATCCAGATGTTTTGTAAACTTTAGCGTATGCAGAGGAAGCCACGTAAGAACCTCACGCGACCAAGAAAAAAGACTGCTAAGACTAGGAACCTTCGACGCGATGGTAAGCAGCTAAAGTCTAACCTTGAGACTTATTGTTACGACCAGTTGAAGGAGGCGGATATTGATTTCGTTTACGAAGGGGAGACGTTTGTGGTGCAGGATGGGTTTAGATACCCAGGCATATACTACAAGTCAACCAAGGCCAAGGACTACATGATGAACGCAACGGGCAACGCAGTCTTGCAGGTGAAGTACACGCCAGACTTTGTTTCCCACAAGCACAAGTTCATCATCGAAACCAAGGGCTATGTTCCATCGCAACACACCTTCCCAATCAGGTGGAAGATGTTCTTGAAATATCTAGTTGATAATGGTATGGAGGATTACATGCTCTTCATACCCAAGAACAAGAAGCAAGTAGACGAAACCATCCAAACAATCCGTCGTGAAATTAGAAACTCTCAGTGAAATTTATTTCACATCAACCTCAAGCATACAGCGGGAAGCGACCGAGCTGTACGAAGCACTGCATACAGAGTGCGGCAACCCGCACACCAACTGGGTGCGAGTGCTTGACCTAGTACGCTCGTTCAAGAACACCGTATCTGTAGAGCTTGATACCATAACCACCGCTTGCGAAGAACACAATGAAGCCGAATTTTAAGGGGGCTCTTGGGTATGGCAAGGAGGGTGAGATGATGTTCGAGGATTACCTCGTGTCCAACAATCACACCGTAATAAACTCTGACGACCAGAGGCAGGGCAAGAACTTGTACTGGGACCTGGAGATTGAGAACGGGACTAGGTTCGAGATTAAGTACGACCAGAAGGCGTGGGTTTACTACCACATGAAAGAGCACCAGCACTGCCCAAACCTTTTCCTTGAACACTGGTCAAAGACAAGGGGTGAGAAGTGTGGCCTATACTCTTCGCTTGGAGAGGCAGACATCTTCGTCTATATCATGAAGAACATTGATGCAGACGGTAGGCATATTGGCGATTACGCTCACACCTTTTACCTTGAGCCACTGATTGTGTGGTGCGAGGGCAAGAAGTTCAGGACCGCCCCATGCAGCACATCTGGTGATGACAATGCAGAAGGCTGGCTTGCTCCTGAGTGGGACATCATAGCAGACCAAGCGTTTAACGGATACATAAAGAAGATAACATTCGACAAGTGATTTCACGCAGAAGAAGAGACTACTCAAGTACAACAGGCAGGGTTTCTGAGGTGAGATTTAAGCGGGCTGCGGAGGCACTGGGTTTTGACGTAGCAAAATCATCGAAGGGCTCAGACATCCACCATCACATAGACTTTCACATGACCATGGGCAACAAGACATGGTCTGTTGATGTCAAGGGAAACAATCTTCCAGATGAGATATGGTGCGAGTTCAAGAATGTTCATGGAAGAGACGGGTGGATGCGTGGTAGAGCAAGCATCATAGCATTTGAAATGCCAGAGGAAGGGGGGTTCTGCGTGGTCAATAGAGACAAGCTTCTTGAATGGTGTAACGAAAACATATCTGATGTGCTCGTTGACAGTAAGGACATGGCCTACAAGAAGAAGTATACAAGGGCCAATAGGAAAGACGTGGTGACTAAGATTTATCTTGATGACCTGAGGTCAATAGAATCTTTCAGGGTCTGGAAATACAGAACTGCGTAGCCATTATTTACGTCTCGGGTTCGGATAGGAGGGGCGACTACATAAGATGCCCCTCTTTTCTTTTCGTAACTTGCAATGTTAAACAACTGACTAATGAGATACTTCTTGCTTGCAGTAACACTGCTTATTATCAACAACGTAACGGCTCAAGAATGCTCTCTTCTTACCGACGGAGTAAGAACAATGGGCCTTGTTGAGCGTGACTATCCCAGCCTTGCTGATGTAGACACAGTGACCATCCCTATTGTGTTTCACATCGTCCACACTGGGGCTGGAGAAGAGAACAACATCTCTGACGCACAGGTATACTCTCAGCTTGATGTCCTCAACGAAGAGTTTGCCGACAGCAAGATTCAATTCTGTATGGCTGCGCGAGACCCATGGGACAATCCAACCGACGGCATCACGCGCTTTGACGGGAGTATCTGGGAGGACTACTTGTATGAGGGAATCTCCAATGGCAACGACCCTGACGCTATGGACCAAGAGGACCTAAAGGAGGCTGTAGGTTGCTGGAACCCTAGCGAGTACATCAACTACTACGTGGTGTCGGAAATCAACGGCAACAACGGGGGTAATGGCATCCAAGGCTTCGCCTACCTCGGGCCTACGGGAGACTGCCGTGATGGAGTGGTAGTGCTATACAATGCCACAGGAAATGTTGGGGTACAGAAGCCAGGAAGGGAGCTTGGGCTTACGGGGGTTCACGAGGTTGGTCACCACCTATCCTTGTGGCACACCTTCTCAAACAGCGACGACTGCGAGGAGACGAACTGCGAGACGCAGGGCGACCAGGTCTGCGACACCCCTCCCACCCTGTCAAACACATCCTGTAGTTTGCCTACGTGCCCTGATGCTCTGGTAGAGAACTTCATGGATTATACACAGGAGACGTGCAGAAACAGCTTTACTGTGGGGCAGTCAGAGCGTATGCACGAGTGCCTTCAGACTGTACGCACTGGACTTGTAGACAATATGAACTGCATCCCACCTATGCAGTACGACGCAGCACCTACGCTTGCAACATACCAACAGCAGTGGTGTACTCCGAACCAAGACATCTGGATTCAGGTCAAGAACTTTGGTAGCGAGATGATTGACATGGTGGATGTGCAGCTGTACTGCAACGGCATTCAGTATGATGCCCCAGTATTTGACCTAGTTCCTGGTGTTGGTCAGGATGTGTTCTTCCCTGATGTGTATGTCGATGGCGCTCAGATGTTTGAGGTTCAGGTGGTCGGTGCTCAGAACGATTATCTTGAGAACGACTACGCCTCTTGGCCCATCGAGACCACACCTGGGGCTCTAATGAGCATCACAGTGTCAACAGACAACTGGGCCAATGAGACCGACTGGGTCATCTACGACAGTTCGGGAGAAGTCTTAATTGGTGATGGCAACTACCCCCTTGGCGTAGCCACCTACGAGTATGAAATCTGTATCTACGAAGATTGCTACGATGTAGTCATCGAAGACTCCAATGGCGACGGGTTCTGCGCCTTTGACTTCGGCAACGACGGGGTCTGCGACTTTGGCGGTGAGGGTATGACGGCCACCGTAGGCAGCGACACGGTTTTTACGACGGGGTTTGGGGCGAGCTTCGACGTATGGGAGACATCGTTCTGCAACACCCTCCCCGAATGCCCATTGGACTTCGATGGAAGCGGAACCATAGGCAATGGCGACGTTCTCATTATGCTGTCTAACTATGGGTGTCAAGGTGTTTGTGACTACGACGTCAACAAC
>Ga0255784_10002548_pt1 | contig 14212 bp, 11 predicted proteins | sample 101ome_14_FD_179982 | JGI IMG/M metagenome (GOLD analysis project Ga0255784, IMG submission 179982) | Coastal salt marsh microbial communities from the Groves Creek Marsh, Skidaway Island, Georgia - 101403AT metaG (version 2) | ecosystem: Environmental > Aquatic > Marine > Intertidal zone >...
TCTTAAAGGTTTCAGACCAGGAAAAGTTCCGCCAGCAGTAATTAAAAGTCAATTTGGAAAATCAATTTATGGAGAGGTAGTTGATAAAATTTTAAGAGAGACATCAACAAAAGCAATCGATGAAAAAAAATTAAAAGTTGCAGGCCAACCTAAAATTGATCTTAAACAATTTGGTGAAGGTAAAGATTTAAATTATGAGCTTCAAATTGATTGTTTACCAAAAGTTGAACTAAAGAGTTTTGAAAAATTTAAAGCAACTGAATATAAAATAAAAATTGAAAACAAAATTATTGAAGAAAAATTAAAAGAAATTGCATCTCAAAATAAACAATTTGAAGATAAAAAAGAAAATGAAAAAGCAATAATTGGAGATCAGGTTGTTTTTGATTATTCTGCAACAGTTGATGGAAATAAATTTGAAGGAAGTGAAGGTAAAGGCGTTCAAATTGAGTTAGGCAAAGATCTTTTCTTAAAAGGCTTTGATGAGCAATTAGTTGGTAAAAAAAAAGGAGATGAAAAAAATGTAGATGCCACATTACCAGCAAATCATCCAAAAAAAGAGCTAGTAAATAAAAAAACAAAATTTGTTTGTAAAATTTCAAATGTTAAAAAATCTATAGAAAGTAAGATTGATGATAATTTTGCAAAAATGATGGGTGCAAAAGATGTAAAAGATTTAAACTTATTAATTGAAAAACAAATTTCAAGTCAATATTCACAAGCATTAAATTCAATTACTAAAAAAGAAATTTTAGATCAAATTGAAAAAAATCATCAAATAGATTTACCTCAAAACTTGATTGATCAAGAAATTTCTATTATGACACAAAATTTAAAACCAGAGGAGAAAGAAAAACATAAATCAAATAATGAAAAATTAGCTAAATCTAGAATTAAGTTAGGATTATTATTAAATGAGTATGGAGAAAAAAATAATCTTAAAGTAACAGATGATGAAGTAAGAACAGAAATTCAAAAACAAATAAAAGGTATGCAAGGTCAAGAAAAAATGGTAATAGATTATTATCAAAAAAACCCAAGTGCTTCACAAAGTTTGAAAGGTTCTCTTTATGAAGAAAAAATTATTGATCTTATAAAATCTAAAATTAAACTTACCTCTAAAGAAATAAATTCTAAAGAAGCAGAAAAGATTATATCTGAATTTAATAAACCAAATGTAAAAGATGCTGATAGAAATAAATCAAAATCATCTTCAAAAGATAAGCTAAAATCAAAAAAAATTAGCAAAAAGTAACCAATAGTTGTATAAATCAATTATGAGTCGTGAGCTTGAAGAAAAAATGAATAGCCTCATTCCTATGGTGGTTGAACAAACAAGCAAGGGAGAGAGAGCTTATGATATTTATTCAAGATTATTAAAAGAAAGAATAGTATTTTTAGTTGGCCCAGTAAATGATGCAGTAGCATCTTTGGTTACAGCTCAATTATTATTTTTAGAGTCTGAAAACCCTAACAAGGAAATTAATTTTTACATAAATAGTCCTGGCGGACTAGTTACAGCAGGCTTAGGTATTTATGACACAATGCAATATATTAATTCTCCAGTATCTACACTTTGTATTGGTCAAGCCTCATCGATGGGGTCGTTTCTTTTAGCTGCGGGAGAAAAAGGTAAAAGATATTCTCTCCCCAACTCTAGAATTATGGTTCATCAACCATCAGCAGGTTTTCAGGGTCAAGCAACAGACATTCAAATTCATGCCAAAGAAATTTTATCTCTTAAGGAGAGGTTAAATAAAATTTACTCAAAACATACAGGGAAATCAGTTGATGAAATCTCAAAAGCCTTAGAGAGGGATAATTTCATGACAGCGGAAGATGCAAAAAAATTTGGTCTTATAGACTCTGTTGTGGAGAAAAGAAAATAAATCACAATATCTAGATATACATACAACTTCAGCTTGCTAAGTATTGAGCAGAGATTTATATTTAACCTATTGATTCGATATGACGGAAAAAAATAATAAAAATATCTTATTTTGTTCTTTTTGTGGAAAAAGTCAGCACGAGGTTAGAAAACTAATCGCGGGTCCAACAGTTTTTATATGTGATGAGTGTGTAGAATTATGTATGGACATTATAAAAGAGGAAAACAAAAGCTCCCTTGTAAAACATCAAGATGGTGTACCTTCGCCTAAAGAAATTTGTAATGTATTAGATGAATACGTTATAGGTCAAAAATTAGCAAAAGAAATATTATCAGTAGCGGTACATAACCATTACAAAAGACTAAATCACGAAACAAAAAATAATAAAGATATTGAATTATCAAAATCGAATATCCTTTTAGTTGGACCAACTGGTTGTGGAAAAACTTTGCTAGCACAAACTTTAGCAAGAATTTTAGATGTACCTTTTACAATGGCAGATGCAACAACATTAACAGAAGCGGGTTATGTTGGTGAAGATGTTGAAAATATCATTTTAAAATTATTACAGGCAGCAGACTATAACGTTGAAAAAGCTCAAAGAGGAATAGTTTATATTGATGAAGTTGATAAAATTAGCAGAAAGTCTGAAAATCCATCAATTACAAGAGATGTTTCTGGAGAAGGAGTTCAACAAGCATTACTAAAAATAATGGAAGGCACAGTTGCAAGCGTTCCACCTCAAGGAGGAAGAAAACACCCGCAGCAAGAATTTTTGCAAGTTGATACTACTAATATTCTTTTTATATGTGGAGGAGCTTTTGCAGGGTTAGATAAATTAATTGACAGTAGAGGCAAAGGTAGCTCAATAGGTTTTGGAGCTAAAGTAAAAAATTACAAGGAACAACCCCTGTCTGAAATCATGAAATTACTAGAACCAGAGGATCTTATAAAATATGGTTTGATACCAGAATTTATCGGTAGAATGCCGATAATTGCAACCTTAGATGATTTGGACGAGCTGTCTTTAGTTAAAATTTTAAAAGAGCCAAAAAATTCTCTTATTAAACAATACCAAAGACTATTTGAATTTGAGCAGGTAGAATTAGTATTCAAAGATGATGCGATTATAGAAATAGCAAGAAAAGCAATCTCAAAAAAAACTGGCGCAAGAGGATTAAGGTCAATTCTTGAAAATATTCTTTTAAAAACAATGTTTGAATTGCCAGACATGGAAAATGTATTAAAGGTGACGGTAGACGCAGCTACAGCAAAAGGTGCGTCAGAACCAATCGTCACTTATGGTAAAAAACCATCAACATCTGTTGCCTAATATAAATTTGTTTCTTGAAATTAGCATACTAATAACCATATAATCATTTTATGAGAGCTACGTTTGTAAAACCTTTGTTACCCCTGAGAGACATTGTAATCTTTCCTTCAATGGTAATACCTCTTTTTGTAGGAAGAGAAAAATCTATCAAAGCATTACAGGAAGTAATGAAATCGGATAAATCAATTATTTTAGTAACACAAAAAAATTCAGAAACAGATGACCCAAGTGATAAAGATCTCTATCAATATGGTTGCATAAGTAAAGTTTTACAACTTTTAAAATTACCCGATGGAACAGTTAAGGTTTTAGTTGAAGGAGAAAAAAGAGTAAAAATTCTCAAATACATTGAAGATAAAAATGGTTTTTTAAATTGTGAAGTAGAGATAATCGAAGATAATAAAAAAAGTGAAAATCTTGAGGCTTTAGCGTTAGGATTAGTAAGAAAATTTGAAAGATTACAAGTTTTAAACAAAAAAGAGATTAGCGACTCTTCAAATAATCTTAAAAATTTAAAAGACCCCTCTCAAATTGCTAATAATATATCTTCTAATTTAAATATTCAAATTTTTGAAAAACAAGAATTACTTGAAATTATTGACTTAAAAAAAAGACTCGAAAAAATCCTCCAGCTTATTGAAAAGGAAACTAGTGTTCTTTCAGTGGAGAAAAAAATACGTGGAAGAGTTAAAAACCAGATGGAAAAAACTCAAAGGGAATATTATTTAAACGAACAGCTTAAAGCTATTCAAAAAGAATTAGGAGAAATTGATGAAGGAAAAGATGAATTAACATCTCTAGCCAAAGCAATTTCCGATGCTAAAATGCCCAAACTTGCAAAAGAAAAATGTCAATCTGAATTAAAGAAGCTTAAATCAATGAGTCCAATGTCTGCTGAAGCTACAGTTGTTCGAAATTATTTAGATTGGATGACAGAGTTGCCATGGTCCACTAAATCAAAAATAAATACAGATCTTCAAAATGCACAAAAAATACTTGATGAAGATCATTATGGATTAGAGAAAGTAAAGGAGAGAATCATTGAGTTCCTAGCTGTACAAAAAAGAATACAAAAAATGAAAGGTCCAATTTTGTGTCTCGTTGGACCTCCAGGAGTAGGAAAAACTTCACTGGGTAAATCAATTGCAAAAGCTACAAATAGAAAGTTTATTAGAATTTCTTTAGGAGGAATTAGAGATGAAGCAGAAATTAGAGGTCATAGAAGAACTTATATTGGATCTTTACCTGGAAAAATAATTCAAATGATGAAAAAAGCTGGAACAAAAAATCCACTTTTTTTACTAGATGAAATAGACAAAGTTGGAAATGACTACAGAGGAGACCCATCATCAGCTTTGTTAGAGGCATTAGATCCAGAGCAAAATAAAGAATTTAATGATCATTATTTAGAAGTGGATTATGACTTATCAGATGTAATGTTTGTTACAACTGCTAATACACTTAACATTCTTCCACCGCTTTTAGATAGAATGGAGGTAATAAGATTGTCTGGTTATACTGAAGATGAAAAAGTTAATATCTCTCAAAAATATTTAATACCAAATCAAAGCAAAAATAATGGCCTTAAAAAAGAAGAGTGGATGATAGATGAAAATATAAATAGAAAAATAATAAGGCATTACACTAGAGAGTCTGGAGTGAGAAATCTTGAAAGAGAAATTTCAAAAATTGCTAGAAAACTTGTTAAGAAAATTGATAATAAAGAAAAAATTAACAATCCAATTAATGAGAGAGATTTGAAGACTTTGCTTGGAGTTCAAAAATTCAATTATGGTGAGATCGAGGAAGAAAACAGAATAGGAGTCGTAACTGGTTTAGCTTGGACAGAAGTTGGTGGCGAAATATTAAAAATAGAGTCGGTAATAATGCCAGGTAAAGGAAAAATGCAAATAACTGGAAAACTAGGCGATGTAATGCAAGAGTCTGTAAAAGCTGCAAAATCTTACATTAGATCAAAAAGTTTAGATTTTGGAATTATACCACCAATATTTGATAAAAAAGATTTTCACATTCATGTTCCAGAGGGCGCTACGCCAAAAGATGGACCTTCTGCTGGTGTAGGAATGGTTACATCAATAATATCTGCAATAACAGAAATCCCAGTAAATAAAGATGTTGCAATGACTGGCGAGATTACTTTAAGGGGCTTAGTTCTTCCAATCGGAGGATTAAAAGAGAAATTATTGGCAGCTCACAGAGCAGGAATTAAGAAAGTTTTAATTCCTATGGAAAACAAAAAAGATTTAGCCGAAGTTCCAAAAACAGTTTTAGACGCAATTGAAATTATAACGGTAAAAAATGTAGAGGATGTTCTAAAGACTGCTCTAACAAAACCCCTCAAGAGAGTAGAATGGGTTGATGTAGATCAAATTTCAAAAAAAGACAAATTAAAAAAAGAACTAAGCACACATTAAAATTTAATCTAGCCAGTTTTTAAATTTCAATTTATTTCGAATAATATAATCAGGTAAAAAATTATCGGACTCTCTAGACAAATTTATTTGAGCATTCCATTTTTTTTCCCTCTTATCAGCGCTGTGATCATAAAAAACTTTTTTTTGTTCAATAATTTTTTTTACGTCATCAGCGTTCAGACCACTTTCTTCGTACTCCAAATGATGTAAAAAATTTTTCATTTTATGATCTATTTTTTCTGGAGACTTCACATTTGTAAAATGCCACCCTCCATCATTAATAAAATTTATATTATTATATTTTGTATTAGAAAATATTGTATCTAATCTCCATAAAGGGTATTTTTTGGATTTTATATTTCTTAACCATTGAGGACTTATTAAATCCTTTTTTTTTGAAATTTTTGATCCGTACCATACAAAATTTTTATGTATTAAATTCAGCTTATAATAAAACATTTTTTGCTTAAAAAATGTTATTTTTGCGTCGTAAGTAAAATTTTCTAAATTAGGTATTTCGTCTAAATCACTTATTATAATCAAATCTTCATCATCAAATTTTTTTATTCCATTAAATAAATAGTTTCTTTGAAAATTTTCTCTTATGAGTGCGTTATCTAAAATTTTGAAATTTTTAATATCTTGACTATCAGAATTATTGATTGTTTTTATATTTTTTGGTTGATCTCTTAAAGGTAAGTATATTATTTTGTCTTTAAATTTTGAAAATTTTTCTATATCAAAATTAAATTCTCTTTTTGTTCCATTGTGATTAAAACTTGCTTCACATATAATAAATTTTTCGACAAATTTATTTAATACATTTAGTCTTATGTCTAAAATTAAATCTTCATCATAATACATAAAACAATCTATAATTCTCATTATAATTGAGTTATACTATAACTTACTGTAAGTAAATATTACGTTTATAATGAAAAAAATAATAATAATCACTGGAGGGCTTGGTTATATTGGAACCGAGCTTTGCAAATTATATTCTGGAGTAAGCTGGCATCACAAAATAATTGTGATTGATAATAGATTTATATCTGAGAGAGTAAACCAGCTTAGAAATTGGAATATTGAATTTATCCAAGGAGATATTTTAGATAAAGATCTTATAAAAAAATATTGCAGCAAAGCAGACGTAGTACATCATTTAGCTGGTATAACAGATGTTCCAAGGACTAAAGGCGAGTCGTCAAAGCTTCAAGATGAAAAAATAAAGGAAGTCGGAGAAAGAGGAACACAAAATATTTTAGATGCTATAAGCGATGATTGTAAGATTATTTTTCCTTCAACGCATGTAGTATTTGAAGGTATAGAACAAGTTAGGACTGACATCGAAGAGGAGGAAAAAACAAAACCAGTTTTATCCTACTCTTCCTCGAAAGCTTTCAACGAAGATCAATTAAAGAAATCTGGTAAAAACTATATAATATTAAGGCTTGGGTCTGTTTATGGTTTCTCAACAGACTCTATGAGAATAGACATTATGCCAAATTTATTTTCAAAAATAGCTTCTCAGAATGGAACTTTAAAATTATTTGCAGGAGGCAGACAAATTAAAAGCCTTGTTCCTTTAATTGATGTTGCAAGATGCTTTAAATTTATGGAGGAAAAAAACGAAATATCATCTGAAATCTTTAATTTAACAAAAGACACTCTATCAGTTAAAGAAGTTGCTCAAGTTTGTAAAAAACATAATCCTAAAATAACCTTAAAAGAAACCAATGATGAAGTTCCAAATTTAGGTTTTTCTTTATCAAACAAAAAATTATTAAAAACAGGTTTTGAGTTCCTTTATAATTTAGACCAAAATATAAAAGAAATGATTGAAAAGTGGTCAAAACAAAATATCAAAAAAGACTTAGAATATGTGAAAGATGGAGAAAATTTATTTAAAGACGAAAGAGGCACAATAAGCAATCACGAACTTACAGAACCTATAAATTTAATTGGATTGATAGACTCAAAAAAAGGTACAATTAGAGCAAATCACTATCATCCACAACAAGAACAAAAATGTCTTTTTACTAAAGGGCAAATTATTGAAATATTCCAAGATGTAATCAATCCAAATTCACCAAAAGTAACCCAAGTAGTTAATGCTGGTCAACTTTCGGTAATTAAACCTAATGTTGCACACACCATGGTTTTTACAAAAGATACAACATTTCTAAATCTTGTAAGAGGTGAGAGGGATCACGAAAACTATGGAATAACTCATACAATTAAGCACGTTTTTGTTGATGAAAAAGAAAAAAATTTATTATTAGAAAATTATAAATTTGATTGCAGATCATGTGGAAATTTAAATTTAAAGAGAGTCGTGTCTTTAGGTTATCAACCTCTAGCGAATAATTTATTAAACAAAAAAGAGGAAAAATGTGAGCTTTATCCATTAGAGGTAAATTATTGTGATAAATGTCATAATTGCCAACTTTCAGTTTCAGTTGATCCAAAAAAGATGTTTTCAAATTATCTTTATACTTCTTCAACATCAAGTGTATTTAGAGAACATTTTATACAAGCTGCAAAAAAATATTCTAAGGAGTTAAATTTAAATAAAAAAAAATCTTATATCATTGATATAGGAAGCAATGATGGAGTTGCTTTAAAACCTTTTTTGGATTTAGGATTTAAAAAAGTCTTAGGTATTGAACCAGCAAAAAATCTAGCAAAACTTGCAAATAAAAATAAAATAGAAACATTTAATGGCTTTCTAGAAAAGAAAAATATTAAAAAAATTAAAAAGAATGCTGACTTAATATTAGCCTCTAATGTTTTTGCACACTCTGATAAATTAAAGGAGATGGCTGAATGCATGTTAATTTTATTAAGTAAAAAAGGAACAATAATTATAGAGGTTCAGTATTTGATGGATACTTTAAAAGATTTAACTTTTGATAATATTTACCACGAACATTATAACTATTGGTCGCTTACATCGTTAATTAATTTTTTTGATAAACTTGATGCTAAAATATTTAAATCTGAGAGAATAAATACTCACGGTGGATCAATTAGAGTTTATATCAAAAAGGATAAAAAGGTAAAAATAGACTCAAGCGTAAAAAAAATGCTTAAAGAGGAAGATAATTTTGGTATTAAAAAATATGAAACATATAAAAAATTTGGGGAAAAAGTTTACGAAATTAGAGATAATGTTTTGCTAAATATAAAAAAGATCAAAAGCCAAAACAAAAAAATTATAGGTTTCGGCGCACCTGCTAAAGCTACAACTGCTCTAAATTTCTTTGGAATTAAAGATGAAATAGATTTTATTGTTGAAGATAACAAACTAAAACACAAAAAATTTATTCCTGGAGTTAAAATACCAATTAAGAACAAATCTGAGATTAAAAATAAAGATAATATACTATTAGTCCTTGCATGGAATTTTTATGATTCTATAAAAGAAAATAATTCAAATTTATCTGATAAATTTATTAATATTAAAGATTTAGAAACTAATAATTTGAAATAAGACTTTTCCAAATTTCATATAGGTTTCTTATACTTTCAAAAAAATACTCTAAATAATATTCAGTGAATGGTAATTTTGTAATAATAAAATCTTGGAAAAAATATAAAATTCTAGAAAAAACAATTACAAAAATTAAAAGAATAAATAGTGAACTGTAAAATCCAAAGGAGACTTTATCTTTGGCAACAGGTTTAGATTTGTAACTTGTTTCATTTAAATTTATACCATGTTTTTTTGCAAGGTACTCTGGAGAATACAAATCTATTTCTCTTTTCTTTTTAGATATTTTTTTCTTTAGTTTCGGTATTTTGGTTTGTGATATATCTGGAATTTTTTTATTCTTTTTTATTTTAATTGGGGTTATTTTTTCTTCATTTTTTGGATATTGTTTCCATTTGTTCCCGCAAGAACCGCATTGAACTACTCTGCCTTCTGACGTTATGGCCTTGTCAGGAACAACAAACTTTTTTTCACATGAGTTGCAACTAATAATCATAATTAACTAATAATACAGCTATTTATCGAAATTACATAAGTATTTAAATACTTTTTTACTTTACATTTTTTTTATTGTATATCTCACTTTTATTTAATAGGGCGGTTAGCTCAGTTGGTAGAGCATCTCGTTTACACCGAGAGGGTCATAGGTTCGAGTCCTTTACCGCCCACCATTAAATTCAAGACCTGTGGGGGTGTAGCTCAGTTTGGTTAGAGCGCCTGCCTGTCACGCAGGAGGTCGCGGGTTCGAGTCCCGTCACTCCCGCCACAATATTGAGTATTAATTGAGATTTATTATCAACAAAACTGCTACGTTTGATACCTGTACAGATCAGTTAATAGTGCTATAAGTATTTTAATTAATATAAGAATCCTCGAGCTAAAAGTATCGAGGTAGGTATTGATTAAACAATGATTTATAATTTTTTATCAGAATACTTATCAATAATAATTTTTTTATTTATAGCTATATTTTTAAGTGTAGGTTTCATAGCAGCTAATTTTTTAGCTGCCCCATCAAATCCAGATCCAGAAAAATTATCAGCATATGAATGTGGTTTTGAAGCGTTTGATGACTCCAGAATGGAGTTTGATGTAAGGTTTTATCTTGTAGCTATTCTTTTTATCATTTTCGATTTAGAGATAGCATTCTTATTTCCTTGGGCAATATCTTTAGGAGGCATAGGAGCACTTGGTTTCTGGTCTATGATGTTTTTTTTAGGAGTCCTGACCGTTGGATTTATTTATGAGTGGAAAAAAGGAGCTTTAGAATGGGAGTAAAAATAAATTCTAATTTAGATAGACAAAATAAAATCCCAGATGAATTTAAAGAATTAGCAAAAAACTTTGCTGAAAAAGGTTTTATCACCACTTCAAGTGATAACCTCATCAACTGGGCAAGAACAGGATCATTACATTGGATGACATTCGGTCTTGCTTGTTGCGCAGTAGAAATGATGCAAACTTCTATGCCTAGGTATGATCTTGAAAGGTTTGGTGCAGCACCACGAGCTTCTCCAAGGCAATCAGATGTGATGATTGTAGCTGGCACACTAACGAATAAAATGGCACCGGCGCTACGGAAAGTTTACGACCAGATGCCGGAACCAAGATACGTTGTTTCAATGGGTAGCTGCGCAAACGGAGGAGGATATTACCATTACTCTTATTCTGTAGTAAGAGGCTGTGATAAAATTGTGCCAGTTGATATTTATATACCTGGTTGCCCACCTTCAGCAGAAGCGTTGTTGTATGGAATCTTGCAACTACAAAAGAAAATTAGACGTGAAGGCTCAATAGAAAGATAAACAAGATGTCACCCTCATTAAAAGATCTCGAAAAATTAATAAACTCTGAATTATCTAGTAAAATAAAATCATCAATAATAGAAAATAATGAACTTTTGGTTGAAACAGAAGAAGCAGAATTATTAGAAGTGGTTCAATTTTTAAAATCAAATGAAAATTGTAAATTTAGACAACTTATAGATATTGCAGGGGTAGATTACCCAGAAAATGAAAAGAGATTTGAACTAATTTATTTATTTTTGTCTCACGAACATAACTTAAGAATAAAACTTTTAATAAAATTTCAGATTAATCAAACAATTGTTTCTCTAACAAAGATTTTTCCGTCCGCTAATTGGATGGAAAGAGAAGTCTTTGATATGTATGGAGTTAAATTTAAAAATCATCCTGATTTAAGAAGAATATTAACAGACTACGGTTTCAAAGGACATCCATTAAGAAAAGATTTTCCATTAACTGGGTTTAATGAGGTGAGATATAGCGAGAAGGAAAAAAAAGTTATTTATGAGTCTGTAAAGCTTGAACAAAACTATAGGAATTTTGATTTTGAAAGTCCTTGGGAAGGAACGAATTATTTAAAGGAAATAAAAGATAATAATAAAAATGGTAAAAAAAACTAAATCATTGAGTTTAAATTTTGGCCCACAACACCCAGCTGCTCATGGAGTATTGAGATTAATATTAGAATTAGATGGAGAAGTGGTAGAAAAAGCAGATCCACATATAGGCTTGCTTCATAGAGGAACTGAAAAATTAATAGAGCAAAAAACTTATACTCAAGCTTTACCTTATTTCGATAGATTGGATTATGTAGCTCCAATGAACCAAGAACACGCCTTCGCTTTGGCAGCAGAAAAACTATTAAATGTAGAAGTTCCTATAAGAGCAAAATACATTAGGGTAATTTTTTGTGAAATTGGAAGAATTTTGAGCCACATTCTCAATGTAACAACACAAGCTTTAGATGTGGGTGCTCTAACACCGTCTTTATGGGGTTTTGAAGAGAGAGAAACTTTAATGACTTTTTATGAGAGAGCTTCTGGATCAAGATTACATGCTAACTATTTTAGAACTGGAGGAGTTTATAAAGATATTCCTTTAAAATTAGTTGAAGATATCGAAAAGTTTTGTAAATCATTTCCAAAAATAATTGATGATTTAGAAGGTTTATTAACTGACAATAGAATTTTTAAACAAAGAAATGTTGAAATTGGAATTGTATCAAAACAAGAGGCATTAGATCATAGTTTTTCTGGAGTAATGTTAAGAGGTTCAGGTGTTCCATGGGATCTTAGAAAGTCTCAACCTTACGAAATTTATAAAGATTTAGATTTTAAAATTCCAGTAGGTAAAAATGGGGATTGTTACGATAGATATCTTTGTAGAATAGAAGAAATGAGAGAGAGTGTTAAAATTATTCTACAGTGTATTGAAAAACTTCCTAAAGGTCCCGTCAAATCAATAGATAATAAAATATCTCCACCGAACAGAGATGATATTAAACAATCTATGGAAGCTCTAATCCATCATTTTAAATTATTTACAGAAGGCTATAGAGTTCCTAAAGGGAATGTATACACTGCTGTTGAAGCTCCAAAAGGAGAATTTGGGGTATATTTAATTTCAGATGGAAGTAACAAACCTTATAGATGTAAAATAAGAGCTCCAGGTTTTTCACATCTTCAAGCAATGGATTATTTAATTAGAGGCCATATGTTGGCAGATGTTCCAGCAGTCCTTGGTTCGTTAGATATAGTTTTTGGAGAGGTAGACCGATGAGTTTAAAAAAAGTGCACGAAGATCAACCAAAAGATTTTAAATTTAATAGCGAAAATTTAAAAAAAGTTGAAGAAATTTTTAAAAGATATCCTGAAAAAAATAAAAAAAGTGCAGTAATGCCATTGTTATACTTAGCCCAAAGACAAAATGATAATTGGATACCTTTAGCTGCAATGAAATATATAGCTAATTATTTATCCATTCCGTATATATCGGTTTATGAAGTTGCCACTTTCTACACTATGTACAATCTCGCTCCAGTAGGAAAACATTTTATTCAAGTTTGTACTACAACACCATGTTTAATCAGAGGGGCAGATAAAATAGTAAAATTATGTAAGGAGAAAATTTCACCAAATGAAAATGAAATTTCTAAACAAGGAAGTTGCTCTTGGATGGAAGTGGAGTGTCTTGGTGCTTGTGTCAGTGCACCAATGATCCAAATCAATGATGATTATTATGAAGATTTGGATGAGAAAAGTACAAAAGAAATTTTAGAGTCTTTAATTAAAGACAAACCTCTTAAACCTGGGTCATATAGAGGAAGAAAAAATACAGCACCAGAAATAAAATTAAATACTAACGGGTAAAATCATGCTTAAGAAAGAAGACAAGATATTTAAAAATCTTTATAACGAACTTGGTTGGGATATTGAAAGCTCAATTAAAAGAGATGATTGGAAAAATACAAAAGATCTTATCTCAAAAGGGCGAGAATGGATTATAAACGAAGTTAAAACTTCAGAACTAAGAGGGAGAGGTGGAGCAGGTTTTTCTACAGGATTAAAATGGTCATTTGCTCCAAAAGAAGTTGGATCAAGACCACATTATTTAGTTATAAACGCCGATGAGTCCGAACCGGGCACTTGTAAAGATAGAGATATTCTCAGATTTGAGCCTCAAAAATTAATTGAAGGATGTTTAATCGCTGGTTTCGCTGTTAACGCACATGTTTGTTATATTTACATAAGAGGTGAATATTTTAACGAAGGAAAAAGATTACAAGAGGCTATAGACCAAGCATATGAAAAAAAATATTTAGGAAAAAACGCTTGTGGATCTGGTTGGGATTTCGATATTCATATTCATTTTGGTGCTGGAGCTTATATTTGTGGTGAAGAGACTGCTTTATTGGAAAGTATAGAGGGAAACAAAGGTCAACCTAGACTTAAACCACCATTTCCTGCTTTAGTAGGTTTGTATGGATGTCCAACCATTGTAAACAATGTAGAAACTATTGCAGTTGTTCCTACAATATTGAGGAGAGGAGGAAAATGGTTTTCTTCTATTGGTAAGCCAAAAAATACAGGAACTAAAATATTTTGTATATCAGGAAATGTAAATTCACCTTGTAACGTAGAAGAGGAGATGGGAATTCCTTTAAAAGAATTAATTGAAAAACATGCTGGAGGTGTAGTGGGAGGATGGGAAAATCTTCAAGCAGTTATTCCAGGCGGTTCATCAATGCCTCTGCTGCC
>Ga0255784_10002574_pt1 | contig 14135 bp, 9 predicted proteins | sample 101ome_14_FD_179982 | JGI IMG/M metagenome (GOLD analysis project Ga0255784, IMG submission 179982) | Coastal salt marsh microbial communities from the Groves Creek Marsh, Skidaway Island, Georgia - 101403AT metaG (version 2) | ecosystem: Environmental > Aquatic > Marine > Intertidal zone > Salt...
ATCGACAATGATCTGCGATTCTTGGAGCAGTTTCAATGAAGTTCAGTGAAGCTTGGTTGCGAGAATGGGTGAGTCCTGACGTCAGCACTGACGAGTTGGTGGCACAAATTACCATGGCCGGCCTTGAGGTCGATGCGGTAACGCCTGTCGCGGACGAATTTAGTCAAGTGGTCGTCGGAGAGATCCTGAACACTCACGCGCACCCTAATGCGGATCGTTTAAAGGTCTGCACGGTGAGCGCAGGGGAGGAGCAATTTCAAGTGGTGTGCGGCGCACCCAATGCGAAGGCAGGCATGAAAGTGCCTTTTGCTCTGGTGGGCGCAAAGCTCGCGGACTTCGACATCAAGAAGGCGAAGTTGCGGGGAGTGGAGTCGTTCGGAATGCTTTGCTCAGAGCGCGAGTTAGGGTTGAGTGACGATCATGAAGGGTTGATGGAGCTCCCTCATGACGCGCCGGTTGGGGTAGCCGTGCGAGACTATCTCGGGCTCGATGACTCTACAATTGAAGTGGACCTGACGCCGAACCGAAGTGATTGCCTGGGCGTCATCGGTATCGCCAGAGAGACAGGGCTGCTGAACGACCTAGATCTAACCCCGCCAGAGATGGCGCCGGTTGAACCCACAATCTCCGATACGTTTCCCGTTACCTTGACGGCCCGAGAGGCCTGCCCTCGGTTTGTCGGCCGAGTTGTCAAGGGCATCGACATCATGGCTGAAAGTCCCCTCTGGCTGCGAGAAAAATTACGTCGTTCAGGCCTACGATCCATTGACCCAGTGGTAGATATCACTAACTACGTCATGCTCGAGCTGAATCAGCCCATGCATGCCTATGATCTTGGCGCATTGACGACAGGTATCGAGGTTCGCCTGGCCGAGGCGGGCGAGCAATTAACGCTGTTGAACCAGGCGGAAGTCACGCTGAATGATTCGACGCTACTCATTACCGATGCGAGCGGCCCCATAGGCATGGCCGGCGTCATGGGCGGGCTGTCGACAGCTGTGAAACCCTCCACTCGCGATGTTTTCTTTGAAGCAGCCTTTTTTGCGCCAGAAGCCATCGCGGGCAGAGCCAGGCAATACGGTTTGCACACCGATGCCGGTCATCGCTTCGAGCGGGGTGTCGACTTTGAGGGTCAATCTCGCGCTATCGAGCGGGCAACTCGTTTGCTCATTGACATTGCTGGCGGTGACGCCGGTCCACTCGTTGACACGGTGGAGGCAGACCATTTGCCAGCGCGCGCTGAGGTCCTTCTGCGGGCATCCCGTGTTACCAAAGTGCTCGGCATGAATATCGAGCCCGCAGTCATCGAAAATAGTCTTTTCCGCCTGGGCTTCGGCTTCGAGCCGCAGTCTGGTGACGAGGTGGCGTGGCTAGTGCAGGCACCGTCGCATCGATTTGATATTAATATCGAGGCCGATCTCATCGAGGAGATCTCGCGCATCGTTGGTTACGACGAACTGCCTGTGACCAGGCCCATCGCTGAGCTCTCGATGCTCGAAGCCTCTGAGGCGAAGCGGTCGAGCTATCACCTTATTGATCAAATGATCGCGCGCGGGTTCTCTGAAGCGATCAACTACAGCTTTGTCGACGCATCCATGCAGGCAGCGTTTACGCCTAATGTGATTCCGGCCATGCTGAAAAACCCGCTCTCGTCAGAGATGGACGCCATGCGAACGTCCCTGATTCCAGGGCTTTTGCGATCAGCGATGTTCAATCACAACCGGCAACAACTGGATGTGCGACTTTTTGAATTGGGCCGAGTGTTTAGTCAGTCTGAAGAAGGCGAGCCCACCATGGGTGCGCTCCTGCAGACGAACAAGATCGCTGCAGTCCTGACAGGCGATAGACTTGAAGAGAGCTGGGCCAATGAGAAAACCGCCGTCGACTTTTTTGATTTAAAAGGGGATCTCGAAGCCGTGTTCGGCAGCGAGTACTTAGAATGCACTGCGGCAGTGGTGCCAGGGTTTGAAGAGGGCCAGACGGCCTCTGTCCTGTTCCATGGTGAGGCGGTCGGCGTCATCGGCAAGATAGACGCCAGTGTTCAATCTGCATTTGGTCTGAAAGCGCCTTGTTATGCCTTTGAGCTAGTAGCGGCGCCCATGTTGGGGCAGTCGGTGCCAGTAGTGAATGAGATTTCTAAGTTCCCAGAAATTCGCCGCGATATCGCGCTCCTAGTGGATCGAGAGGTCACCGCAACAGAACTTAGGCAGACGGTTCATGAAGCGGGTGGTGAGGCGCTCACCAAGGTTCGAATTTTTGACGTGTATCAGGGCAAAGGGATTGATAATCAAAGAAAAAGTGTCGGCTTAGGCTTGACCTTCCAAGAGCCATCGCGCACTCTAAAAGACGAAGAGGTTGCCGAAGCGATGGCAAACGTCGTCACCAAGCTCGAGCAAACCTACCAAGCCCAGCTGAGATAGATCCTAAATGACCGCATTGACGAAAGCAGAAATGGCAGAGCAATTGTTTGAGGATTTAGGCCTCAACAAGCGCGAAGCCAAAGAAATCGTCGAGGCGTTCTTTGAGGAAATTCGACAATCGCTCGAGAATAACGAGCAGGTGAAGCTTTCTGGGTTTGGGAATTTCGATTTGCGTGACAAGCGGTCTAGGCCGGGTAGGAACCCCAAAACAGGCCAAGACATTCCCATATCTGCCCGGCGGGTCGTGACCTTTAAGCCAGGGCAAAAACTCAAGGCTCGGGTCGAGACCTATGCAGGACACGCAGACAGCGAGTGAGTTGCCGCCCATTCCGGGTAAACGATACTTTACGATTGGTGAGGTGAGCGAGTTGTGCTTGGTCAAAGCACACGTGCTTCGGTATTGGGAGCAGGAATTTCCCCAACTGTCACCTGTAAAGCGCCGCGGTAATCGCCGTTACTATCAGCGCCAAGACGTGTTGATGATTCGTCAGATTCGAGAACTCCTTTACGAGCAGGGCTTTACCATTACGGGGGCAAGGGCCAGGCTCTCGGGCGAGGTGCAAAAAGAAGATCGAACTCAATCCAAGCAGTTGATCCGGCAAATGATCAATGAATTAGAAGGGCTCTTGGAAGACTTGAAATAGCATTAGCTCCAAACCAGGGTAAGCTGGTTCGGACACGCAAGCGTTGGCTCAAGCACTTCAACACTATTGCTAGATTCCTGTGTTCTGAGCAGCGATCTGATCCTCAATTTTCCTTACTACATCTACTCGTCTGGCCATCTCCGAAGATAGCTAACGGCTGCTGATTGCTGCTAAAAAAAGTTGATGGGCCGCAGTTCTCAGTTGCCATCCTCTAGTTTTAATCAGGCAATGAACGCCCAATTAGGGCCTCTTGCTTGCCTGTCGATGCGCTGTGGCGAAAGGCTTGAACTCGGATTGACCGAGCCAAGGACTTAAGCGATATTCACCCTTGATCAAAGCAGTGATGATGACGATACGCGTAGCCGAATCGCGGTGTTGTTGATAGAATGCGCGATCTCGGGGCGTAGCGCAGTCTGGTAGCGCACCACACTGGGGGTGTGGTGGTCGTAGGTTCAAATCCTGCCGTCCCGACCATTTTTCTCTGCCTTACACTGCTTTTAAAAACCGCATCGCCGACTTGCGCCAGCGTAGACGTCATACCCAGTAGAATTCGATTATTGATCTATGGCCCGTCTGAATTGTGTTTCTGTGGACCCGTTAGTTTGTTGACGCAATCCTACTTGCACTTGCGACCTGAATCGACAGATCACTTCTCACACTGTTGCGCTGACGATGTCCTTTGGTTCCTTGGTGGCTTCGTGTCCGTCAGTGCCCTGGTATTACGGCAGATAAGGACAGTGGTATTTCAGTTTGTGCGTCCAGGCTCTGGTTTGCTTGTGTGAGGCTTGCAAGCAAACCAAGGCATCTACGATCCATCTTTTGGTTAGAGCCCTCCTGCTGCGTTGGATGTACCTTTAAACTTCAGCAAGTCCATGTCGACATGTTGAAGGAGTCTATGCCTTGGATGGCGTAGTCAATTAGGGCCGCTGACACTATATTTGACTATGCTCTGGACTATGTGCCGTTGTCGAATTGGAACAGAAAGACTAACAACACATTTGATACGCTCTATTCGCCGATCGCTAATTAGGGGTTACCCATCATGACAGACGAGTCTCAACTGCCAGGTTTATCAAAGCACTTCGATCATGGCGCTCACGACTTCACGATGGTCAAACCGTTTGGTCCGAATATTCTCGAGACGCGCATTCCGAGCGATATTCTTTCGCAGCTGATTTCAATGGCTGACGCGCTGATGGAGAATCACAACCGCCAATCCTATGGCGAGTACCTAGTTGGACAAATCCACGAAGAACCTGAAATCCCGCTGGCGTTGTTGCGGGAGTACGGGGTCTTTGATTATCTGCATAGCATGTTCGCGGAGTATGTGTTGGCCTCCACTTACTGTGATGGCCATAACGAATACAAAAGATCAGTTGCTCAATTTCAACAAGGCCCCGAGTACCACAATCCGGTCTATGTCCAATTAGAGGCCGCTTGGCTGGTTAACCAAATGGCTCATGAATACAATCCCGTCCACAATCACTCGCAGTCAACCCTATCCAGCGTTCTCTATCTGGAGGTGCCAAAGAACATGCAGGAGAGGGAAATTCCTGGTAAAGCAAAAATTGATGGTGCTATCGAATGGGTGTATCAATCCGTGGGCCAGGACCAAAACGCTACTATCCGCACGGTACCTAAAGTGGGCATGTTCTATATTTTTCCCGCTACACTTCTGCATCTTGTCTATCCATTTCGAGGGCCAGAGGTGAGGCGGTCGATTTCAATTAACGCGACCCACAGACTTTGAATCTCGGAAATGCGGATTCCTATAAAGTTTCGAGCATGTTTAGCGGGTTCCTGTTGCATAGAGAAGACTTTGAGCCTCTTGCCATACAATCTCGTAGGCGGGTGAGTATCCCTTGAGATATCCAGCGCCTTAATGACGAGTTGGGCTTCGTAGTCTTTTTATGTCGATTCGACTTTTCCATCCTAAAGTCCCATTTAACCCTGCGAGGACGCCTTTCTTTTACGGCTGGGTGATTTGGCTTTTGTCGACTCTTGGGTTTCTCATGAGTGTGCCCGGGCAGACCATGGGTATGGCCGTTTTTACAGACCCGTTCATTAAGGCCTTTGGACTGACTCGAACCGAGCTCTCTCTGGCCTATCTGTTTGGAACGGTTTCGTCGTCGTTCTTTCTGACAACGGCCGGGCGATGGTTTGATCGGTTTGGCGGCCGTCTCATGGTGACGGCATCAAGCATTGCGCTCGGCGCGATGGTGGTGTTCATCAGCGTTACCGACCAATTGGCGTACTTGTTGGGCACTGGCTTTGCGCCGTTTGCATTGATTTTCATCGGCTATTTTGGGGTGCGGTTTTTCGGGCAAGGCGTGCTGACCAGCTGCTCTCGAAACGTACTGATGCCCTGGTTTGTTCGTCGTCGCGGGCTAGTGGCGGGTGTACGAGGGGTCTTCGTTTCTATTGGTTTCTCGCTTGCGCCGTTATTGCTTGCTTGGTTGATCGTTGTATTTGGCTGGCGTGAGGCGCTTTGGGTGCTTGCCGCTATTGTCGGTTTAATCTTTCCAGTACTGACTTATCTTTTTTTGCGTGATTCACCCGCCAGTGTTGGGCTTGTCGCCGATGGCGATGACTCTGACGCCGTCGCTACGCCGCAGGAGGCGCCCAGTAAAACACTGCAAGAAGCTAGGCGGTCGCCTGTCCTGTGGCTGTATACAAGCTCGCTCGCCATTCATGCGCTCTTTGGCACCGCGCTGACCTTCCACGTGGTGTCGATATTTTCCGAGGCCGGTCGCGATGCGAGTGAAGCGTTTGGTTACTTTTTGCCCGCCGCGGTGTTCTCCACCACCGTCAATCTACTGGCAAGTAGTATCGTGGACCGATACCCGCTGAAACCCTTCCTGCTCTTTATGTTGATGGCCTTTACCTTAGGAGCAGTTGGCCTCCTGAATCTAGAGCGCCCCTGGGGTTACTGGATGCTCGCCGCCGGCTTTGGCGCCGGCGGCGGATTATGGGGTGTCATTTCGAATCTTGCGTTTATCCGTTTTTTTGGCCCCAATCATCTGGGTGAGGTGAGTGGCTTTAATACCTCGGTAACGGTTTTTGCAAGCGCAATAGGTCCAGCCGCATTTAGCCTGGCGCTGGATATCTTTGGCGCCTACCACGCGGCGGTTTACGCTTGCATTGTTGTATTGATTATCCTTCTTGTTGCCGCCTTGTGGCTCGATCAGGCTGAGCCCGCGACTCTTGCTCGCCGAGCCTAAAGGGTTTTAGTTAAACCTGCAGAGCTGTCGTCTATTGTATCGGCAGCGATTACTTCCTTAGGCCATCGATTACTCTCAGTCCACCGCCACTTGCTTACACCTGCAGTGCTCACGCATGAATTTCTTCAATTCATGGAAATAGGCCCGGAATTTGCTGGTAGAGACGTAGGGAAAAAGGAGGGAAAAGAGGATTAGGCAGTAGCCGCTCAAGGCTCTCGGTAGAGGGTTGAGTGGCGCGAGACAAGGTAAGGCGTAGCGTGGAAAGTTTAGGTCCCGAAAATCACTACCATGGCCGCCCGTTTAGCAGTTGTAACGGTTTAAGCGCATCAGACAAGGAGGTCGATGAATGAATCAGTTGTTGAAGAGTCCATGGCAACCCCATCGAGCAGAAAAAGAACCTGGCAATACCAACACTTCCCCATTTTGTTACGTTGGCTGTGGCAGGCGCTGCGGCCCATTAAAGGAACGAAGCCTTGCACCAAAATTGGCGACCACGACCGATTTTGGGGCGACGCTTTGAATACCACAACGATCTCATCGTCGGGGCAGACCCGCATTTTGATCAGCACCGATCTCGACGGCTCACTCTTGGGTCATGAACAATACGATATGACCGGGATCAGTGTGCAAGTCCAAGCGTTGTCACAAACAAACATCCCTATTGTATTCAATTCGAGTAAAACGATTCGCGAGTGTGTGCATTTGCAAGAAGCACTCTCGCTCGATGCGCCTTTTATTGCGGAGAATGGCGCCGCGATTGTATTCCGGGAAGATGACGAACGATTCGATTTTTCCAAACATTCGAGCGAGCAACTAGCCGGCGGGGAGAGAATCATCACCCTCGGAACAGAACTCAGTCATCTCTTGGCGTTCAAGTATGCCTATTGTCCCGAGGCGATCGATATCGTCTCGGGAGACAGTGAAGCGCTGACTCGCATTACCGGACTAGACGAGGCATCGCTTGAAGACGCGAGGGATCGACAATACTCACTGCCCATGGTGCTTGACTCTGCGCAATACGCATCGCTCGAAACGAAAGCATTTGACTTCGGTTACCGCTTCGAAGTGGGCGGGCGGTTTAAAACCCTCCAAGGCAGGCACGACAAAGCGACCGCGCTTGAACTCGTCGCAGCCGCTTACAAGCGGGCAGCCGACGGCTCGGTGAAGTTGATCGGTCTCGGTGACGCGCCCAATGACCAGCGAATGTTAGAAGCTTGCGATGTGGCCGTTGTCGTTCGAAGAGAAGGATGCCACCACCTCATGCCTCAAGCGGAAAAGGTGATTAAAACCGATTCGGAAGCGCCACTCGGCTGGATTGCTGGCGTCGAGGCAGCGCTCGCGACATTGAACCGAGCGAGCCCGCTCGTTGACGCTCCTGCGTTGCATGAGAAGTTTAAGGCCCTTCGTGCAAAAGGGAACTGGTCAGCCGATGAGGTTAGTAGCAGCGCGCCCACCCCATCTATTTTGGATACCAAAGAACATGGCAGATAGCTTTCAGCATGGGGCGGTGACAACGCTTCATAACATCACTCACCGATCGGTAGAGGAGATTGAACTTGAATTGGAGGCGTTCTCTGCGGCGAGACCCATGGCACTCATATTGCCCTCTCTTTACAGTGAGCTTGAGCAGCCGGCGCTTCACCACATCGTCGATGAATTAAAGAAGGTTAAGTATCTCGATACCATTACGATTGGCCTAGACCGCGCGACAGAGACGCAATACCGACACGCGCTGTCTTTTTTTGGGCAATTGCCGCAAAAGGTGAATGTCCTCTGGAACGACGGGCCAAGGCTATCGGCGATCCATGAGCAATTGAAAGCCGCGGGTGTGGCCCCCACAGAACTCGGTAAAGGAAGGAACGTCTGGTACTGCATGGGTTACACGTTGGCTAACCCGGACATCGAAGCGGTGGCGCTCCACGATTGCGACATCAAAACCTATGACCGGAGTATGCTCGCCAAGCTCATCTATCCAGTTGCGAACCCAAGCTTTCGGTTTCAGTTCAGCAAAGGGTTTTACGCGAGGGTTGGCAGTAGCGGTCTAGGGGGCAGGGTTTCCCGGCTATTGGTAACGCCGCTGGTGAGAGCGTTAAAGCACAGTCTTGATTCACAGCATCATGAATATCTGAATTTCCTCGATAGCTTCCGATATCCGTTGGCAGGCGAGTTTTCGATGCGCCGTGACGCAATGAAAGGGCTCCGAATCCCGAGCGATTGGGGCCTTGAAGTCGGTGTGTTGGTTGAGATGCTCCGTAACTATTCGACGCGCAGAATTTGTCAGGTAGAGATTGCCGACATTTACGACCACAAACATCAGCAGGTGTCCAAAGATAACGATCAGGGCGGCTTGTCGCGGATGTCGATCGATATTTCCAAAGCGCTGTTTAGAAAGCTGGCGACCGATGGCGTGACCTTCAGTCAGGAAGGATTTCGGACGATCAAAGCGACGTATCTTCGAGTTGCTCTCGACCTAATCGACAGTTACCGATGCGACGCTGAAATGAATGGCCTGCGGCTCGACCTCCATTCTGAGGAGCAGATCGTAGAGCTCTTTGCAGAGAACCTCATTAAAGCAGGTGACTCATTCTTGACGAGGCCGCTGGATCAGCCTTTTGTCCCCCATTGGACGCGGGTCATGAGCGCGGTGCCAGACATCCTCCATCAGCTTCAAGAGGCAGTCGCTCTTGATCAGCGCGATCACGGGGCGGCACGTGCAGCTTGACCCGTTATCTGAATTAACAGAGCGGGTTGTTGAGCATTTAGAGCGAATCTATCCTGATGAGAACACCCACGCGTTAGCGAAGCGATTCATTAGCGCCATGGACTATGGCGGGAAAATTCACAGCGCGCCAACCCACACCAACTTATGGACCGAGCGAGATGCCGTCGTCATTTGCTATGGCAACAGCTGCACTGCACCAAATGAGGCGCCCCTTGCGACGCTAGCAAGGGTGCTTCATGGGAGAACAGAAGGCTTGTTTTCCATGGTGCATTTGCTGCCATTTTTCCCCTACAGCTCTGATGACGGGTTCTCGGTCATCAATTACCGACAAGTCAATGAAAGTCTGGGCGGGTGGGAGGATATCACGCGTTTTTCCAAACAGTACCGGCTGATGGGTGACTTGGTGATGAATCATTGCTCTGCTAGGAGTCAATGGTTTCTGCAGTACGCGGACAATCAACCCCCTGGTGCGGGTTATTTCATTGAAATGGACGACATCATGGACGTGTCGCAGGTGGTGAGGCCTAGATCATCGCCGCTTGCCAAACCGGTTCGGACTCTAGCCGGGGAGAAATTCGTGTGGTGTACCTTCAGCCATGATCAGGTCGACCTTAATTATGCGAACCCAGAAACATTGCTAGAGATGGTGGGCATCATTGCCTTTTATCTGGACCAAGGCATATCAATTTTTCGTTTGGACGCAGTTGCCTACATTTGGAAGGTGATTGGTACGAGCTGCGTTAACCTTCCAGAGACTCATGAAATCATTCGCTTGTTGCGCACTTTGGTGGAAAGGCGGGCGCCAGAGGCGATTTTGATCACAGAGACGAACCTACCAAATCGAGAGAACCTCTCTTACTTCGGAAATGCGAACGAGGCGCATTGGATTTATAACTTTACGTTGCCACCGCTCGTTCTCCATGCGCTCACATTCGGGCGAGCCACTTATTTGAATCAATGGATGATGAGCATGCCTCCTGCTCAAGACGGCACGGCTTATCTCAACTTCGTGACGTCCCATGATGGTATTGGGCTGCGTCCGGCTGAGGGCATTCTCCCAGAAGCAGAGCTCGAAGCATTGGTGACAACGATGAAGACCCGCGGAGGGCTCATTTCAAGTCGAGAGTTGGATGGGCGGCTCGTGCCCTATGAACTGAACATCAGTCTTTATTCAGCGTGCGCCGATGAGAGTGGGTGTCGATCGTTACAGCGCAAAAAGTTTCTGTTGGCCCACGCCATTATGTTTGGGCTTGAGGGCGTACCAGCAGTGTATTTTCCCAGTCTCTTCTCTACGGAGAACGCCACACACCGCGTTGAGGCAACCGCTCACAATCGTGCCATCAATCGGCCGGCGTGGACCGAAGAGGAAGCCAATGCGCATCTAGAGGCGGAGTCAGAGGCGGCTCAGTTCTTAGACGATTTCAAGTCGCTGATGGCGATTAGGCGAAGGCAGCCCGCCTTTCACCCGAATGCGACTCAGTTCACGCTGCATTTGGGTGACCCTGTGTTTGCTTTTTGGCGGCAAAGCAGGAACCGAGAGCAGAGTATTTTCTGCCTTCACAACTTATCGGGGAGTCCGATCGACGTCCCCCAAAATAGTCTCAACCTGATCGATGGTGAGCGCTGGATTGACTTGCTTAGCGACGAGCCCATTGATGCTTATTCGAAATCTTTATTACTCGCACCCTATCAGAGCTGCTGGATCACGAATTGGAACCATTGCGCCGAGCAGACATAAGATGACCGGGCTTAGCGCACTAGACTGGTGGGTAATTGGAGTCTATCTCACGGGTTTGATCGGATTTGGTTGGTGGTTATCTCGGTCGCAAGAGAGCGCAGAAGACTATTTTTTGGGGGCGAGGGCTCGTGGACCTTGGTCCATCGCACTATCGATACTGGCAACTCAATGCTCAACCAACAGCATTTTAGGCGCCCCGGCCTTTGTAGCGTTTGTTGTCGGGGGAGGGTTGATCTGGTTGCAGTACGAGCTTGCAGTCCCTTTGGCCATGATTGTGCTCATCACACTGGTGTTTCCTGCGTTGTACCGAGCCGGTGGTTTCTCTATTTATGAGTTCCTAGAGCATCGGTTCGACCGAGCAACGCGGGTCTGGCTAAGCGGTATCTTCCAGATCGCACGAGTGCTCGCCGCAGCGGTGACGATCTACGGGGTTGCATCGATTATCGCGCTGATTACTGGATTGACGTTTTTCCAATCGGTCCTCATTTTTGGCTTGGTGACGGTGGTTTACGATTATTTTGGTGGAATCAACGGCGTCATATTTTCAGACGTCCTCCAAATGACGGTTCTGGTCACTGTGCTCATTTGGGTCTTTGCCACGATGTGGGGAGGGGATGCCCATCCTTTTGAGGCGCTGGCCAGCTCGGAGCCTGAGCGCGTGGTCATCATCGATTTCGCAAGCCACGGCTTAGGAGACGGCAAGGATTTTGCGTTTTGGCCCATGCTCTTTGGTGGGTTATTCCTGTATGTGGCGTACTACGGCCTAGACCAGAGTCAGGCGCAGCGGCTGTTGACTGCATCAAGCGAGGAGGTTGGTAAAAAGGCGCTGTTTTTGAATGGTTTACTGCGATTGCCCCTCGTTTGTCTCTATTGCGCCATCGGGGTGGGGCTTGCCCACTACGCCGCAATGGACGTGAGCTTCTTATCGAGACTGCCCGGGGGCGCGAGCGGACCCGATTTTAATATGGCGCTACCCCTTTACATGATCGACACGTTTGCAGCGGGTTGGCTCGGCCTTGCGATGGTGGCTTTGCTGGCGGCTGCAATGTCCTCTTTAGATTCGGTGCTGAATGCGTTGAGTGCGACGACGGTCAGTGACTTCCTCATGCAGAGTCGCTGGGGTGAACGCCAAGCAGCCAGCCGATGGATCGGGATCGCCAAACTGACGACGCTCGCCTGGGGGTTGATTGCGATGGTGCTCGCGTTTTGGGTGGATGACATTTCCACCTCTATCCTCGTTGCGATCAACAAAATTGGTTCCTTGTTCAATGGGCCGATATTGGGTGTGTTCGCTTGCGCACTGTTGACAACTAGCGTCTCCGGAATAGCCGTGCGTGCAGGGCTCGTTGCTGGATTTGTAGCCAATGTCTGCGCTTGGATCTATCTGCCCGAGGTTTCGTGGCTGTGGTGGAACGTGCTGGGCGCGATCGTTTGTTTTTCGACCGCAATCATTGGGTCGGCGGTTACCCCTAGCCGCAGCATGAATAGTGATCACGCGTATTCGATAATCCGGACACCTGCCATTGCGACGACTGGGTTGTCCGCAGTGCTCTTTGCCTACTTCACGCTAATGCTGCTGTTGTTCTACTTGATGTGATTGAAGAATCCATTGGCGCAACTACCCAGTGCTAGGTTCGCGCGCCTGCAAGCTGCATAGCGGACTCTGGGTCCGTGTGTTGCCGCGGGACGCCAATCCAGTTGGCCTCAATAGGCCCCGCGTGGCTCAAGTCGATCGGATAACTTCAAAGAGCCCTTAGCCGATAAACACTGCCGTGCTCTTCCTGCATAGCTTTCTTGAAGAGTCTCTCAGGAGTCGCTGACGGGGATTAGAACGGAGGGCGATGGGGAAAACGAGTCAGTCCTAAGTTATCGAGGACAGGACCGGGCTCGCTTGTCTCCGTTCAATAGGGCACAGCCGTTTACAGCACTAAACGAGGTCACGAATCGACTGCTTGCATCAAGCAGGTGCATTCCGAAAGTGTTCGGTAAATGAAGAGGCATCAGTTAGCCCGTCATACAGAGCGAAAGTTAATTCAGTGGGCGGTTTTAGAGGGGAAATAAAGTTGGCCCAGAAAGTGCTGAAGGTGCTACAGGCTGAGCGAGGTTTGAGTTTGAATCGTTGGCCAAGCCCTCAGGTGGTTAGAAGGACAGGTGACTGTCGACGGGTTGCAGTACCGGGCGAAAGGCGAGGCGAACAAAGGTTGAAGGGGGCTTAATAAGCAATGGAAATCAGTAATGCATACTTCCCGACGACACTTATTCCCGAGCATGAATGTGGCGCTATCGCTGAGGTTTCTTTCACTCATTGGGCTAGCACTCCTAGCTCAGATCACTGTTGCTGACGACTTAACGTCATTTCGTAACGTTATCTGGGATTTGAGCGATACCCCCCGCCATGGATCGTTACAGATCGCATCACTTCAACAGCAGATCGAGGCGCTAGAGCGGGCGGAGCATCCCTACACGCCAGCGTTAATGCCCTTGCTACTAGACTTAGGGAACGCTGCGCTACAGTCGGAGCGTTACGAACTAGCTGAAGAAGCATTCAGACGGCATCAGCATCTTGTCCATCGAGATGACGGGGTGCGATCGCTCGATCAGAGCGCGTCGATTAGTGGATTGATTAAGTTATACCAAGCGATAGGCAACATTCGAGCTTACGGCACGGAAGTTAAATTCCTGTCACAGCTCTTCGAGTTTGCTGGTGATGATTTGTCACCAAGTCGATCCTTAGCCGATCTTGACCTAGCGGTCTGGGAAACCAGGTTTGGGTCACTCAGTGAGGCCAAAGATCGATATCGACAAATCATTGGGCGAACCAAAGCCGGAAACGATAGTGCCAGTCTCCAAATCGCATCGATTGGAGCGCTGGGGCTTGGATTTGTCGCTTATTTGGAAGACCGCAATCCACTCGATAGTATGACGGCGGCTTTGGAGGAGGTGGGCGAGGCAACAAGTGGTATAGAGCAACTCAACATCGCGCAGTTGGAACAAGATTTGGCCCTGTTCGACGGTAGACGGACGAGCACATATCAGGTCATAGGCAGTGCCGCGAGCTCCGAGCCCGTTTGGCTGGGCGCAGATTCTAGAAAGGCGACGGATCTCGTGATCTATCCTGCCAAATCGAGAATCAGTTTTCGGGATGATATCGAACTGTTATATCCGCGCCCGCCCGAGGGTAGTGCTCAGGGGCTGGCAGGATACCCGCTCCCAATGTGCCGAGCAGCGCTCGCGGATTTGGCGACCGGCGCCCGTCATCGACACAGAAGCTGGAAATTCGATGTTGAGGTTCACGTGGACACCGGCGGGAGTGCAGAGTCAGTCAATATCCTCAATAGCAATGGGCCTATCGCGATGAAACGTTGGGTCAAGGCTCTTGCCAAAGAGGCG
>Ga0255784_10002580_pt1 | contig 14104 bp, 10 predicted proteins | sample 101ome_14_FD_179982 | JGI IMG/M metagenome (GOLD analysis project Ga0255784, IMG submission 179982) | Coastal salt marsh microbial communities from the Groves Creek Marsh, Skidaway Island, Georgia - 101403AT metaG (version 2) | ecosystem: Environmental > Aquatic > Marine > Intertidal zone >...
CACGCGGTCGCTCGCTAAGGAACCAGCACGGTTCGTGAGCGCCACTGGAAACATGGTCTCGCCGCAAAGAAAGGCCGACGTCCCGCGCGATGAAAGAGCGCTGAGTCGTCGCGACGCGCGGCGCTACAACGGGTGCGCGAGTCGTCGCGACGCGCTTCGGCTCGGCGCGAGCTTTACACGTTGACGCGCGCGGTGCACTGCGGCGCTGACCATCAGCGCGTAACGATTTCCCCAGAAAAAGCGCTCGCGGACAACCTCACTCGCTGCCGCGCGAACGCGCGAGCGAACACCCATCGTCGACGACCGGCGCGGGAAAAAAACAACCGCCAATCGGTCGGTTCGATCGACAATGTCCAGTGCCGGCCGTGTTTTTCGCGGGTGCGACGACCTCGGTCGGGACGTCGGCACTCACGATGAGTTTTGGGCTCGAGTGGCTCGGGGCGCGAAACGGGCCGACGGTAAGCCGCTGTGGTACACCAAAGGGATCGAGTACTGGGACGAGGTGACGGCGGACGTGGACGGCGTGCTCGGTGGTTTTGGACACGTGAGCGGGGCGGATGCGAGGGATAACGCAAAGCTGTTGAGGGATGTGTTGGGGGACACGCTGGAGGCTCGACGAGCGTCGGGCGAGAAGACGGCGGCGTTGGATTGCGGTGCGGGTGTGGGTAGGGTCACGGGAACGTTTCTGATTGAACACTTCGATGAGGTTGATTTGGTCGAGCCTTGCGGTCACTTTCTGAGCGCGGCGAAGGCTGATGCGCAAGTTTGCGGAGACAACAGAGAAGATGGACATCGCGCCGTAAACTTTTTCAAAGAACCACTCGAGGAGTTTAAACCTGAAAAAGGGCGGTACGACGTGGTTTGGATTCAGTGGTGCGTCGGGCATCTCACGGACGATGATCTTGTGGCGTTTCTGCGGCGTTGTAAGGAGGGATTGAAGCCAGGAGGACTGATTATACTCAAAGAGAATAACACCGCGAGTGGCTTTGTGTTGGATCTCGAAGATTCCTCCATCACGCGAAGCCACGACTACTTCCTTTACATCATAGAAAAAGCGGGAATGACGTGTGTGGAACATCGCCTTCAAACCGGATTCCCACCCGAGCTCTTTCAAGTAAGAATGTACGCGATCAGACCATGATTATTTAGTGCTAGCTCTGTGTTCTACAAAAACGACAATTATATTCTAAGGTTGTGTGTGATGCACAACCGCGCGCGGAGGGTGATGTCCCAAAATTATTTACACTTGAGCATTGTCCCATACAACATCGGAGTGCTCCATCTCTTCATCCTCCTCGAGGCTCAATCGCAAGTACTCACCGCGCGCGAAACGATCCCACTCTGTGAGATGTGGCTCTTCGCGTTCTTGCCGCATCAAGAAAGGATCGCGGGTTTCAAACGCGATGAACTTATTCATGTTGAACAAGACGTTAAAGAAATTCCCACTCATCTTGCTCGCTCTCAAATCTTTGAGCGTCACTCGTCCATCCACTTCTGGCTTGAGCATATCCATCATCTGACACAAAATGTCCTCAAAGAGCACAGGTTCCTGCGCCAAGCACTCCATGCGTTGAATCTGCTCCTCGTAAAAGTAGAAGATTTCGTCCGCAGTGATCACGTCATCGTGCTGGGTGTCGATGCACTTGAACCAGTACTGCAGCGCTAAGGGATGTTTCTTGTTCTCCTCGCTAAGGATGAACCATACAAAGTCCTCGTAGCACATTTTACCATCCTTCTTCGACCTGAACGGCCGCCCAGCCTGGTCGAATATTCTCGCCACGATCCGATACGTGAGCGCATGATTCCCGTAATGTAAAAGATCTTCTCGGTCAATGTAAAAGTCGTGATCGGTATCGAGCTCCCAAAACTTGCAGTAAATGACGTAGAAGTGTTCGTACGAAAAATACTTCAGCACGCGGTTGATGTCTTCTTCATCTTCAACCAGTTGCATGTGCTCGACCAAATCAGATTTTTTCAGCTCCCTCAACGTCAATTTGCCGTTCCAAAGCGTGTTGCACTCGTAGAAGATTCGGTAGATGACGGTTTCTATGTATCTCTCTTGGAACTCTCGCGTGTGTTGCAAAAACTCCAATCCCGGATGCGTCTGAACGAGCTCCGATAACACTTCATTAAAGTCAGAGTACTCCAGCGCCCGAGCGTTCGGTTTTCGCAAAACTTCAAACATCGCAGACGCTAAGTCTTTCTGTCTGCGAAGTGTCGAGTTCCAGTAACTGAACCACTGCTCGCGCGTAACAACCTCTGCGCTCGCGCCAGCGACGAGTTTCATAACCCGTTTCGCAAAGAATCGCGGCAAGCCAATCACGTCGCGAACGACGTCGCTAAACGGTTCCAACTTCATACCAGCCAAATGTTTCTCAAACATGCGCTCCGCGAGCGCCACCTTTCCGGCATTAATCTCGTCGCTGAGTCCGTCGCCCCCTGGCTTGTAGAAAGCCGGAATGGCTTGTTTCTCACTTGACGATCGAAGCGAAAGCGAGCTCTGCCTCGACAGCGGTCTTCTAACAGGAGAAAATGCCCCCGGACGAACACCGCTCTTTTGCGGGCTTCTCGGTGGCGTGCCAATCGCCGAAGCTACCGAAGACGCCGTCATCGTCGGCTTGGGCTGTCGCAGTGGCTTCCCGAGCTTCGCATCCTTGAGCAATTCGTACACCAAGTTTTGACTCTCCGACATGGACAACCAATTGAGGAACAATTCATCGAGCTTGAGCTTGCTCGATGGAAACTTTGACGCCGCGTTCATTTCGTTCCCTGCGTTTGCGACGATCCCGGTTCTAGTCAGTCTCTGTTGAGCGTACGTTTCTAATTCAAACCGAGCGCGCCGACGCAAAGAATGCGCCCAACGTTCAATAATAGAAAAAGCGCGCATCGACGCGAATCACCCCCAATCGTCTCTTTTGAATCGCGCGTCGTATCCGTTCGCACCTTTATCCGCGAGCGGCGTCCGTGTCGGGACATTGATGGTCAGGCCCTTTGACATCTTTTTTTAAAAAAACGTCGTTTCGGCTCGAGAAGGATTTTCAAATTCCAACCGACGGTATCGCCGTCGGACGCGTCCGACGTGTCCGTCGGGGCGCGGGATGCGATCCGGTGGGACGAACCGATCGGAGCGCGCGAGTTCGGGCGCGAGTCCGAGCGCTCGAGGTCTTCGTCGACGTCGAGGACCGCACTGAAGACGGCCGCGTGATGGATGTTTTGTTTGGCGAAATTTGAAGTTACGGTACTGTTTAGTCATACGAGTGATATCCGTGGGTGGCGACCTTGCGAGCTCTCGCGGCGCGGCGCGGCGCGGCAAGCGGCGCGATGTGAACCAAAAATCCTGAGTATTGATCATTACAACGCGTAAGATGATGACAACGCTGATCGAAACAAACGACATGGCGAATGTATATTGCGTGTTGCGTGCGCGGTGGAGTGGATGCGCTCCGACTGTGCATACATGCGCCGGATATGGTGAATATCTGCGGCTCCTCAAAATGGCGGGTACAGCGGTGTATAGAAATAGCGATGAATGAATGCGAATGCTTGTTTTTATCTGTTTGTAGCCTCGGATGGGACCGGAGGATTCCACTTGGCTTCAAAAGTACCTTTCGGCACGATGCCGACTTGTTCGGCGATCGCATCGTCGAACTTTTCAGTGTTGCTTCCGCTGTGCATGTGTGTGACGACGCCATCCTTGAAAACAAAGAAAGTCGGTGTCGACTTGACTGCGAGGCGATCGCGCGCGAGGTGAATCGTACTTGCGTTTTCGTTGCCGTAAATACGCACGAAGCGGCACTTTTCCCGGTTATCTCGGGCGCTCTGTTCAAAGTGCGGAAGGAACTTCTTGCACGGGGTGCACGAGGTGAAGCCAACCTGAAGGACGACTGCTCGGCCTGTGCCCTTTTCTTCTTCTAAGACTTGGTCGACAGCGGACTCGGTGTGGAGAACTTGAGCGATTTCAGTGCCGATGACCGAGCGGTACCAGTTTTCGAATTGATCAAACGAAACAGAGGCTTCACACTCGACGTCAATGTCACACACGAGCTCGCGAACTTCATCCTCTGGTAGTCGCACGCCCATGGCGGCAACCATGCGGACGAAGGCGTCCAAGTCGATGACATCGTCGTTGATGTCGCCGCCGAACTTTTCGAAAAGCTCCCGAAGCTGAATGGCGGTGACGAGCTGCGGAGAGCGACCGACTTCCTTGCCGATGGCGGCTCGCACACGGCGCACGTCGGCGGTGTATCTGAAGCGGAAAGAACCGCCAGCTGCGGCGCCACGGACGCCTTCAAGTTGGTTCGAGCCACCTTTGATGAGAGGGGCCGCTTCCTTACCCGCTCTGACGACACTGAGCTTCGGGACAAGGTGCGACCACTTTTCAAAGTTTTGTGCGGCGCTGCCGCTCACGACCCAGCGCTTCAAACCGCCTCGAGCGCACCGGCAGTTCTCCACCTTGGCCAAGTGTACAGCGATTCTCGTCGCCCAGGCAGACCACTGCTCCTCGTCTTCGCAATCAGCCGGCGGCGGCTTCGCGTTCGTCCACTCGGGCTCGATCCAGGAAATGGCCAAGTCTGCCTCTCTGAAATCCGCATTGGTGCGCAAAACGCCATCCTTGAACAAGGCTACGTGAACAGCTTCGTGGCCAGCAGTGACAACACCAGTGAGACCGCTCATGGCATTGTCTTCGTCCATCGAACCAGTCATTTTGATGCGCCGAGCTGCGTCTCCCCACAAGTCTTGGTGACCGTATCCGTGGGCTTCGGCGCCCGTGACGACGGTGACGTCCAAGCCCACCGCCGTGCGCAACAACTCTTCAGTCTCTTCACGCTCGCGTCGTCCTTCGAACGGGTTCAGAGATTCCATCGCCGCGTATACGCTCGGTCCACCAAGCTTTTCATCCGCGTGCCAGACACCCGGCAAGGCGATGGAAACGGAACCTTGCCACTTCAATTGCTTTGTCAAACTGCGCAACGCGGCGCCGACGGCGTTGATGTCCAACAGGGCACCCTCCTCGAGCGGAGCTTGAATGAGTTCAGATTCGAGCTCGCCCGTGCGCACGTTCACAATAGCTGCGCTCACGAGACCACCGCTCGCGTACGCCCCGAAAATAGACTTGGGACCTTCCGCATACAATGATTCAAACTCGCCGCTTGCTGCTTCCGCTTCTGAATCCGTTTCGGTGCCTCTCGCGTCGGCGTCCACCTCCATGTTTGCAATCCCACGGCATTCATCACCTTCCGCGCACGACGCCTTCTCGCCACGAAGTTCCATACCAACGCGTCCGAGCGCCAACACTCCGGCGCCCATTGCACCGCCAATCTTCAAACGATTACTCGAGATGAGCTTGTACATAACGCTCGCCGCCAAACCGATCGCCGGCATTGTCGCAAGCTTCACCGCCCATCCCATGCCAACCTCCGCGAACAACGCCTCAACCGCGGGCAATCCCGTCAATGGTTCACCACCGTCTCTCTTCAACACGTGAATCGTCTCCATCGCCTGCTCGAACGACACCCCTTGGTGTTTAGACGCGTCGTACGCCGGGTCTGAAATATCCACGTACCACACCTTGCCCTTTCCTTTCCCCGTGCTCTCCAGCGCGCTTTTGAGCGATCGGCACACCGGACACGCGCCGTCAAAGAGGTAGGCGTACTTCCAATTCGGCGGTTCAGCCGTGTCGTTGTCGTCCGCGTTCGTCGCGCGCGTCGTAGGGACGCGCGTCGGGCGGCAACGGCTGCGGGTGCCGGTGTTCCTGCCGTTCGATCGCAGCGTCGCGCGCGCGAGTCGCGTCGACGCCGCGTTCGTGGACACTTGTCGCACTGCGGCGTGCATGATTTGTCCGTCGACCCGGTCGCGTCGTTAGACGCGTTCGTGCGTTCGCTATCGCGCGTGTGGTTTCGAGCGCGCGCGAGTCTGCGGATCTCGGCGAGCTCGCCGACGTCGGCGCCGCCGAACGGTCCTCGCGGTGCTTCGTATTGTGAACAAAATTGTACGATGTTTTCGGTATATTTGTGGATGAGGCAGTTTGGACGCGGGCGGTTGGAAGCGTTTGGAGACGCTGCGCGCGCGCACGAGGACGAGAGGAGAAGTAGAGTCGTTGTATGCTATGTTTACACGTTATGCTAAGTGAGTGTGGTTCTTTGCTGCGTTCGTGCGTTCGAAGCGAACACGCGCCGCGAACGTCGTTTGTTCGGTGAAATGTGTGGTTAAAAGCGCTCGGCGAGACGCGCGGTGACGGCTCGAAGACGCGAGTACACTTTACCCGGTGGAGAACCGAGGATGAGAGAACAAATCGCATCTCTCGCGACTTTGATGTTCTGGAACGAACCGAGGATGCGGATGTGTTGATCGGCGATGACGATTCTCGTCCGCGTCGCGTTTTCAATGGTAAACTTTGTCTTACCATTCTTACCAGCCAAACGACCGATACCCCGCGACATGTGCTCCCCGCGGAGCGTCTTCACATCCTTCACCTCAAAACATTCTAAGTACAAATCGTCCAACCGAAGCAACGCCACCGCGTCCTGCACCTCGAACCCGAGCAGGAACGCTTGAACGAAATCGGCGCACTTTTGCAACGCTCCCTCGTCCTCCGTCTTATCCGTCGTCTTAAGCTCCACCTTCTTCAGCTTGAGGTTCATCCGCATGTCCACCTTCATCTGTTTCGTCACTGGCTCGTACAGCGTCATCCAGTGTTCCTTCAACGGCGCGAACCGGTGCGCCGGGACGTTCACTTTCCGATACTCCGCCTTCGTTCCCTTCGTCAACTCGTTCGCTCCCAGCGGCGCGTACACCGGTCGCAGCGCCGTCGATTCATCGCGCACCACCTCACCGTCGTCATCCACAATCTCCGTGGCGACGCCCTCGTCTTTTTTCGTGAGCTTCGGCATCGCGCGCGCGCGCTCGGGTTCGTTTCGCGACGTGCGAGCGCGCGACTGACGCCGTGCGCCGCCGCCGCCGGTCCTTTTTTTGTCTCCTTCATATTGATGAGACGGTTCACCCCATCATTACGTGGACCACGCGCGCGTACTACGGTTCATCGCCCACTCGAAGTCACACTACGCGACGCCGACGGACGACCAGATGGACGAACGTCGGCGACGTCGAGGACGACGCGCGGCGACGACGCGCGGCGTCTTCGTCGGTTTCTTCGTCCTCCTCGTCCGCCCGCGTCGCGTCGACGCGTCGTCGTCGTCGTCGTCGTCGCCCGCGAACGGTGCGTCGTGTCGTGGACCGACGTTTGATGCTGAGGGGGACGTCGCGTCCACGACGACGACGCCTCGCGGCGCGCTCGGTGGGCCGTACTCGGCGGCTCGCGCGCCGGAACTTCGAGAGTTACGTCTCGGGTCGTCGTGGAACCGCACGGAGGGTGGGGGGACGGCGTTCGCGGACGGCGCGGACGACGCGGGCGTGTTGCTGCGTCTGACGGCGCCACCGTGGTGCGGAAGCACGAGAGCGGTGGTCATCGCGCTCGAACGCGCGATGGCGAAGGAAAACGCGGCGGATGCGGATACGAGGGTGTTGTGGGATCGACCCTGGAGGCCGAGCGGGCGACGAGGGGAATTGGAGGGCGTGGGGGCGTGGTCGACACCGCGCGCTGAGTTTCAGTTTAGAGGACGTCGCGTGCGGTACGGAGGCGAGTGGAGCGCGGGAGGGTTGGTGCGCGCCGCGAGGGCGCTGCGAAGGGAGACTTGGGGTAAGAACGAGACGACACTCGAGCTGTGGCCTTTTGTGCGGTTGCGAGGGAAGCATGACGTGGCTGAATTTTTCGACAACGCGGGAACGGAGCTCGCGTTGGTTGTCTTGGATCCGTGTAAATCTTCGAAAGGATGCGCGTCGACGGCGTCGATGCGACGACTGCGACGGGCGATACTGCATAGATTAGGGTACAGCCCAAAGTATCGTCTCGGGGTTCTCATGGGTGCGGATGCGTGGAGGATCGGAACGAAGCTTTTGGAGAAGTTTGAAGCGGACGACATCACGGCGGTAGCATTCGTCCGAGGGGCTTTGCATTCGGTTTGGACGGACAAGCACGGGAAAGAGGGATCCATCAGCAAATGGGTGGCATCAGTCTCCGAAGCGACGTCCGCAACCATAGTCCGAAGAGGTTTCTTTAGCTTGTCAAAGTTTACACCGTCGCCAGGCGTGAAGCGTTTGGCGATGATCTTCGCAAACGAAGCCAACGAGGACTTAGATGTACTGGGCGCGCGAGTGCACCAGCTCGTGGAGTCGAGTCATCTCAACGCGACGGCGAGTGTAGTGGATACGAGTCGCGGGGTGTGGCTCTTGTGCGAGTTTACCGGGCTTTGTGAGGAAGCCGCTCAGAGCGAATTGGATTCGCAAGTGCGCGTGGCGCTCGTCGACGTAGACGAGGATTCAATCCACACGGTTGACGTATCGCCGCTAGAAACGCCCAGAGACGCGCGTCCGTTTACGCGCTCTAGCGTAAAGGCGCCTAAAACGCCGGCAAACACGCGCGCCCCACGCGTGCCTCATATTACAAGAAACCAACTTGACCACAAAATGTCGCAAATCATGTCCATGCGGCAAACCGGCACCTTTTCAATCTTGTACGCCTCCTCAGCGTGCGCGTTTTGTCAGCGATTCCTGTCGCTTCTAAACGCTGCGCTCGCTTCCATGGATGCGCACGCGCTCGTCGTTGACGGCAACACGGCCCGAGTGTTTCAAATCGATTGTGCGCTCAACGATTGCCACGAACGATGGAACGCCAGCAAACAATCCCTCGTCGCCCGCGTGCGTCGCTATCCAACCCTCGTCACGTACTCGGGGAAAACGGGAAGTAGCATCGTCTACCAGGGCCCATTGGACGCCAAAGCCATCTCATCATTCTTGTCAGATTAGTTACACCTTGCTCAATGTAGTAGCGCGCGAGACTTGTATGTAGTAAACATGACGTGTTGTACAACAAACCTCACTCCTCGGCGTCCATGTCGCGTCGCGCGTTCGCCGCCGCTCTAATCCGCGGCTTTGCAGCCGAGGCTCGCACTACCTTCAAACCTCCACCATTGCCGCCATCGCTGAGCTCTGTCGGCCGCGTTTTCGCCGTCGCGAGCGGCAAGGGTGGAGTCGGTAAGAGCACCACGACGGTCAATCTCGCCGTCGCGCTCGCCCGTCTCGGGCACAGAGTCGGCCTCCTCGACGCCGACGTCTTCGGCCCGTCTGTTCCGACCCTCATGGGACTTTCTGGCGCCCCCGCGGTGGACGGTGAAGGGAAGATGCTCCCGCTAGAGAACCACAACGTCAAGTGTCAGTCGATGGGATTTCTGTTAAAGCCCGGACACGCTGCGGCTTGGAGAGGGCCAATGGTGAGCGGAGCGTTGACGAAGATGATCTCCGAAACGCGATGGGGCGATATCGATGTGTTGATGATCGACATGCCGCCCGGGACGGGTGACGCGCAGATTTCGGTATCGCAAAAGGTGCCGCTGACGGGCGCCGTGGTGGTGAGCACGCCGCAAGAGCTCGCTCTGGCGGACGCTCGAAGAGGGATAGACATGTATGGGATCGTGAACACGCCCGTGATTGGAGTGGTTGAAAACATGGCGTATTACTTGGAGCGAGATGGGAGCAAGTCGTACGTTTTTGGACGGGGTGGGGCGAGGAGAACGGCGGAGGAACGCGGGGTGGAGTTTTTGGGCGAAGTACCGCTGGATGGAGCAATTCGCGAGCAGAGCGACGCGGGAGTGCCGATCGTCGTGGCGGACGCCGACGGGGCGATGACGGAGATTTATAAGAGTATGGCGGAGCGAATCATCGCGAAAACGCGTCCGTTTACATAGTAGACTTTGTAGAGATAGTAGAGTTTGCAAGAGAATGTGTCATTTGATGTTACAACATTTTGTTGGCGGCGTTAAATTTCGTCTTCACCGGCGAAATCACCGAGAGGCTCAAAATATCCGGCCGGGCGGGGTTCACGCTTCCCAAAGTGATCTTGAAACTTCTCATACGCGCCGTTAAACGCGTTGCGGGCGGCGTTCGGTACCGTCGTCGTGATGGTACCAAAGTCATAATTTTGAGTCGCGAACATGAATCCGTAAGCGGCGGCGCCGAGGGCAGCCACAATCAAGAAAAACTTCATCACACGATGGAAGAAACCGCCTCCGTGATGACGCCTTTCACCATCGCCCAAGGCTGCGGCGCGGTTGGTGCACTTGTCACCGGCGACAATTCTGAGGTTTGTGGAAGTCACGTGCTTCGATTTAAGTGCCGGGCAGGCAGTATTCACTCTTTCCAACTTCTCGCAATGCGGCCATTCGGTTGCGTTCGGCACGTTGTAGACGCGCTCGCTGCCGTAATCACACTCTGTGTCGTGCACACGAGTGCAAGTGCACGTCCCGACGACTTCGTGGTGGAACTCAAAGTTGGCGTCGTTGAAGCACTCCGCTTCGCGTCTCTTGCGCTTGATGTGATACGTCTGTCCCATCAAGCAACCTTTCGACCCAGGTGCCTCGGGTACGAAAGTTTCATAGTCCGCATCACCGCACGTCTTACCCTTCTGGATGATCTCATCGAAATCGATGACAAAGTGCGCGCCTTGAGACGGATCTTGAGTGCGCGAGACGTCCGCCATGCCGTGGATGATGAAGACGTGGCCCTTCGATGACGGATCGACACGAATGTTGTGCACGTAAGTCGGTACGGCGAGCTTAATAGCTTGCCACGTTTTACCTTCGTTGAGACTGTATTCAATCTGTGACACGGCTTCAAATTGCTTCGCAATCACCAAGAGACCCCCGTGGTTACCAAACTCGTAAATATAAGCACCCTTCTTGGTTTCCTCCCAAGTGATGCCCGCGTCACGAGAAATGTAGGTGTTCACGTCGTCTGGCTCCATGCGCAAATAATCGCCAACGTTTCCGGTTGAGATTATGATGCCCGGCGCGCTCGATCTGCTGTACACACCGCCGAGACGCCCAGACCAGTCTTCAGAGCTATCCCAGTCGACGGCGCCATGAAGATGCAAGCCGTAACGTTCGCAGTCAAAGTCGGCGGAAGAGCAGGCGTACTTGAGTCCTTCCGCATCCGTCCTCGGCACTGGAATCTTATGCCAGGTACCTCCGGCGTTGTAAGTGACTCTAGACTCGTAGAACTGACTGTAGTCCCCGTCGATTGCGGCACGAGAGAACGCCTTGTAGCTGATCTGATTGCCGACGTACACGCCGTCGACGCCTTGAACCTTGACGAGATCTTCCAACGTGTAAGTCACGGGCGATCTCAGGTTGCGGCGCATGCTCAATGAAAAAAATGTCAGCGAATCATCCGAGGCGTAGAGCTGGTTCATCGGCGCGTGAGACTCGTAGACATCTGTCTCCTGATGGTCGACGCTGATGAAATCCGGTCCGGCGTCATCCGCGTGGAAGTCGTAAATGACGAACGCATTCTTCTTCAGATCCATCGGGAAGCAGGTTTCTGTGAACGTCGCGCCATTATCGATGGAAATTCTCAGCGTGATGTCATCCACAGCGCCGTGTTTTTCGCTCGGCTTTTTGCGGTACTCGGCGCAGTCGGACGGCGCCGCAGAGTAAATGTCGCCATTGAGAATCTCGAATGCATTCGCACACTCCTCGACGACTCGATGAGACTTGAACAAATCGTCGGATACAATCAAATCAACATTCCTGTCCCAGACATTCGTCTCACGTCGTTCAAACGCAGTCTTGTCTCGATAAACCGTCGCGTATATTCCCGGGTTGGTGGAGCTTCCGTCGTCGGGCGCCCACTCGAAATCTACAAAGGAAGCGATCTTACCCTTGCTATTTTCCACGAGATCCGTCCACGACTTGCCGAAGTCGTCGCTCACGACCAATCGAAACACGTCACACTCGCTCGACTGCGCCGCGCACGATTTCACAAAGGCTAACAACCACTTCTCCCGCGTCGGGTGCATTCGGATAGCGCTCGCCACCAATCCGCGCGCTCCCGGCACAGCCTGCGCCGGGTTCATGAAACACTCCTCCTCGCGCGGCGCCCGAACGCATGGTTGCATCCAAGTCGTCCCAAGATCCGAACTCCCCCAGAAAAACTCTCCGTACACGTCTTGAATCACCAACTGCGGCGCCCCCTTCAACTCGCCCGTCTCACCCTGCGCCCCCGTGATCAACAACGGCGTCATCGTCAGCGAATCCACGCCTCGCAGCTCCCGTTCCGTCAGCGGATTCATCGTCCGCCCGTCATCGCTCGAGTACAACAGCTCCATGTACTCCGTCACCGCGAACACGCGCGAGGTTTCGACAGATTTATGTCGAATCCAAACCAGTTGTTCCACGACACCCTTCGTCGAGTGTCGCGCCAACGGAGTCGTCGCGCCGTCGCCGCGCGCCCCCGTCGCGAGCGCGATGAATGCCAGCGCGCATGTCGCTCCGCGCGTCGCGTCTCGTCGCGTCCTCCGCATGGGTTATTCGCGCGTGCGTGTGGCGACGCGATCGTCTTGGACGCTTTGGATTTAACTTAATCTCATCAACTTGAACGCGACGCACATCCACGACGGATGTGTCCGAGCGACGACGCGACGACGCGCCCGAGTGTGCGACGCGCGCGGCGACGATGCGAGACGGGAAACGGAGCGACGACGCGGACGACGCGGACGACGACGTCGAGGAGGAATACGTCGTCGTCGACTTGCCGCTCGAACTTAAAGCGCTGCCGGGGGACACGCTGAAATTCGAAGGCTTGGACACCGAGACACCGAAACTGCGCACCGTCGACGGGGCGAGGTACGTCGGACGGTACGAAGTCACCGTCGGGGAACATCTCGTGGTTGGGTTCGATGACGACGAGACGGCCGAGGCGAGGGTGGTGGCGAAGACGGAGAGACGGCTGAAGTTTAAGCCGGCGTGAGTTGAATGATTTTGACTCGGACGACGTTGACTTTGCGAACGCGCGGGGACTTAGATGCGTCGCGTAGGTGGGGGCTCTGTGATGAACTCTGTTGTTGTAAAGACTGTAAGTGGTAGATTGAATGCGTGATCGCGCGACGGACGCGTCGGAACGCCGCGCGCACGCGCGTCGTTTCCGTTCCGTTTGGTCGCGTTGACTCGACGCCGCCTTCTAAAACGCGCCGCGCCTCACACCTCGACGCGACCGCGACAGCGACCGCGAGACGCCGACGCGACAGCGCGAGATATGTCGTCGGAAACCGCCAAGGCGTCTCCCAACGCCGGACCGAGCGATGGGTTCAAGCAATTCGTCGAACTGCAAGCCAAGTATGCCGATGCGACGTCGCAGATGAAAAACCTGCGCAACGGCGTGCAGATGCGGGAACACGAGCGTCAACGCGCGCGGTTAACGGTGAAGGAGATGGAAAGCGTCAACGACGGCGTGCGGTTGTTTAAACCCCTCGGACGGGCGTTCGTGGTGGAGAGCAAGGAGAGTTTGGTCAAGGAGTTGGAGGATGTGAGCGAGAGCTGCGGGAAGGAGATCGAAAAGGCGGCGTCGCAGCGGGAGTATTTGGCAAAGAAACTCGCGGATGTGGAGACAAATCTTAGAGAATTAATGCAAGGAAACGAGGCTTTGGCGGCTGAGCTCAAAGAGCGCGGGGTGATTTAACCTCGCGAATAGTATACGTATAAAAAGTCGTCGGGCGGTGTGTCTCGCTCCTGTCTGGTGGAGAAGTCAGCAGAGAGAGACGCACGCGGCGTTTAGAGAATGTTTGTTATCATGTGACGTTAAAAGCGATCAATTAAACGTTCGGTGGCGTAGTAGACTGAGAGAACTCTTCTTCGGGTTTCCAAAGCACGTGTCGATTGACGCATCGTCGGCGCATGTACGCTTGTATCGTTAAGAGAAGGATGAGTAATCCAACCAGACCGGCGATTGTTCCTATCACCGCTGCGATTGTTTTGCGACTGGCGCGATGATGTCTCGGATCTACTTCGTCGTAATCGACCCATGAGAACGTTCCAACTTCACACCCCTTGCCTGAAAAGCCTTCTTCGCACGCGCAGGACAAACGTTTCGTCTGAGGATTTTCGACGCACGCGCCGTGACTGGAGCAATTCGATGTAAACGAAGCGTCCATGCCTGGACATCGATTCACGCTCGTGCAATTCGTTTCGGGTGACGTGAGACCCGGGGCGCAGGTGAA
>Ga0255784_10002585_pt1 | contig 14088 bp, 19 predicted proteins | sample 101ome_14_FD_179982 | JGI IMG/M metagenome (GOLD analysis project Ga0255784, IMG submission 179982) | Coastal salt marsh microbial communities from the Groves Creek Marsh, Skidaway Island, Georgia - 101403AT metaG (version 2) | ecosystem: Environmental > Aquatic > Marine > Intertidal zone >...
CATTTGATGCAACAGCATTCGTCGATGCAATGTTCGCGGAGACTTCTGAGTGATTGAATTTGAGAGCGTCGCCAAAGTATACGATGGCCAACGGCAAGCGCTCTCTGATGTGAATTTCCGTTTGGCGCCCGGTGAGATGGCGTTTTTGACGGGCCACTCTGGAGCCGGTAAGTCGACATTACTCCGCCTGATTTTGGGTTTAGAGACCGCATCATCCGGTGTTGTTCGCGTTGCAGGCACTGATTTATCAACGTTGTCAGGCGAGAAGCTTGCGCGTTATCGACGACGTGTTGGCGTGGTCTTTCAAGACCCGAATTTGGAAGACGACTTATCCGTCTACGATAATGTCGCGTTGCCACTTCGAATTTCGGGATTCAGCGAATCAGAAATTCCAAAACGAGTGAATGCAGCGTTGTCTCGGGTGGACCTTTCAGATCAAGCGGATGCGAGTCCGCGTGTACTCTCAGGTGGCCAGCAACAACGTGTTGGAATCGCGAGAGCCATCGTGCATCGTCCTGCTCTTTTGGTCGCCGATGAGCCAACAGGAAACCTTGATCCAGAGCTGTCGGCACGAGTGATGCGGATGTTCACCCAATTCCAACAGTTGGGCGTCACCATTTTGGTTGCGACGCACGAACGGGCAGTTGTTGAGTCGTTGCCATTTCGCCGACTCGTTATCGAGAACGGTTGCCTTGTCTCTGATGGCATGGGAGTAGCTCGATGAATCGTTGGATCTTAGATCATACGCAAGCGATTCATGATGCCTGGAAGCGCACCTCCGATCGATTGACTCAGTTTGTGGTTTTGGTTTGTTTGCTTGGCATTTTGTTGGCGATTCCAGGATGGCTCGCGCAGATCTGGCTTGGGATGTCCTCCCTCGTTCCCGAAGATGCTGTGCAGAGTGAAGCGATTGTTTTTTTGAAGCAGAATCTAGAGGTTGAGGCTCGAATCGATTTAGAACGTACCCTCTCAGAAATGTCGGATACCGACCAGATTGTTTTCGTACCAAGAAGTGCCGCACTTGAGCAATTGAGTGCGCAAGACGGGTTAGAACCGATTGCGGATTTAAAGACAAATAATCCATTACCTGATGCGCTCAGAGTGAGATTTTCTGTACAGGGAGTTGAAGCGCGCGAAAATCAGATCATTGAGACGCTCTCGGGTGATCAGCGCGTTCTGTCACTACGATATTATCCATCGACACGTATTCAATACGCGTCGCTAGTTGAGATGCTTGGGTTTTTGGGGATTGGTTTGTCAGCGCTTACCGTCATCGGGGTACTGATGGCTGTGTTCTTGGTTGCCGCTGCCGATGTTGTGGATGATCGCCGTCGGATCGAACTGTATACCCTCCTAGGGGCGTCACGTCGGTTTATTAGAAGGCCCTATTTGTATCGCGCAACATTGCTTGGTGTTTTAGCGGGTTTGATTGCATGTCTTGTGATTACCTTCCTAAATGAGGTATTGTCCTCGGTCCTCGCATCAAATTTGAAAGCCTTGGATACGCGGCTTGAGAATATTCCCATGGACGGTCGGATACTCATTGGTGTTGCATCAATTGCAGTGCTGGCGAGTTGGGTTGGTGCAGAGCGCGCTGTGAATCGGCGATTGAGAGCCCTTCATTGATGACAAAAGGGCGTGAATCGCAGTTGATTTTCGGCGCAGTGGAACTAAAACAGAGTTATATTGTCTATATACTTAAGACGAAAGGCTAAACAGGGAGGTCGGCGACGTTACATATGCATGAGCTAGCTGAAACGAGGTGTTTTGTGCCTAAAAAATCAAATTTACCTGTAGAAGTGTTACTTCCAGGCGGTCAGATTGAGGCCTACATTCAGGCCGTCAGTCAGATCCCGATTTTGACCGCGGAAGAAGAAAAAGAAATTGCTGATCGGTTGTATTACGACAACGATCTTGATGCCGCACGTTCATTGGTTATGTCGCATTTGCGCTTTGTTGTGCACATTGCACGTAGCTATTCTGGATATGGTCTGCCTCAGGCTGACTTGATCCAAGAAGGCAACGTCGGTCTGATGAAGGCTGTAAAGCGTTTCAACCCTGAAATGGGTGTTCGCTTGGTGTCTTTCGCTGTGCATTGGATTAAAGCTGAAATGCACGAATACATCTTGAGAAATTGGCGGATCGTTAAAGTGGCGACCACCAAAGCGCAACGCAAGATGTTCTTCAACTTAAGAAGTGCCAAGAAGAAACTGGCTTGGTTCACTGCGGCTGAAGTGAAAAGTGTTGCGGATGATCTTGGTGTGAGTGAGGACGTCGTTCGCCAAATGGAAGGCCGACTTGCGGCGCAAGATATGGCATTCGACGGCTATTCAGATGATGACGATGATTTGTCGCTATCACCTGCTCAGTATCTAGAAGCATCGGATGCTGATCCTGCTGAAATTTTAGAGAAGCGGGATTGGACGCAAGATTCGACGGATCGACTGTATTCAGCGTTGTCTGACTTAGATGACCGTAGCAAAGATATTCTAGCGAGCCGTTGGTTAGCTGATGAAAAAGCTACTCTGCACGAGCTTGCTGGTAAGTATAATGTCTCTGCGGAACGTATTCGTCAGCTCGAGAAGAATGCGATGAAAAAGGTAAAAACGGCGCTCGTTGCTTAAACGAACGGATGTTTTTCGAAAAAGGCCGCTCACGCGGCCTTTTTTATTCAAGGAACACACATGCAAATATCGGTGAATGGTGAGATGGAGATAATCGAGCCACAAAGTCTTGAGGGTTATCTGTCTGATAAATCCCTATTGGGTCGCCGAATTGCCGTTGAGCGTAATGGTGACATTGTCCCAAAATCGCAATTTTCCGAAGTCATACTAGAGGATGGTGATGTACTTGAGATCGTACATGCCATTGGAGGAGGTTAAGTGACAGACACAATTCAAGTCGGTTCATACACGTTGAAATCCCGGTTGCTCGTGGGCACGGGAAAATATCGTGATTTGGATGAGACAGGCCGTGCAATTGGGGCAAGTGGTGCTGACGTGGTCACCATGGCAGTTCGCCGGACCAATTTAGGCCAAAACCCAAACGAACCTAACCTACTGGATGTGATCTCTCCTGATCGCTACACACTTTTACCAAACACTGCCGGCTGCCATACGGCAGACGATGCGGTACGGACTTGTCGGCTTGCGCGTGAATTATTGGATGGCCATAACCTTGTAAAGCTTGAGGTCATTTCAAAGTCACGGACATTGTATCCCGATGTTGTCGAAACATTGAGCGCTGCTCGCACGCTTGTTGACGATGGCTTTGAAGTGATGGTGTACACATCGGACGACCCATTGATTGCGCTTGAACTTGAAGCGATTGGTTGCGTCGCTGTGATGCCACTTGGTGCACCGATTGGTTCAGGGCTTGGTTTACAGAACCCATACAATATCCGCGAAATTCTCGATAATTTGAAAGTGCCTGTGATTGTCGATGCTGGGGTAGGAACAGCATCGGATGCGACTGTGGCCATGGAGCTCGGTTGTGAAGGGGTTTTGATGAATACAGCGATTGCTGAAGCGAAAGATCCGGTCAAAATGGCCCGAGCGATGCGGCTTGCCATCGAAAGTGGGCGCCTTGCTTATGAAGCGGGACGGATGCCGAGAAAGCGTTATGCGGATGCATCAAGCCCTGAAACTGGTTTGATTGAATGATCGAAGAAACGAAGAAACGGACAATCCGGAGTTTTGTGCTCCGCGCAGGCCGCATGACCGATGCGCAAGATAAGGCCTACCAAACCCTGTGGGATGAGTATGGACTTGTGTGTAATCATCACCGCCTCGATCTTCAGAAGACATTTGGACGCGATGCTCCGATCGTATTTGAAATCGGTTTTGGCATGGGTGATTCATTGTTAAACCAAGCGTTGAATGAACCCGAGCGCGATTTTATTGGTGTGGAGGTTCACAAGCCTGGTGTCGGCCGCTTGATGAACGAAGCCAAGAAGGCAGGTGTCACCAACCTTCGTGTGATCTGCGAAGATGCTGTCGAAGTGCTGTCGGACGGACTAGGACCTCAGTCACTGGAAGGCGTCCAAATTTATTTCCCAGATCCGTGGCATAAAAAGCGGCATCACAAACGACGGATCATACAACCAGATTTCATCAATCTCCTGGCGCATCGCGTGCGTTTAGGCGGATTTTGCCATTTAGCAACGGATTGGGCACCCTATGCTGAGTGGATGGTCGAGATGTTTAGTCAAAGCGCTGCTTGGCATAACACATCCGAGGATGGGGATTTTGTTCCACGTCCTGAACGCCGGCCGATCACCAAGTTTGAGACCCGCGGGGAGCGGTTGGGACATGACGTCTTTGATCTGGTGTATGAGCGAAAGGCCTCAGATCAGCATCTCTAAAATATGATTGAGGTGGCGCCAGCCAAGTTCAGAGGTCTGAAAGCGGCCAGGCATCAGTAAGTCCAGGCGATCGGCCTCCATCAAATGCTCTGATCGAAATGCAACTGGATCCAGTCCGGTTCTCTCTTGAAAACACGCATACGAAATCCCTGATTTCAATCGAAGGCCATTCATCAAACATTCAGCGCCGAGATGTCCATCTGACAGAGGATGTTCGGTTGCATGAAAATCAGTGCGAGAGAGGTAATTGGATGGTTGCCTTGTTCGTTGCGTGCGAATCACGCCACGTTCGGTCGTGATTTTTCCATGTGCGCCTGCGCCAATCCCAAAATAATCACCAAACTCCCAGTAATTCAAATTATGCCGGGCTTCTTCGCCCGGTTTGGCAAATGCAGAGACTTCGTAGTGTTCAAGCCCCATCGCGCTGATGATCTCACTTCCAAGCTCTTCGGTGAGCTCGAGAGTGCCTTCCTCTGGAAGTGCGGGAGGCTTTGAATAAAACGCAGTGTTTGGTTCGATTGTGAGTTGGTACCAAGACAGATGACTGACTTCGAGGTCTCGGATGATATTGAGATCCTCGCGGGCAACCTCAGGTGTCTGGTTTGGAGTTCCATGCATCAGATCAACATTGAGTCGGTTAAAGCCAATCGCTTTCGCACGCTCAATCATTGCGACGGCTTGATCCCTATCGTGGATGCGACCAAGTGCTTTCAATACCTCCCCGTTAAAGCTTTGGACGCCAACTGATAGGCGATTGATCCCTAAATCTCGATACCCCTGGAGGTGCCCGAGATCGAGTGTTCCTGGGTTTGCTTCAAGGGTGATTTCGGTGTCAGTGGAGATTAACCCAAGTTCCCTGAGGCGCTTAAAGAGTGGTTCGAGGTGATTTGGCGGAAATAAACTTGGTGTGCCGCCGCCAAAGAACAATGAAACAAAAGGAGATGCCCCGTAGCGCTCAAGATCAGCTTCTAGATCATGAACTAATGCTTGCCCATATCCTGCAAAGTCAGGATCGACTTGTTCGTGACTATTAAAATCACAATAAGGACACTTCCGAATGCACCAAGGAATGTGGATGTAGAGCGCGCGCGGTAGCAAATTCAACTGAGAAGCGATCTGAGTTCAATGACGGCGAGCCCGCGGTGACTGAGCCCATTCTTTGTCTCTGAATCGAGTTCAGCAGCCGTCTGACTCAGTCTATCGGGAAGAAACACGGGGTCATAACCAAAGCCTCCGTCGCCACGAGGTGCACCAATAATCTGTCCATACCATCGTCCAATCACAACAACTGGATCTGGATCGGCTGCATGCCGGACGAGCGCGAGGGCACAAATATAATGGCCTCGCCGATCTTCGCCACTGAGATGCGTCATACGATCCAGTAACAGATTGAGATTGTCCTGGTCAGACGCATTGCTTCCTGCGAAGCGTGCGGAATATAGACCTGGAGCGCCGTCGAGTGCGGGCACAACGAGCCCAGAATCATCTGCTAGAGATGGAAGCTGTGTGACCGCTGAGGCATGGCGTGCTTTTAATAACGCGTTTTCGATGAAACTGAGCCCAGTTTCCTCCGGGGAATCGACACCCAGCTCTGTTTGCGGGATGACTTCGGTTCCAAAGTCAGCAAACAGTTTTGAAAACTCACGGAGTTTTCCCTTGTTTCCACTGGCTAACACCAGTTTGCTATCAGTCCACATAGACTTGGTGCTTGAAGTTGATATCAATAGCTTTTCCGTCGGTCGGAATGACCTCAAGAATAATTTGAATTTCTTCTTCGCTCGTCACACGAACAGGTGCGAGGTAATAAATTGCGTCATCACCTTCATCAATCTCACGAAAGGTCAGGGTTTGCGTTTGTCCGAGTAGATTCTTTGAAAATCCTGTTACAGATGCTGGCACCGCACCACGCGCTTGGCCGTCAGGCTGAATCTTCAATACAACGACATTAATCAGAGCCTGGCGCCGACTTCGCTCAAAGCCGTAGGTTGATGCGACGTCTTGCGTTAAAAAGGTTGATGGAAAGGGCTGGATTTGCACCTCAAAGCCCTGTTCTCTAACAATTTCAGTGGAATGGACAGTGAGCGTCCAACAACATAAAAGGGCCGCGATGATCTGTCGCATTAAGACTCCTTGGTTAGTCGATAAACAGCAACTTCTCCAAAGAGATTGGGCCAAACTGTTCCAAGCCAAGTGCGTTTGCCCGACAGATTTGAAGTATCTTTCTCGAGGATCCGAATAGACAGTGTCTGACAGAGCTCTTCAAAGTCTCGGAATGTCGAGAGATGAATATTTGGTGTGTCGTACCAGGGGTTTGGTAACTGCGGATTCACAGGCATGTGACCGGCTAGACCCAATTGGATACGGTTCCTGATGTAGGCAAAATTCGGAAATGTCACGATCGCTTCTCGGCCGACACGGAGCATTTCAGACAGCGCAAGGTCTGGACGGCGAATCGCCTGCAATGTCTGAGTCATGATGACAGTATCAAACTGCTGATCATTGAAGTTTGAAAGACCCCGGTTCAAGTCCTGTTGAACGACGCTCAGGCCTAAATCGAGACAAGCTGCGATTTTATCTGGATCCAGTTCGAGGCCGAGCGCATCAATCGCATGAGTTTCAACCAATTGCGCAAGCAACCGGCCGTCGCCACAGCCGAGATCGAGGACACGTGAATTCTTAGCGATCCAATCAGGAATTTGATAGGAGTGCGAGATCATGCGTTACCTCCGAGATCCTGATGTACTCGATCCATGAATGCTTTAAAAATCCGCTCATAGGTCGCATCGGGAATCAGAAATGCATCGTGCCCATGTGCAGATTCAAGTCGCGTATAACTCACGGGCTTGCCGGCCTGAATAAGGGCGTCGACAATCTCTTCAGACCGGGATGGAGAGAATCTCCAGTCCGTCGTGAATGAGAGCACCAAAAATTTGCACGCAGTGGTGCTCAATACCTGAGGTAATGGAATCGACTCATTCAGAGTCGGATCAAAATAATCGAGTGCGCGCGTCATGAGAATGTAGGTATTGGCATCAAACCGTCCGCTGAACTGCTCACCCTGATATCTCAAGTACTGCTCAACAGCAAAGTTAACGCCTTCTGCGTCGCGGTCTGCACGCGGTAGGCTGCGACCGAACTTCTCACCCATCGAGACATCGGACAAATACGTAATATGTCCAACCATCCGCGCAAGCCCAACTCCGGATGCGGGGATGACATCATGGTCAGCATAGTTTCCATCAAAGAAATTGGGGTCTCGCATAATCGCCTGGCGAGCCACTTCATTGAACGCAATATTCTGTGCCGTGAGTCGGGGTGCAGCAGCAATAATGGCAGCAGCCCCAACCCGTTCAGGATAGGTGATGGACCATTGCAGGGCCTGCATGCCGCCGAGTGAACCACCAACAATTGCAGCAAATTTTTCGACACCTAAATGATCGGCGAGCCGTGCTTGCGCATGAACCCAATCAAGCACGGTGACTTCTGGAAAAGACGGCCCGTAGGCTTTACCGGTCTCAGGGTCGGTCGATAATGGACCTGTAGATCCTGAGCACCCACCTAAGTTATTAAGACTCACCACGAAAAAACGATCAGTGTCGATGCATTTGCCTGGACCGATGTAGTGATTCCACCAACCTGGTTTATTGGATTCTGATTCGTGATATCCAGCTGCATGATGATCGCCACTTAATGCATGACAGACTAAGACAGCATTTGATTTTTTCGCATTTAAAGTCCCGTATGTCTCGACCATCAAGTCATAGCGGGGCAAAGATCCACCGCGCTCAAGCGCAAGTGGAGTCTCAAAGGGGATAAGTTCGGGAGTAACAACCCCGAGTGACGCCGCCATTAACTAATTCCAACAAAGAACTGAGCGACTGTTTGTGACATGCCCATTGATCGTGCTGGAGCTCGGATCACCATCGCTTCGATTAGATTAATCACCACAAATAATAAGATTGGTGATAGATCGAGTCCGCCGAGGTCGGGAACGATTTTTCTAAATGGAGCGAGAAAAGGTTCTGACAATTGGTACAAAAGTTCAGCGCCTGGATGTGATGCACCTGGAGCCAGCCAAGAGAGGATGATCATGCCAAGCAAGGCGTAAAAAACGAGATTAATCATGACGCCGAACACCGATAAAATCGACCAAACGACGAGTTGCGCAATGCCAGGCATCCCGCCGAGTAGCAGGAGGCAAAGTCCTGCTCCGATTGCTTGGATGACAATGGCGGCGACCAGAATCCCAACATTGAAGGAGCCAATCGTTGGTAGACCACTAAATACAGCAGTCAACGGCGCAGTGAAGCGATTCACGCCTTGTGAAATTGGGTTATAAAAATTCGCTTGAGCCAACTGCAGTAAGAAGCGAAGGCCCACTAGCGCCACAATGACTGAAATTGCGGTATTGAGAACGTAAAAAACCAGATTTGCTTCCATGTGACTCCCTTTATCTGACGCCTAGCCTAACGTAAATTTTAGGGTGCGTCTTTGGATAGCTCGCCCGCACGATCTCGGGCAGCAATGAGCGCACGATCGACCAGATCAGCAAAGTCGCCTTCATTGAAAACATTCAGAGCGGCTTCTGTTGTTCCGCCCGGCGATGTGACTCTCTGGCGCAACACATCAGGACCGACATCTGATAATTCAACCATACCAGCCGCGCCTTTTGCTGTTTGGATCACCAAGGCTCTCGCAACATCTGGTGAGAGTCCGAGGCGGATTCCAGTATTGATCAGATTTTCGATCATTAGGAAGAAGTAGGCCGGACCAGATCCAGACACTGCCGTTACAGCATCAATGGCTTCTTCGTTGGGTACCCACAGTGCTTGGCCACATGCGTCAAAGATTTTCTGCACGGCATTTTTGATATCGTCGTCGAGCTCCGAGTCAGATGCTAAGGCCGACATCCCTTCGCCGATCAATGCGGGCGTGTTTGGCATGACGCGAACGACCGGATTTTTCGCATCGTTCAATTGGCGGCGAATGCTTCGAATCGTAATGCCCGCTGCGATTGAGATAATGATTTGTGTTTCTTTGACTGAATCAGCGAGGCCAGCAAGCACGGTATCCATGATCTGTGGTTTGACAGCGAGTACAACCAGATCAGCCTGTGCCATCACTGGAGAGCTGTCTTGGAAGCTCGTGACACCCATCGCGGAGAGTGCTTTCCTGCACTCTGGGTTGGGATCGGAAACAAAAATATCGCTCGATGATCGACCACTTTTCAATAGCCCAGCGATAATTGCTTGGGCCATATTGCCGCCGCCAATAAATCCAATTTGATGGTTCATACTGAGTCCTTTGGAGGTCGTGCTCCGAAGAGTGCTGTGCCGATTCGCACCATGGTGCTTCCTTCGGCCACAGCAAGTTCTAAATCGTTTGTCATACCCATCGAGAGCGTATCAAAGATCTCTGGTGTTGGATGACTCTGTTTCAACTCATCAAACAAGGATTTAAGCTTTTGGTGAGCGCGCTTTAAGTCCTCATCACTGACCGGATCTGGGATCGACATGAGGCCGCGAAGCCGTAAGTTAGGTAATGCCCAAATTGCTTCCGTTAACTGCTTCAAATCATTTGGAGCGATGCCTGATTTGGTTTCTGCGAGGTCGACGTTGACCTGAATGAGAATATTGAGCGGTTCACCCGTCCGCGCTTCATTCAGGCGACTTGCTATTTTTTCACGATCAACAGTGTGTACCCAGTCGAATTCAGTGGCGATGATTTTTGTTTTATTGCTTTGGATATGACCAATGTAATGCCATTCGATATCAAACTCGCTGAGTGCATGGATCTTATCGACAGCTTCTTGCACATAGTTTTCGCCAAAGCGTTTTTGCCCAAGTTGAGCAAGCACCTCAACATCAGATGCGGGTTTCGTTTTGGATACAGCAAGCAAATGGACTGAGCCAGATGGCCGATGTGCTGCGACCTCGGCCTCTCGAATCGAGGATTCGATCTGTGAGAATTGATGGGTTAGTTCAGCAATGCGATCCATTGTTACGGGGCGATATGCTGTCCATGAATCCAAGATCCCATCACACGGCCAGGCAACGTCTGTCCAAACAATGGGCTGTTCGTTCCTGCGCTTAACCATTGCTCTTGGTTATAGGTTGTTGAGCCATTTGGATCAAGAAGGACGCAGTCAGCTGGATTGCCGTATTGCACTGCTCCGAGTTCTTTTTGGTTAATCACTTGCGCCGCGTTACTGGTCATCGCGGCCAGCGACTGTTCAAAAGACAGCTCACCACGTTGATCGAGTGTGAGAAGGAGTTGGATGACGCCTTCAATCAGGCTCATGCCTTTTTCTGTTTCTGGGAATGGAGCGAGTTTTGCTCCTGTTTCATGCGGTGAGTGATCTGAAACGATTAAGTCAATGGTCCCATCGACGACGCCAGCGATCAGGGCCAATCGGTCATCTTCGGTTCTTAATGGGCGCTCAAGATGGAAATTTGGATCAAGATTCACAATGGCCTGTTCGGAATAGAGCAGGTGACTTAGGGTCACGTCGCAGGTGATTTGAAGACCTTTGGCTTTCGCTTCACGGATACGATCCACTGATGTCTTGGTTGTGATGCGAGAGAAATGTGCGCTGACCCCGGTTGCTTCGACTAATTCAAGATCAGCGCCGAGACCCAAGGTTTCAGATAATGGCGAGTTGAGCGAGAGGCCAAGTCCCGTTCCGATCTGTCCTGCATGAGCACAGCCACCCGCAAAGTCACGTGATTCTGAATCTAAGATCACTCGGATGCCGAGACTTTGGGCATACTTCAGCGCATTAAATTCGATTTTTCTTGAGTTGAATGGGCGATTGCCTTGTGCGAGAGCCACGCACCCAGCATCGACTAGAGCGGCCATTTCGGACAAGTGATTACCGCTACCACCTTGGGTCAGCATGGCAGTCGGGAAGACTCGGCAGTGCCCCGATGCTTTGGCGCGTTCCAGAACAAGGCGAACGTCCGCTGGTGAGTCAACGACAGGATCTGTTGTTGGTGTAGCCACCACGGATGTAACGCCGCCAGCAACCGCTGCTCGAGTCTCAGATGCAATCGTGCCTTTGTGCTCAAGACCAGGCTCTCTCAAGTTCACTCTGCAGTCGATGAGCCCGGGGACAAGCCAGGCCGAATTTCCATTGAGCTCGGTGGCATCAGCCAGGGTTTTTGGATTAACGAACTCGCCGTTATTAATGCCGATTTCTGTCGTCCCATGCAGGGGACTTCCCGGTGAGATGATTTGAATATTTTGGATGATCACACTCACGAGTGACTCCCTTGCTGCGTCGACAATGTCATTGCCATAACAGCCATTCTGATCGCGATCCCATTCGTTACCTGGTCGAGGATGACCGCTTGGGGACCATCGGCAACTTCATTAGCGATTTCAACACCTCGGTTGATCGGGCCTGGGTGCATGACGATGGCATTATCTTTTGCGAGCCGAAGACGCGATTCAGTCATACCGTAGAGGTTAAAAAACTCACGTTCACTCGGTAATAGCGCGCTACTCATCCGTTCTTTTTGTAGTCGGAGCAAGACCACAACATCCACGTCTTTTAAACCATCCTCAATTGCATGGAAGGTGCGTACGCCGAGATGCCCCAGATCAGAAGGGAGTAGCGTGCCCGGACCGATGGCTCGGATATCAGGGCAGCCCATGCCTCTCAACCCGTGGATTAAAGAGCGAGCGACACGCGAGTGTTTTAGGTCGCCAACAATTGCGACTGACAAATTCGCGGGATCGCCTTTATGCTTTCGGATCGTCATCAAGTCGAGGAGTGCTTGAGTCGGGTGTGCGTGTGTTCCATCGCCTGCATTAATCACCGCGATATTCGGTGTCACACGATCGGCGATGAAGAATGGTGCTCCGCCAGCACTATGGCGAACAACGAACAGATCGGCCTGCATCGCTTCGAGATTTTTCAATGTGTCGAACAGCGTTTCGCCTTTCGAAGCGGAACTTGTCCGAATGTCGAGCGTGACCACATCGGCACTCAATCGGTGAGCAGCGATATCAAAAGTGGTTCGTGTGCGCGTTGAGTTTTCAAAAAACAAATTCACGACTGTCTTTCCGCGCAGAAGAGGAACCTTTTTGACGGGTTGTCCTTGCGAAGAAAGAAATGTTTCTGCGGTATCAAGAAGTTCGGTAATGAGGGATTTTGGAAGGCCTTCGGTCGTCAGGAGATGTTTCAATCGTCCGTCTGGTGTGAGCTGGAGCGCAGCTGGACCGTGCATGGCGTTCCTTATTCCGAGTCCGGGGTCATGAGCACTAGTGGCTCAGGTCCGGTTAGTTTACACCGTCCAACCCCCTTGTCGCCAAGAGATTCTCCAAGGAATGTTGGTTCGATCGGTAATTCGCGGCCGCCACGATCAAATAAAATACCGAGATTGATTGCGCCTGGGCGTCCGTAGTCGAAGAGAACATTGAGAGCTGCGCGGATGGTACGTCCTGTGAAAAGTACGTCATCAATGAGCAAGATATTTTCGCCGTTTAACTGTTGTGGCATTCGGTCTGTCGTTCCAGACCGTTTGAGCCCACTCGTTTCGAAGTCATCACGATACAGTGAGATGTCGAGGGTTGCCGGTTCATCCCAGCCAAGGGCTTCACAAAGACGCGTGGCAACCCAAGCGCCGCCTGTGTGAATCCCCACAACGAGTGGCGCGCCATCACCATAGCTATCCCGAACTTGGTTGATCAGATTTTGCAGTGCGGCTTCAGTGGCCTTTTGAGATCGAATCTCATGCATGTTGCTCTCCAAGCCAGCGCTCAAGAATGACGCTTGCGGCTGTTGCATCGAGTTTACCGTCTTGGTCGCCCGCTCGTCCTTTGTAATTCAAATGCTCACGTGCCTCGCGGGTACTGTGGTACTCATCAATAAAGGCGACTTGTACACCAAATCGCCCATGGATGCGTTGACCGAATTTTTTCGCACGTTCAGCCATGTCGCTCATGGTTCCGTCTTCATGGAGTGGTAGTCCAACGACGACGACATCGGGTTTCCATTCGGCTAGGAGCTTTTCTATCTCCTCCCATTGCGGCGTTCCATCTTTGGCCGATAGGGCCGTGAGCGGACTGGCTGTTTGGGTTAATGTTTGCCCAGTTGCAACGCCGATGCGTGCCAGTCCATAGTCAAAGCCGATGGCCAATGGCATTAAGCGTGGCCTGCACCTTGTGACAATTGAATTGGGTCGATACCGAGTTGAGCCAGTGCAGCTCGTTGCCTATCGGCTGTCGGAATCTGGAAAATCACGTCAGCATCCCAAGGAACGTTAATCCAGGTATTAGCAGCCATTTCTGACTCTAATTGGCCTTCGGACCACCCTGAGTATCCCAAAATGAAAATGGCGTCCCCTTGGTTCAGCGCATCAATCGCCAGTGGCAGTACATCAGGGCTTGATGCAAGGTAGAGTCCATCGAGTACTTCAACAACGTCATCTGTAATCGGATGGTTCGAGAGTAAGAATCCCCGCTGAGGTTCGACTGGACCGCCGTTCATGACTGGTACATCTGGGTCGAGCGCATCTGCCGCTTCAAGACCGAGTTGCTCAAATATTTCTTGGACTGAGAACTCTGTGGGCTTATTGACAATAAATCCCATTGCGCCGGTTTCGCCATGCTCACACATGAGGACCAGTGATGAGTCAAAAACGCCATCTTTGAGGTCTGGCATTGAGACTAAAAATTGGCCGTTAAATAGTGTTTGTCCTGATTCATCGCTCATGGATTAG
>Ga0255784_10002589_pt1 | contig 14081 bp, 11 predicted proteins | sample 101ome_14_FD_179982 | JGI IMG/M metagenome (GOLD analysis project Ga0255784, IMG submission 179982) | Coastal salt marsh microbial communities from the Groves Creek Marsh, Skidaway Island, Georgia - 101403AT metaG (version 2) | ecosystem: Environmental > Aquatic > Marine > Intertidal zone >...
TGTGTTCTGCCATGACGGTATGTTTTAGACGAGATAGAAGAATGTAAATACGAATACCCAAACAAGGTCAACGAAGTGCCAGTACAAACCAACCTTCTCAACCATGCGGTAATGTCCTCTACGCTCGTAGGTTCCTAGAAGGATGTTGTAGAAAATCACAAAGTTGATCACTACCCCAGAGAATACGTGGAATCCGTGGAAACCAGTAATGAAGAAGAAGAAGTTCGCAAACTGCTTGCGGCCATACTCGTTGTGAGTCATGTTCGCACCTTGTACGATATCGCCTTGCTCCAAGAAGTTCACAGAAGCTGCGTGATCGAATTTCTCACCCGCCTTTCCTGGCTCTTGTACGTAGTACGTTGTATTGGCTTTCAATGCGCTAAGCACTTCTTCCTTGGTAAAGGTTTCACCATGGTTGCTGGCGTGGCCATTTTCCATGCCATGTACGAGTTGGCTAAAGCTCAAACGCTCACCTTCCTCGTTGTATACGTGCAGAATTTCTGCGTGATCCGTTTCGATGGCACCGCTATCTCCTGAAATGAAGTGGTACCACTCCCAAGCTTGAGACCCCACGAAGATCAAACCTCCAATGATGGTCAATAGCATCCAGTTTGTCACCGCACTGCGGTTCATTTTCTCTCCTGCATTTACTGCCAATACCATGGTCACAGAAGACATGATCAAAATGAATGTCATCAATGCAACGTAAAGCAACGGTTGATCGCCTTCGATACCTGGGAAGTGCGTGAACACGTTCTCAGCGATAGGCCAAGTTTTTTCATACTTGAAACGCATCAAACCATAAGCAGTCAAGAATCCTGAGAAGGTTAATGCATCAGAAAGCAAGAAAAACCACATCATTAGTTTTCCATAGCGAGCTCCTAGAGGTCTAGAGGCGCCGCCCCAGTGGTTTTCTTCCTTCATTTCAGCGGTCGAAGCCATAACGGATAGTTTTCAAAGTTTGAGCAAATTTAACGCATAACGCTTAAAAAGACATACAAATAAACCCACAATAGGTCTACAAAATGCCAATAAATAGCAGTAAGGTCTACACCATGGTAATCCTCAACCGTATAACGCCCTCTTAATGAGCGAATAAGTGTTCTAATTAAGGCAACAATTCCACCCAAAACGTGGGCAGCATGGAAGATGAAAATGGCATAAACCCATGAGCCTGAAGGGTGTGATTGTGCCCCAGCGAAAATGATGTTCTCTGCCATTAATTGGCTCCAAGCCTCGGCTTGTAACCACATAAATAGGAGCCCTAAAATCAATACTGCCGCCAAGGAAGGCGTTAGGATTTTTGCATTCCCCTTGCTGAAGGCACGCTTGCCCCACCAAAAAATTGCTGATGATAACAGCATCACGATGGTGCTATACATGAATGCTGGTGGCAATGCGAAGGTGATCCATTGCTCGTTCGCAACCAATGTAGTTCGACTCACGACGTACCCTGAGGTCATACCTGCAAAGGCCATAATAATGCTACCAATGCCTATCCACAATAGCGGCTTTGAAGCTCTCTTTCTTTGTTGTTGAAGCGTTTCCATTAAATAAATCGGTCAATGATATATATGATCTGCATTCCAGTGAGATAACCAATACTACTGAACATTAGTTTTCGCGCCACTTTGTCTTCTCCGTCGTTCAGCAGCGCAAATGCTTGGCGCAATACCCACAATCCAAGCGCTCCAACCAATACAGCGCCTACAGGCGACAAGGTCAATTCACCGGTAATACCGAAGGCCGGTAATACCCCAACGGCAATCATCCAAAGGGTATAGACTATGATGAACAGTTGCGAACTGCGGTCCTTATGTCTCGACGGGAGAAGGTAATATCCAGCTTTCGCGTAATCATCATAGGAGAACCAAGCGATCGCCCAAAAATGAGGGAATTGCCAGAAAAACTGTTGTGCGAAAAGCGTACCTGTTTCAATATCAAAATCATTTCGAGCCGCAACCCAACCGAGCATATACGGAATGGCCCCGGGGAAGGCTCCGACGAACACCGCCATGGGCGTTCTGGCTTTTAAAGGCGTATACACCACCGCATAGAGCACGACACTCAACGCACCGAAATACGCAGTCATTGGATTGATGTAGTACAAGGCACTGAGGCCGACCAGCAACAACACCAATGAGACCATCCAAGCCTGGCGCATACTCAAAGTGCCCAAGGGCAAAGGACGATTCTTCGTGCGATTCATCAATGCATCGCGGTCCTTTTCATACATCTGATTCAACGCATTCGATGCCGCCACCACCGTGATTCCACCAATAATAAGGAGGATGAAGTGGGTCCAATTAAATGTGGTAAACCCCAGAATATACCCCGCCACCGAAGAAAACACTACTGAGGTGCTCAAGCGAAGTTTGCCGAGGCGGATCACCTCCTTGATGAAGGAAGTCTCAACAGCTGTAAGTGTATTAGGGGACGTCATGGGGCGCAAAGATACTACCTGAAAAGGGAATCAGTAAGTACTAGAGCACGATAAAATGCGGGTTCAATAAGTTCTCTTTATTGTACTGCAATGGGGTGCGCTCGTCTTTAGTGACCATCTGGAAACCAGCCGCTTCCACCACGGCCTGACCAGCTGCGGTGTCCCACTCCATGGTAGGTGCAAAACGTGGATATACATCTGCCAAACCTTCCGCAACCATACACATTTTTAAACTAGAACCCTTGCTCATGATTTCAACCGTTCCATGCTCTTTGCGGTACTGCTCTAAGAAATCTGAAGTCTCCTCGTTCATGTGTGATCTGGAACCTACTGCTGTAAAAGGTCGATCCATCGCCACTGGCAAGGCAATGCCTCCATCGAGGTCGCTTAGGTTCAGTCCAGCACCCGCATCGAAGTGGTATTTCTTAGCGCCTTGACCGACCACACCTAAATACAATTCTCCTGTTACAGGAACATATACCGCACCTAAAACCGGAGCGCCGTCCTGAACCAAGGCGACATTGACGGTAAACTCTCCATTGCGCTTGATGAATTCCTTTGTTCCGTCTAGCGGATCAACGATCCACATGGTACTAATATCCTTGCGGTCGGCGTATTCCATGTGCTTGCCTTCCTCACTCAACACCCAATAATTCGTCTTGTTCAAGTGCTCCATGATAGCGGCATTGCTTTTCAAATCCGCCTGGGTTAATGGGCTATCGTCGCCCTTAATCTCTACTTGAGTTTCTTCGTTGTTATAAACATCAAGAATGGCGGCACCGCCGTCCAACGCTGCTTGAGCAGCAATAAGTTTGTTTGTTTGGAGGTCTATAGACATGATGGACTATGTTCTAAAAACAAAACCCGGGCAACGCCCGGGCTCTGAAGGAATTCTTTTGATTATTGCAATCTCGCGTTGATCGGCACCGTGTACTGCATACGTACAGGCTTACCGCGCTGTTTTGCCGGGATAAACTTAGGCAACAACTTAATTACACGAATGGCCTCATCATCGATGAGCTTATCCACTCCACGTGCAATAGTAACATTGCTCACTTTACCGTTTTTCTCAATAACGAAGTTCACATAAACCTTCCCTTGGATACCCATTTGACGAGCCAATTCTGGGAAGTCAAACTCTTTACCGATGTGCTTCATGATGTTTTGGTTGAAACACATGAATTTCTCGTCTTCTGTAGCCAAGTTCTCACAACCTGGGAAAATAGGCTTATTCTCAACTACCGCAAAGTTGAAGATCTCATCCTCTTCTTCTGGAACTTCTTCAACGATCTCGATAACCTCGCTCTCGTCTGTTTCCGTAGATTCGAATTCAACCTCTTCAATCTCCAAATCATCTTCCACAATCTGAATCACCTCTGGCGGAGCCGGCGGTGGTGGTGGAGGTGGTGGAGGTGGCGTACGGTTAGTAATGATGGCGATTTCATCTTCATCATCGTATGACATTTTACCCAAATCACCAGGGCCGCTTTCGTACGACTTAAGCTCTAAAAAGAACAAAGTCATGGCAAGCGAAGCAGTCAAACCGATTAATAAGAAGAGACTCTTCTTATTTTCTGCATCTGCTTTTGTTGTCTTTCTTGTTTTCATGAACTCGAACTATTGAGGCGCTAAAATAACTAAAAGTATCGGTCGCGCAATATCAAATTAGGGTCAATTACGGGTAAACATCACAGGTACAGCCATGCTCACCGGAGCCGCTTTTCCATCTACAGTCCCTGGACGTATTGGGTCTGGAAGCGTACGCATCGCACGCAAGGCCTCCTCCTTGGCCAAATCATTAAATGAACGCAGGCTGTTGACCTCAGCTAAATGACCCGAAGCGTCAAATTTTAGCTCGACAAATACCTTTCCATTTTCCTTCAGCCCTTCCGGCCATTTCAGCTCATTCATCAGGTGATTCATCACAAATCTGTTGAAGCAAACCTGTTGCTCGCTTTGATCGCCTTGAATGTGTGCGCAAGTTTCGAACACTGGCAAGGTCTGGGTCACATGGATATGATCGACAGACTGTGCCATCAAAGGCAATGACAATGATAAAAAAGCCGATGCTAGAAGAGAACGGATCAACATGCGTTTAGAATTTTACATTAATGGGCAAAATATACGACATACGTACGGGCTTTCCATTCATTTTCGCTGGAGTGAATCGAGGCAGTGATTTTACAACGCGTAACGCTTCTACTGCGATGAGCTCGTCCTCACCACGAATGATTTTGGCATTGCGTACTTCGCCGTTCTTTTCAATGATGAATTCGACAAATAGCTTTTCGCCACGGCTGAACTGAATCATGCGTTCACTTACCTCAAAATTCGAAGAAACATAGGCCATCAATTGGCTATTCATACAAGCATATCTTTCATCGTTCGTCAACGCCTCTTCACAACCCGCAAATACTGGCATGCTTTCTACTTGAGTAAAAGTGAACACCTCTATCGGATCAGGATCAACGATTACCTCTAGTCCATCATCGATGGTGGTCGTATTCCACTCCGTCACGAGATTTGGCAAGGTTGCATTGTTATCGATCACTGTGAACTCGTTCGGGTTAAACTTTGGCATAGTCTTCGGCTTCGAAGGAGCCTCTGGCGCACGCATTACCGTCACAGGCACAGTCCAATCAATTTCTTCCGTAAATCCACCATCATCACTGAAATCTGGCATCTCAGCTTGGGCAAAGTTCATTTCGAAAGCAGCGTACACCGTCAGTAAAGACAAGGATAGTCCGACCAAGAAAAACAAGGGTCTTTTTGCTTCGAGGGTTAAGGGGTTAGGGTTGGCATTTCTCGTTTTCATAACCAAGTGATTTAAGGGGTTCACTTAGTCTACTCAAAAAACTATGCCAAGAATTTGTGAAGGAATCGGCTCCCTACAATTGCAATGATTGCGCCGCCGGTGTTGGCCAGAGCATCTAGGGCATCTGCACTGCGGCCGTAGGACATCCAACCTTGCGCAAGTTCGATGCCGGCCCCAAAGAGCACGGCCGCTACCCAATAAAAGACCAACTTGCGACGGCTCACAGGTTTTTGATAGGCTCGAGAAGTGCCGAAATACAAGAGCACCACCCAAGTAAAATAGAGCACTCCATGAGCCAATTTATCCGAGACATTCAACTCCCATCCAGGATCGAGGTCTTGAACCGGCGCGAGGCTCAGGTAGATAATTAAAAAGCCCCATGCAAGTGCTGGGGCTCTATATATCCAAGGATTGCGCATGGCTTATCCAAGCATTGCTTCGTAGGCAGCGGCATCCATGAGGCCATCTAACTCTGAAGCATCCGCAATTTTAATTTTCACCATCCAACCGTCGCCATATGGATCGTCATTGACAGATTCAGGAGCATCTTCCAACGCCTCATTGAATTCCAAGACTTCACCACTCACCGGCAGAAACAAGTCTGATACGGTTTTCACTGCCTCTACAGAACCGAACACTTCGTCTTTATCTAAAGACTCGCCTTCTGTATCAACATCAACGAAAACGATATCACCAAGCTCGCCCGCAGCGAACGCTGTAATACCAACATAGGCTTCATCGCCTTCAACGCGGATCCACTCGTGGTCCTTTGAGTACTTTAAGTTATCTGGAAACTGCATATGCATTTGTTTTGGGTTTCAAATTTAAGTCCAATTTTATTCTCATCTCCCCTATTGCGAAAGATTAAATCTAAAGGCCACACCGGCATTTGTATTTAACGTCGGGAAGGCGTTAGAAGTTTTGAATTTACTGACCGTTTGGTCATAGTATAATCGGGCCGTTAACTTGGGAGATAACATATAATCTGCACTGGCTTTGAGCGACCAAATGCGCTGACCCGCGGTAATTTGATCAACACCTTCCTGGATGCGGCGAATCACCGTAGCATTATCTCTCAAACTGAAGTCTAACTTCATGTCGAGGTTAGAAGTGATTTTTTGCCTTCTGCCGTCACTTACAATAAAGAAAGAAACGTCTTTAATGATGTAACCCGTACCAAGCACGAATTCGTATCCTTTAGTATCGGTCATTTGGTTGTTGACCAAGCTCAAGTTCAATTGGCGGTTCCGCTTGATATCTAGGCGCAAACTTGCCTGATTTTTCATCCGAACATTTAAACCGACAAAAGGACCAAATGTCTCTGAAATACTGATTTGATTGATTTGCATTGGGCCAAGGAAATCCCCATTAGAATTGCGGATATTGTTCGCGGGCTCCCCGTTTTGAATGCGCTGCTGAAGCAGCATATTGCTCTGGAAACTATTCATCGTGTACAAGCTCTTGTAGCTGTGGGTCAAGGTGAAGCTCTGGAAGTTCTTCTTAAACCACGGGATGTTCATGAGCCCGTTAAAGTTGAGGTCCCAATTCGGCATTGGCATCGTCGGCCTTCCATTCATCTCAATGGTATTGGGATCACGACCAGAATAAGCAGCTAGGAAGGCCGGTATGAGTACATCTGGATTGTTGTAACTGTAGCCATCATATCCTTCGCGCGTGCCCGTGGTGTCTTGGGCTGCGGTAATAAAATTGGCCACATACATAGGATCATCAATAGCGCGTTGCGTTGCCAAACGCTCAGAAATTACGTTCCGGTGGGCTAAGAAAGTTTCGTAGACCTGAGAGTAGGAAGTCGAATCCATCGGTTCAAATGCACTTCCTATGGACAAGAAGGAAATACTGTAGTTCCCCATGTCCATTGGATTGAAGTGGTAATAACCTTCGGCCAGACCTAACGTGGTGTCCTGCAATGGATCGTGGAATCTGAAGATCGAAGTGTTGTTCAGACCGGCGACCCTTGAAGCGTTTACTTGAAGTCGGATATCTTTCCAAGGCTCCACTACCGCACGGAAATTGAGGTTTTCAGTGAAGGTCTTTTGGAATTGGTTCGGTTGTTTTGGGTTCTTGGTCAACCAGCCCAGATCCCCGGCTTTAGCAGTAATATCCTCCTGCGAGCCGAATACAAAGCCCAGTCCAGGCGACATTACGCTGCTCGGATCCATGCCGAAGTATACCGGATTTGTGATTACACCCGGCAATAAGGTACCATTGGTTTGAGAATAAGTTAAGGATGCACTGCGCACCATCATGGCGACACGGGCAGCACCCAAAAGAATCTTAGGATCTTTTTTCTCCTCCTTCTCGTCTTCGTTGCCCTTGGCTGCGCCTCGTTTAGGAGGGGCGCCACGACGCCGAGCCTGCGGAGTGGGTCGTGCGCCCTGATTGGCTTTGCGCAAGAACGGCACTTGGTTGTAGAAGTTGACGAAGTTGGCGTTTCCGTTGAATTGGATCGAGTTTGAGTTTTGAGCCCTGTTTCCGAAGTAAATGTCTGGATTGCTCTGTGGGTTCAATGCTGAAGTGGAGTTCGTCGTCCAATCGTAATTCGCAGAATAACGCAAGCTCGTGGAGGTAAAGTCCATAAACGGAAGCTTGTTAAGAGGCATTTGCCAGTTGACATTGAGCGTCTGGTAGAACTCTGTCGGACGTCCGAGGGTGGATAATCCCGCTCTGATCGTATCGCGGTTGGCTTGTGTTTTTGGATCGCCGGGTAACTCGTCGATTCGGCTCATGGCTTGAGCATTGTAATCCACCTTCAAACCACGACTTAAATCGTAGGCGATATCGTACATACGCTTGGTGGTCAAAGCCTTATTGTAGGTAACTGGCAGCTTAATAGTTGGATCGAAAGTGTTACGCATCTGCATGGTCGCCATTTGACGCTTTACCTCGGTTCTAAGGGTCACCTTAGAAGGTAAATAATAGAAATTGAAATCTCTAATCAGAGCCAATTGTTTGTTGGTAACAAGAGTTTTAAATGGCTCGACAATTTTTGGACGGGTTTGGTAATTGTAGTTCAGCGAGGCCGTATGCATGAAGCGGTGATCGCGCACAATATTGATGTTGCGTTTCTCGCTCTCAGTGTAGGCATATGAGGTATTAAAGTTTGTGATGTTCAGAGGAGAATTAGCCCAAAAATTACCTTTAGACTTTCCGCCGCCTTCCATGCCGCCTTCCATGCCTTTAGGACCCATAGGCGCAGGTCTTCCCGCACCGCCTACAGCGCCGCCTTTTTCCTTGCGAACATTGGTGAAGTTGATGCTCTTGCGCATCTCGTATTCTTGTCCGGCAAAACGCAGGCTATCCCTTTCTGCTTGAGAATTCGTCTCTGCTAATGCCCTATTAAATTCGATATCCGGATCTAACGGATTGAACTGAGGCGATTTAAAATTCTCACTGAAACTAAAGAACATTGGTAGCTTAACACCTAATTCTGACGGCAACACCTTATCTAGATTTATGTTACTCTGAATACCGTAGGAGCGCTCAGTAAATTTGTTTCGTTCGTTGACGGTTTGATCAATGGAACCAAATCCGATGGTGCTCATCATACCCGTGACGTTCACATTGGCAAAATCCGCAAGTTTTGCACTAGCTGTCGCCGTTGCCGCCCAACCGCCACTATTGTCGAAGTCACTCAAACGCAATTCGTTCACCCAGATCTCGGCACACTTGTCGAGGCCATCATCTCCATCCGTTGCTGTGCGTTTTTTAGGGTTGCGAACACCAATTAAAAGTGTTCGAACGTTGCTGATATTTGGAGCTCCAACAACACTTAAAGTAGTCCCCTCAGGAGTAGTCACAGAATATTTATTCGTTAAACTCAGCGTAGGATCCGTTTCCATGGCTGCATTTCGGGCCAATTTCAAGGTCTTCAAATCCTCAAATACCAAATCAATATTATTGCCCGAAGGCCAGATATCTTCAGGTAAAACGGCTCCCCATTCCGTCACTTGCATCGGCACCTCGTACTCATAGTAGTTGCCGTTATAATCGGACCCTAGGCGAACAAAAATGCTCAAATCACCGTCCTGAAGATCGTCGAAATCGCCGCCGCTTTCCACGTGGACAAACATTTTCAGGCGTTTGTACATCCGCATATCAAAGTTGAAGTTGCGGAATACTGCGCGAGCATCGCCGTCCTTTAATCCGCAGACTTCGAGGGACATACTCTGCTCGTTTTGCTGGATGATTTGGGTACCCCCGTAGACTTGCTGACGCTCAATATCCGGTGGCAATACGTATGGGATAGGCACGCGTCCGCCATTTTCTTCTAGGTTGACGGCATTTACGTTGAAGTTGGTGCCGTCGTTTTCGTCTACAGGTACGTTTTCACGTATGTCGTCGAGTACGAATGGGAATCTGCGCCACTCGCCACGGACGAGTTCAAGTTTGGCGAAACGCAGAACGATCGGATCGTCAAATTCCGTGAGGAACATACGCATGAATCGGATCGAGCGGAAATCCGTGATGCCGCCCACTTTCTTTTGTGGTTGGAAGACCGGGATTTTGAATTGGATCCAGCGAGTTGGGCGCGTCATCCCGTTCGGCAAGGCATGGCTGTTCGTCTCGTAGATATCCGCCACGAAGTTTTTGCCCACCACTAAGTCTTCCGGACGCATGGACACGCGGTATTGGAAATAGCTTTCGGTCTTACTCAAGGTTTGGTCGCGGTTCGCATCCTCCTTATCTGGCACGTTGGTAGCCGAGGCCGGCGCACCGTTGATGGTCTCCGTGCCACTGTTGCCCTCTACCCCATTGAAATTATAGTAACGACGAAGGATGTCCGCCGAGGCATTGTCCAGTGAATCGCCGCGGTAGTACACGAAATTATCAGCATTTGGATCGCGGAAGGCACGCTGGTAGGCGGCTGTGTTTGTCCCGTAGGCTGTATTGATGCGTTGGAGGTAAGAGCTGCCACCTGTTGGTGACCAAATACGTTCTTCAGGATCCGTCAAGGCATCAAAACCCACGTCTTGCGCCTCGCGGGCTCCTGCGGTATTATCAAAGAATTCGGTGATCGGCTGAATTTCGCTCAACAAGCCCCACTGGGTAGAATCCATCCCGGATTTATCGCCGTCGGCCGGAATACCATTCTCGAAACTTTGACGTCCATCCTTTAGGACATCTTCCGAAACGCTACCGAGGTTGAAATACAGGTCCCCACCGTCAGGGGCATTGTCATTATCGTAGAATGGATCCATCACCCAGAATTGGATGAACTCAATATTTTGCTCCTCGAAATTGTTGATTTGGAGCGGACGCATAATTCCGGCCCAACGCGATGAAGGATCGACCAATTTTCCATCCGAATCAATCCCTTGACTAATGCCGGCCAAGCCTTCGACATCAAAGTTGTATGGGCCGCGCTCCGCTGGATAGTACGCCAAATCGAACATCGCCAGGTTGCGCGCCTCGTTTGTACTCAAGCTGTAATTTGGGAATACCTCTTTCACCAAGACCTCACGCATGCGCTGGTCCGAGGTGATTTCCGGGTCATTGCGAATATTATCCGGCACACTGGCCCCTCCCGTGTAAAGAGATGGATCAATAATATACCAGGCCAATTTCGCTCTGTTGTACCCATAGGCCAGGTCGTTGTTGAGCGAACTTTCCGGGAACAACCCGTCCTGCTTGGCAGGGGTCGAGGCCAAGTTCCAAGCGGTAAAACTGCGCAAGTCAATGGTGGTCTGCGAACTTTCGAAATCGTCTAGGTAGGTGGTTTCGGCACCTGTAATACGAATACCGCGAGGGGATCCTGGGATAAGGTGGGCGAATTCACCTTTAAATTGAAGTTGAGATTTTTCTTTCGTTTCAATGAACGGCAAGGCATCCACAAAGCGCGTGAGGTAAGGCGCCTCGTCGCTGTAGTTGGTATTCATCCCCCAAATGGTATTGGAGATGGGCTCATCGCCTATATTCACTTTCTGCGTCAGCGGTCTTTCCGTCAAGTGCAACCAAGTACCCCCAATGTTCAAATGCTCATTGACCTTGTGATCAATGTTGGTCCCATAGAACGTCTTGGTCTGAACGTTGAAGAGCGTGTTGTTTTCGAAGCTCACCTTGATGGGCGACCCCGAATTCAGTACTCCTTCATTGATAATGCGGACACGACCTAATGAGTAATCCACCGTGTAATCCTGATTTTCCGTCAGCGTTCGCCCGCCTGCCGTCACCGTCACCGATCCTTGCGGAATATTGAAGGCTCCAAGACTGATCTCCGAACCGCTCGCGCTCTTGTATTGCCCGCGCAGGATGAATTTGTTGAGCTGGGTTTGCTCCTGAGCTCGGAATCTAGTGCTGTCATACAACGCTTGATAGACATAGCGATCACGCGCTTTTTCTGTGTCCAATTTCTCATACAAGTTCGACCCAAATGGCTCCACCACCGGGAAGATGATGCGCCCGCGCTGCTGGTCAATGGTCGTCCCAGGCACAAAGTCGAAAATCCCATCCGGGAAGGGGTCGTTGTTCGTATTTAATCGGTCCAATTCCATTACTCCAATGAGCAACGTATCACTAAGATTTCCGTCCGGCAAGAATGGGATGGGCACCCCAGTTTCGTCGTTCATGTACAGAATGTCCATATAGAAATCCTCGCGGTCCAATTGGTACGCATTCAAGGCATAGATGTTCTTCATCATCAAGTCCCACGTCGGCATGCGCACATCCAAAACCGTACTCTTAAGGAGCTTCAGGATCAACGTTTTCGGCGGGGTCACCCCATCGTTCGAAAATTCCCCGACCTGGTAGGTGCGGCCCGCGGCGGTGTACTGAAAGGCGACGGCCAAGACCTCATCTTGATTCAAGGCTTGGTTTAGGGTGATGTAGCCCAATTGCGGATGCACATTGTATTGATTCGGCTCCAATTTGCGCGCATTGGCCAATTCTACATATTCCCGCGCCTCCAAAAATCCGGAGCTGCTCAAATCTTGATTCGCCGTAGCAATATCTCGCACCCCAGGTATATCAGATTCCAAAACCAAAGGATCCAACTTACTATTGGCGTTGTTTGGAAAGCCCTCCAAGTTCACATTCCCACCCGGGAAGATGCTCACCCCCGGCAAGCCCGCCGTATCATTTCTATAGGCATAGCGCTCGTCCGCCCCCAAATCCATGAAAGCCACAATATTTCGAAGGTTCTGCGTGGCACTGCGCTCGTTCGTGACCCAAACCTCAACTTTGGTAATCTGTACCGGCGAGGTGATGAGCGGCAGGTTTTCGAGGTATTCTTCGTAGTGTTCACGGAAGAATTGGCTCAAGAAGTAGTGACGGTTGGCCTCGTACTCATCGCCTTGGATATAGAACTCCGTCGTGGTTCCCCCACTCTGCACATTGATGCTCTGACTCTGGGAACGCTGCTCAGAGAACACAGTGGTGACCATGGTGTTTCCAAATTGGAATTGGCCCTTCAAACCAAATAAACTCTGCGCTCCTGTGATCAAACTGCTGTTGAGTGGCATGTTGATGTTTCCCATCTCCAGACGCTTGATGATATCGTCTTCCTCCCCTTCGAAGTCCAATTTCATTTTGTTATCAAAGGCGAACGTAGCTTCCGTATCGTAGTTGATCCCCAACTCTAATCGATCCCCAATTTTACCCTTTACATTCATCTGAATGCGCTGGCCAAAATCGAAGGCAAAGGTCTTTTGATTGCGAACAGGAATCCCTGGATTCTGAACGTATTGGTATTTACCTCCGAAGCGGATTTCTGCCATCCCCTGCGGACGAATTTCCACGATATCACTTCCAAAGACCTGACCCAAAGCCTCGTTGCCTGTCTGAATCTGCGGCACTAAGCCTGCGTTATCACGCGGACTATCGCCACTGGCGTTGTACAAAGCACTCTTGTTGCCAAAATAATCTTGCTCGCTTTGGCTGTACATGTACTGACGGTACTGATCCGTCGTCCATACCTCAGGAGTCATGAACAACACATCGCCATAACGTCTGTAGACTAGATAATTCCCTGTAATAGGATCGTAGATGATCTCGCGCTGGTAATTGGCCGGATCTGGTAAAGAAAGGCTGCCCGTACTCCCTGAAGAAGTCGTATCGTTAGCGTCTTGAGCAAACGAAGGCACCGCCCCCAACAATGCTGCGGCGAACCAAAAGAAATGTAATCGTTTACCCAAGGTGCGTTTCATTACAGCATTTGGAGTGCTTGACGGACCAATTCTTCCGTCGTCGCATTTGGATTCGTCTTGAGCAATTTGTTCAAGATGTTCTCAGTCTGCTTAGCGGTAATACCCAAGGTCGTCAATGCCGAATGAGCTTCCGCACGAGCGCCACCCGAAGCGGCCACCGCACCTTCACTAGCCACCGCTGTTTTCGCCACCTTATCTCTCAAATCAATCACGATACGCTGCGCCGTTTTAGCCCCAATGCCTTTGACCCCTTGAAGCGTGTGTGCATCCTCACTCATGATGGCTTGTTCCACCTCGTGTGGAGCCAAAGAGCTCAAGATTACGCGTGCCGTATTGGCCCCCACTCCACTAACGCTAATGAGTAATTCAAACAGTGCTTTCTCGCGCTGGGTACTAAACCCGAACAATTGCTGGGCATCCTCGCGAACTAGGTGGTAGGTATAGAGTAAACCATTGGACAATGGTTCAACATCTGCGTAGGTATTCAAAGAAATTTGCACATCGTACCCCACTCCGGCACAATCCACCACCACCTGAGTGGCGCTTTTCAGTACAAATTCTCCTTTGACATAATAGATCATAAAAGCTACTGGTCTTAATCTATTTCAAACGTAATTATGGGGCTTTTGGTATATCCCTAAACGAAAAAAAGCCGCGCACG
>Ga0255784_10002618_pt1 | contig 13985 bp, 5 predicted proteins | sample 101ome_14_FD_179982 | JGI IMG/M metagenome (GOLD analysis project Ga0255784, IMG submission 179982) | Coastal salt marsh microbial communities from the Groves Creek Marsh, Skidaway Island, Georgia - 101403AT metaG (version 2) | ecosystem: Environmental > Aquatic > Marine > Intertidal zone > Salt...
CCTCGATTTTATGTTTCGTGGACGAAATTAGCAGTAGTAGTAGAAGCGATGTCGACAACAACAACAACAGCAACAATAATAATAACGAAAACACGAAAGAAATCGTAGCTTTTATTAAGCTTGTCGAAGAAAACGATGTAGACGACGACGACGACGACGAAGAAGAAGAAAACAGACGCACGCGACGTATGGATGTTCTCTTGGCGATCGATTTGAACTGCGCGCCGTGGCTGCTGCTCTCGAACAACGCAGCGATGATGCCGAGCAGATTTGTATTTCTCGAGAAAGACGAAGACGCGTCGATTCCGTTATCCGCGACGGGTAAACGCGATTTTCACGCGTTTTACGAGCGATATCGAAATAAAGAACGATTCTATATCAACCTCGCTTCTTCTTCTTCTTCTTCTTCTTCCAATTCTGAACGAGACGAAGCCGCGAAGAACAAAGACGAGTTGGAAACGCTCGTGGCGAAATGTTGGGCGGACTCGCTGTCGTGCGGCATCAACTTTGAAAACATTAAGAAAAACGATTCTTTCGTGCGCATGGGCGGTAACTCCATGTCCGCACTCATCGCCTGTCGCAAAATAAGAGAGGCGATGAAAAAGAGGAGGAGCACTTTGCTCGAAAATAGTGTCGAGGACAAAGACGATCCAAACGAACCTGGGGTGAAGAAATCGGAAGCCGGGGCGCTGTTGGCGCCGGAAAATATCGACAACGACGAGGATAACATCGACAAGCGTCTATGCGGCGCATTTTTGGGCGTCGATGGCGAAGGACCACTCGCGCCGTGCGAACTTCTTCGCCGACCAGTGCTCGCGAGCTACTGCGCGTTCCTCCGGTTGGCGAATTTTGGTCTGAATTCGGAATCGGCATCACCGAAATTATCGACATCATCGTCTTCATCTTCCACCAAGGAAGAACAGATACACCCGGATGTGTTGGCTGCAAAAGCTGCCGTGTATCGGGCGTGTGCGAGAGGTACGGATGTGGCATTAATTCGCGTGCTAGTCGCGCCTTTTGCAAACAACGCAGAACTTCTTCGCGAGATTCTCGGAAATAAAAACGCGGCGAACGCGTCGACGAGCGAGATGAGAAGTGAAAACGACGATGAAAATCTTACCGCTTTACACGTCCTCACGTCTCGAGCAAACGTCAACGAAAAATATCTATCCGAAAAAAAGGTACTCCCACTTGTTGAACTTCTGGTTCTCGAGTTCAAAGCAAATGTGCTCGCGCAAACGCGAAGCGGGAAAACGACGCCGATTCACATCGCCGCCGCGAGAGGCTGTCCAAATATTTTGAAGATTTTGTATCGAGCGCTTGACTTCTTTGATCATCACGACGACGTCTCAAAGAAGAAGGCGAAGAAAAAAGAGCTTTTCTTCGTAAAAGACGTTGATGAGCAAACGTGTTTACATTTAGCTTCGAGATCAGGGAATAGCGAGGCGGTGAGAGCAGTCTTGGACATTTTGTTCGATGGCGACCACGACGATGATGATGACGAGGACGACGATAACAAAAAAATGCTGTCATTGTCGCTGAATATACTACGCGCCACGGACGCTTGGAACCGCACAGCGAGAGATTGGGCGTTTTTCCTGGGATTTAGCGACGTAATCGAGGTATTTTCATCGACGTCATCTCGCCCAGAAAACGACAACATTCTTCTTCCGGTGGAACGAGAGTTAATATCGCTCCCTTCCTCCTCCGAGCCGTCGTCGATACAGATGATATCGTCGAATAATCGAAAGATGGATGTTTCCTCTGAGTACTTAGACACGCTTCTCAAACACTTGAAAAAAGAAGATAAGACGGGCGGCGGTACGATAGAAAACCGAATTCGTGCGGCGTCTGGATTGCGAGACGCCTTGTGCGCCAACGCAAAGAACAGACAGACGGCGTTCGATAGAAACGTGGCGAAAGTTTTAACCGAAACGTTAGTTTCGTCAGTATCCGTAGCAAAAAACAAAACAGAAGACACGTTGGAGACGACACTTCTTCTCCACGTGATATTTTGCATTCGAAACGCGGCTGGATACGGTCCATCTCGAAAACAATTCCTCCAGCTCGACGCGCTTCGCGCTTTAGCTTCTGTGGTGAACGGAAGAAGAAAAGAAAAAGAAAAAGAAAAAGAAGAAGATAATATCTCTTGGCAAGCGTTGTCGGCGATGATTGTTCTTTGTCGAGCGAAAGAGACGAAAGAAGGTTTAATCGCATCGATGGAAATGTTGAAAGAGCTCGGGTACGGCGACGTGTGTCGACCTATTTTCGAGCGAACGCGTTTGAAGTTGAAAAACGCCACGAGAGACGAGATGTAATAAATAGACGAGAGGCATCGCAGCGCTCTGTGTATATATAGTAGAGGAAGCAACATTTACTGGTAGTAGTAATTCGTATTTAATAGGTAGTAATAATTGTATATAAACAGAGGTATATGTTGCTACGCGTTTCTTTGTTTTAACCGCATAGAATCATCATCGTAATAGTATATAACTTAATGAAGGATATTTCTTCTTCTGTCAATTTTAATGTAATCGTCCTTGTAACTTTTGGAAGCACGCTTGCGGGTCCGAGGCGCACTCTTGCGCTTCTTTGCCCAATTCTTCAGCCTTCGCCTTCAACGCGTCCGCCTCCTCTTGCACCTTTGCCGCCGCATCCTTGGCCGCGGAAGACGCGTCATTCTTGGCATCTTCCGCCGCCTTTTCGGCGTTTTGCTCCGCTTCCGTAGCTTTCGCTTCGGCGTCTTCAGCGTCCTTCTTCGTCTTGCCGACGAGCTTGTTCCAGCATTCCGGAATGTCAGAGAAGCACTCTTGGATATCGTCAGTAAAGCTACCACCCAAAACTGCCGTTTGCGACTTTCCTTGTAACTTTTGGAAGCACGCTTGCGGGTCCGAGGCGCACTCTTGCGCTTCTTTGCCCAATTCTTCAGCCTTCGCCTTCAACGCGTCCGCCTCCTCTTGCACCTTTGCCGCCGCATCCTTGGCCGCGGAAGACGCGTCATTCTTGGCATCTTCCGCCGCCTTTTCGGCGTTTTGCTCCGCTTCCGTAGCTTTCGCTTCGGCGTCTTCAGCGTCCTTCTTCGTCTTGCCGACGAGCTTGTTCCAGCATTCCGGAATGTCAGAGAAGCACTCTTGGATGTCTTCGGTAAAGCTGCCACCTAACAACGCAGCTTGCGGCGCTTCTGGTTTGCAGTTCTCCCAAGACGGGTTTGCGGAGCACTTATCAAACTTAGCTTGGGCAGCGTCCGCCGCATCTTGCGCCTTCGCAACCATATCGTCCGTGACGCCGGAGACGGAGTCCTTCGCTTGCTCAGCCATCAAGGCAACCTTGGCGGAGGCCGCCGCGGCGTCCGCCTTGGCGGCATCGACTAACGAGGACAAGCAAGCTTGCGCCTCAGACTGCGGGTCGCAGCTGGATGTAACCTTATCCGCCGCCGCTTTGGCTTCGGATTGGGCGGCATCGAACGCTTCTTGTTCCGCGTGGCAACCTAAGGAGAAGGTGTCTTTGACGTTTCCAAACATCTTTGAGAAGCACGCCGGCAAGTCCTCGAAGCAAGCTTTTGTCTTGTTTTCCGCGTCTTCGGCGTCACTCTTCGCTTTCTCGACAGATGCAGTCACGCACTCTTTCATCGCATCGGCATCGCCGACGCAGTGTTCAAACTGCGCGCTCGACGCCGTCGCGTCTTCTTGCACTTGTTTCGCCATCAAATCTGCTTTCGTTTGCAACGCTTCAACGTCGGCTTGCATCTTGGCTTGCATTTTTTCACCACACGCGGCGACATCGCCGATGCAGTTTTTCAATTCATCGCCCGCAGCGATAGCTTTCGCTTGCGCTTGAGCAACGACGTCTTCGCCTTCACCCAAAGAGAAAGTGTTCGTTACATCGGTGCCCACTTCAGAGAAGCACGATTGCAACGCGTCCACGGAAGCGGTGCACGATTGCAACTTCGCCCAGGAGGCTTCGGATTTCGCTTTCGCGGCTTCCACGTCATCAGCGATGCACTTCTTGACGGCATCAACGTCACCGACGCACTCTTGGAAGTGTTCAGAAGTCGCCGTGGTGCCTTCTTCGACTTGTTTCGCCATCAAAGCTGCTTTTGCTTGCGCCATTTTGGCGTCCGCCGTCATCTTCGCCTTCATCTTCTCACCGCACGAAGCGAGGTCACTGGCGCAGGCTTGTAACTCAGCACCGGTAGCTTCGGCGTCGGCTTTGAACTTAGCGACGTCCGCTTCCAACTCTGCGGAGGTTTTGGCCATCAAATCGTTGTCATCCGGTTTGTCATCGCAGCCGAGCAAACCAAAGGCGTTCTTAAAGCCAGACGTGGCTTTTGCGATGCACGCTTGACCGTCCGCGACGCAATCGTCGACGTCCTTCTTCGCCGCTTCGGCATCAGCTTTCGCTTCCGCAACCTTCTTGTTTGCGCAGTCGGCAATATCATCGGTGCAATCGGAAAACTCAGCCATGCCGGAGGTGACGCCGTTGGTCACCGCGGATTCCATCATTTCCCATTTGGCTTTCGCCATCGCCGCGTCCGCCTCCAACTTCGCCTTGGCTTTGGCTTCGGTGTCCGTAGCACAAGAAGCGATGTCAGACGCGCACGCTTGCCAGTCCTTACCGGCCGCATTGGCTTTCGCCTTCGCGTCTTCAAAGTCGCCTTGGATGTCTGCGATGAAATCTTCGGCGTCTTCGGTGCCCAGTTGAGACTTGACGCCCGGCGCCGTCAACGAGGAGATGCACGCCCCCGGATCAGCTTCTGTCAAACAGTTGAAGCAATCCGACGCGGATCCCGCGCACTTTTGCAAGTCTGAAGTCGTCTTTTCAACGTTCGCTTTCGCTTTCGCCGTCGCTTGCTCGTAGCACGTGAAGATGTCCGCCGCGCACTCTTGAATTTCCGCGCCCGTCTCCTTGGCGGCAGCTTCGACGTCTTGCGCAGCTTGCTCGGCGTCGTCTTGCGCTTTCTTTGCGCACGCGGCGACGTCACCGAGGCACTCTTCCACCGGTGAGGCTGCATCTTCCGCCGCTTTCTTCGCTTTGGCTTCCCACAATTGCGCCTTGACCTTCGCCAACGCCACATCTGCTTCCATCTTATCGACGGCTTTCGTCCAGCATTCCGACACATCGGAAGTGCACGCTTGCGCGTCCGCAGCCGCTTTCTCGGCTTCCGTTTGCGCTCTTGCCACGGCATCTTGCAACTCTTCAACCGAGTGCTTCGCCGCGTCCTGAACAGAGTTCGAGGCTTTCGTGGCGGCGGCGGTGACCGCGTTGCCGGCATCTTCGGCAGCGGTCTGCGCGTCGCCGGCGACGTCTTCCGACCCGAGTTCACCGACGTGCGCGGCAGATTTCAATTTATCCATCGCGTCCGCCATATCCGTCACGCCTTGCACCATCGAGTTAGCGTCTCGGCCCAAATCGGTCAAAGTATCCGCGAACTCGTCGATCTTTTCCGTGATGGACGCGCCGAATTCTTCCACGCAGTCGGATTTCTCCCTGCAGTCTTCCGCCTCGGTACGAATCTTTGCCGCTTCTGTTCGTTTAAAAGGAGAGAGAAAAAAGAGAAAGAGAATACCAGCCGTGAGTATATGCGTATTCGAAAATCACTACAAGAAAGAGAGGGCGTCGCGTCCCCGCCTCACTGTACTACAAAAAAACCCTAAACCCCCCAAAAGGGTGTTACAAAACCAAAGGAAACCCCGAAAATCGAATTTCCCTTTCGAGCTCGAATAAGACATCGCGGACGAAAAAAACGATTCGATCGAAGCGCGTCGAACGATAAATCGCTCGTCGCTCCGCGCTTTGAATGCCGTTTCGGTGCTTTTTTTTTCCATCGCCACGGCGCGTGAAAAGATTCGACGGGAAGAAGAAAATTTCTTTTCTTTGATCTCCACCCCAAGCGGCCCATTTTTATTCCCCAAACACCAACAAAAAGAAGAGAGAGAGAGAGAGAGAAGAAAAAAAAGGGTATTAAAACGCACCGGCTTTGGCATCGTCCAACGCGTCGCCAAGTCGTCTCACTTGGTTGTTCCTGCCAATCGCGAACGTGGTGTTCTTACTCGCGACGGCAAACACGCCGCCGGCGAGCAACGTCGCCGCGGCGATGCGCTTGAAATTCGACGGTGATTGGGAAGCTGAAGCGCTTTTGTTTTGTTTCAACAAAGGCGCATCTTCCGCGCTCGAAACGGTTCCGTACACCTTCATTTTTAGCTTCGAGATGATGCGTTTAATGAGAGAGAGGCTTTAAAGAGGTAGAATAGATGCTCCTTTTCAGTCCTTACGCGTTTAAACTTCTTCTTCTTCAAAAGCTTTTCAAAGTGTGAAGACGATGACGAGAGAGTTTTTCCCGCGGGTCGTTTTGAGTTTAGGGTTTTTAAATTTTTTGGGTGTTGTTGTTTTGTTGTGTGTGTCTTTGTGTTAAAAAACAACGCAGCAAATACGCGGGCGCTCGCAACTTTATTTATTACATGACCTGTTTTCTTCTCGTTCTCTCTCTCTCTCTCTCTCGTTCTCTCTGTTTCTTCATTCTCTGCGATTGATGAGAATAGTGATAATAATAATAATAATAGTAATCTCTGATGGGTGTTTGACTCTTTCCTTTTTCATTTTAAACTTGAGCGCGGGTTTGTAACAAAACGAGCTCTCTCGAGTCTCTCAAGACGCACCCTTCGATGTCTTGGGCTTTTCCGCCGTTGGCTCGCTCCACGTCGACGGCTAAATCGCAGAGTTTTTGCAACAATTCGTCTCGAAACTGTTGGTTCCAGATTAAATCGCACGAGCTGTACTCTGCCGGCTGAGAGTACGTTTCTGCGGTTGGAATGGAGTCGTATAAGCCGGCGCCGGCAAAGTCTTCTAAATCTTCGCCGTTGGAATCCGAGCGAGCGATGTAGGCGTTTTTGGGAGAATAATACGCCACCGGTTTCGACGGTTGCGACGTAATTTCCAACACTTGTTTCGTTTTTTTGTCCACGCGGAAACCTAACGCGCGCCCCGGGTCGTTTCCGACCAACGCTTCGCCTAAACCGACGCAGATTTCGCCGCACATGATATCGTCATCCTCGGTAGTAGAGGTGGGATCTTTCGAGTGCAAGACAAACGCAAACTCGGCGTCGCACAATTCCATGTTCAAAACTGCGACGGAAAGTTCAGTTTCTTTGATGCCAACCGCTAAACGAGAGTTGAACGCGCGTTCGGTCCATTTGGACGCCCAGACGCCACAAATGGACGCCCACAGGTCGTCCACGGAGACTTTCGACGACGACGACGACGACGTTTGTTCAATCGCCGCTTCCAACTCTTTCGCGAAATCGTCCGGCAACTCTAACCCCTCGCTTATGACTCTTCTTGCCATCGCTAACGCTTTTCTTCGTAATTCCACGTCGTTCGATTTCGCCGTAGCGGATGCAATTTTCACGCACGCGTCTAAATTCGCCTTCGTTTCCGGATCTTTCTTCAACGCCTTCTCAAACGCGCCAAACGGCAACGCGAAAGAAGCCGGGACAATAACGTTCGCTTTCTCGGCTACTTTTGCCGAGGCTGCTAACGATTGCGATTTTCCACCGACTACGCCGGCGGCGTAAGCGTCCGGGAAAACGACTAATTTTCTCGTCGCTTTCGTTTTCGGCACGGAGACGGATTTCTTCTTCTCGCCAGCGGACGAGGTTGTCGAAGTCGATAACAAAGTCTTCGCTTCGCTTTCTTCCACGTTCGTAAACTCAACGGAGTTACCGTCTACACTTTTCGCCACGGCAACGTACTTGAAATCTTGAGCAATTATTGCGTTCCAAATGTCGTCGTTTTGTACGGACGCAAGGAACGCGCCCGTGTTCCTCGCGCGAATCGCGACGTGCGACAACACATCCACCGGCGTCTTCGTAATGACGCACGAGACGCCTTTCGGGATATCCTCTAAACCGCCGAGCTTTTCGGAAAAGAAAACGACGGGTAATCCATCATCTTTGGTGGTAAAATCTTCGCCTTGCGCGTCTTCCAAATTTTGGAATATAACTTTACCCGCGCACTTTGCCAACGCGTCCGGAGATTCGCCGTTGCTGGAAACCAACCACGGCGACTTGTTTTTACACGCGTTTCGTGCGTCGTTGAACGCGGCGTTGGCCAAACCGGCGGCAACAAACAAAGCGTGACCTCGAACCATCTCTTCGCCAAAGTTCATCAAATACGCGTCTGAAACAGATCCTTTGGCGACCGAGGCGATGGCGTTGGCCGTTTTGTTCGAAACCGCGCACAAAGCGTCCATATCTTTCGCAATCGCGCACGTGACGTTATCCAAAGCAGCTTTCATCGTCAGCGCCCACGACTCGGACCATCTCGGGCCGCACTCTTCGCCTTGCGCGCGTCGCAAATAGTCCAACGATTTTTGCATGTTTTCAGATTCGCCAGTCAACGTGACGTTTTCAATCGCGAGCTCTAACAAAGACAACTTGGAATCTTGGTCCAATGACATGAAATCGATTTGTTCAACTTTCGTTCGAAAAAACTTCTCCAACGCGGCGTCGAGCATGACCACGTCGCGATCAGGTTCCCCGTCGTGTTTCCAATTGCCCTGCATGCACTTTCTGACCTCGACTATTTTCCCCGGGATCCAATGCGCGTCTCTGTTGCCGAGAATGTCCCAGACGCCGTTTCGAGCTTCGTCGGAAATTTTACCTTGCGCGAAGCCCATGGCCGTGTCGACGTCCGCACCCCCGTGCGTGGTTTTCAAAATCCATAAATAGTGCTTAAACGAGTCAATCATGTGCGGTAAGTGACAGGCTGGTCCCGTGATGCCATCGGTTCTCCATCCGGCTTTCATGCCGGCTAAATCTTCTCTGCTCAATCCTCCGTGTTCCCACAAGTGCGCCCAGAAATCGTCCCAGTTTCCGGTGTGTAAAAAGTGCAAATACGCTTCACAAATTTTGATGTCATCCGGCGTCGTGTTTGAGTGTAACTTTTGGTGCCACTGGGCGATGAACGGATCTTCGATGCCCGGTCGGTGGCCTTCTTTAATGCCGTGTTGTCTCATGATGTTCAAAATGCCCAAACGAATATCGTCGCCGTTCCCGCCACCTCTGGCGACGAACTGCATGGCCATTCTCGCGTACTGTCGAGAGGTCCCGTCCGGGTGTTTCGCCGCGACCGAGGCCAAGCGACTGGCGATGACTTTTTGCAAGTGCGCCATATCTTTCCCTTGGTAATTGTGTCCTTCGTACCACGGCAACTGTTTGGTGGAGGACAACCTCAACCACGCCAAGACGATGCCTAATCCTTTGTCGTTGCACTCTTTCGCGTCTTCTAACACGTCGTTCAAAAGGCATATGCGACTGAACAAGTTTCGGTTTTCGGAGCCTTCAAAGTCGCAGACTTTCTTCAACACCGCGGCGCTCGCCGGGTCGTCGCCAAAGACCGAAGTGGCGTCGTCGTCTCCGCCGGTACCAGACGACGACGGCGACGCTCTGACGACGAATTTCGGGTCTTGCGTCAGCGCCTTCACGTCCCCTTCTTCCGCGTGCAGCCACTCCTCGCCTCTCGTCAAAATCCCACAAATCTCCGTCACTTCTTTCACCTCCTCTTTCTTCGCCGTAAACTCCAACTTCCCCTCCGCGAACGGCGTCCGACTGGCGATCCCGTCTCCAAACTCGCTCGTATCTCGAGGTTTCAGCGCATCCGGCGCCATGACCCACGCGTTCGGATCTTCCGTCGTCGACGTTTTCGTCGCCCAGTGCAAAACCATATTGTCGTCGTTGCTGCCCGCCAAAGAAAAAGTCACCGAAATATGCATCTCCCCGCTCTCGATATCTCTAAACTCTCTCGAGTGCGTTTCGATCGACCCACCAAAACCACCAGGGACGTTGAACGACGCCGAGCGTTCGAAGAAAATCTCTTCTTCTTCTTCTTTGGAAGACGACGAAAATTTCTTCTGTCTCGCTTTGACCGTGACTTCGGATAAGTCGTTCTTCGTCGCGACGACGGCGACGGCAGCAGCAGCGTCGGTCTTCTTCCTTCTCGTCGTCGTCGTTTTCCTCTTCGTCGTCGATGTCGTCTTCTTCGAAATGGTCTCTTCTCCTTCTCCCGCGTCGTCGGGTGGTACACTTCTCGCCAAAAAAACGCTCCTCTTTTTACTCAAACTGCTCTTTTTGTGCGTCTGTCTCGAAAAAGGCGTTTTCGCGCCGAACGACGAGGCCGCAGGAGAACACGCAGACGACATTGTTTTGTGTATCTCTCTGAGGTTCGTTGTGAAGCATAAATGATTACTCGTTCCCGAGTCCATTGTTTTTATGTTTAGGGTTTTGTATTTTGTATTTTTAGGGTTTGAGAAAAAGCGCACCAAGACAACAAACAAACAAACAAAACAAAACAGCGGCTGCGCGCGCAATAATAAAAAAATGTGCAAGAGATGCCGACTCTTCTCTCTTCCTTCCTCTTCTTCTTCTCTTCTCGCGAAAGGGAGAGGAGGAGGAGGAGGCGGGGTCGTCTTTCTCTCTTCTTCTCGAAGAAGAGGATTGCTGCGCGAGAGTGAAGAAGAAGAGGAAAACCGGTGCCGTAAACAACAACAACGACGACGCAGAGAAGAAGAAGAAGATGAAACGATTTGGAAGAAGAGGAGAAAAGTTGCGGTCGTTCTCGGCGGCGGCGTCGCCGGGGCGAAGTGCGCGGAAGAGCTGCTTCGATTATCGTCGTCGAATGATCATCATCTTCTCGAGGTTGTTTTGATCGAACGGTCGGAAGTTTTGAAGCTTTTCCGTTGTCGTAAAGATGAAGATGAAGATGAAGAGTTTTTTGCGCTCGAGACGGTTGCGGTTGAAGATTTTACGACAAAGTCGTCGTCGCGGGTAGTAAAAAGCGGCGGCGGTCGATTGCGAGTGGTGCGAGGCGAAGCGATTAAAATTGATGGCGAGAAACAAACGGTTACCGTGAGAGTTAATGATGATGATGATGATGATGATGATAATAATAACAACAACAACAACACTCGAGAGATTGCGTTCGATCAGATTTGTTTCGCCGTAGGCGCGAGACCGAAACGGTTGCCGTCGTCGTCTCGTGATGATATCGTTAAATACGTGAGAGATACGGAGTCGGCGGAGGTTTTAGGCGACGCGTTGCGAAAGGCGTTCTTGAGGAGCAGGCGCGGAGGTACTCGCGCGGGCGGAGAAGATGGTGGGGATAATAATGAAGACGAAGAACGGAGCGTAGAGAAATCGATGACGAGAATAGTGGTTTCCGGGAACGGCGCGGTGGCGATGGAGATTGTCAACGCGTTGGACGAGTCGTTTTTACAAATGGTGATGTCATTCGTTAAAGCAGAGCTAGATGACTCATCTTCCGTGCGCGTCGTCGGCGATGGTGGTTCGAATCGCCATCTTCATCACCAAAAGAGAAGAAGAACAGAAACAACCGAGACAGAAGTCGTCGAGGGAGGCGTAAAAATGAATAAGGATAACAACATGAAGAAAAAGATGAAAACGATGATAGAAGCGTTGAAGCGAATGCAAGTCGTGTGGGTTGTGAAACACGAAGCCATTGGAGACGCGTTGTTCGATCGCGACGCGAGCGCGTTCTTATTGGAGCACAGACGGGCGAGACGAGAAGCGGCGAGACGGAAAATTCTTGGCGAAATAGTTGCGCACGAGAGGAGAAACGCCAACAATTATAGAAATGACGATGAATATATCCAAAGTAATGAAGAAGCAAACGCTCCAAAGAAAAACGGTACGACGAAGCAATTCACGTTCGATGAGAAGATTTCTTATCCCCGACGTCGCGGCGCGTTTGGCGCGACGGTGTGCGCCAAGACGTCCTCGGCTGGGCCCGATTGGTTCAAACGCATCAACCAGGCTTTGCTTTTTGACGACATTTCGGATGATGAAGATTGTAAAAAGAGTAGCGCACGCGTAGAAGAAAAAGAAGAAGAAAGAAAAGACAACGTCGACGATTGCAACAAGGAAGACGACCGCGAGAACGTCGAAGAGAAAGAAAACGAACGTGGAAGAGGGGGCGCGTATTTAACATCAGTGGTGAACGCCCTGTTCGAGGTCGACTGGTTATCGATCGAAGCAAACTGCGAAATCAAAGATGTCGTCCCTTTTGTCGAAAAGAGTGGATATAAAACCGCCACCGTGCGTTTGTCGAATAACAAAACAGTCTCCGACGTCCTCGTGGTTGCCGCGTGCATCGGTGTAGAACCAAATGGAGGCGATTTGTTCGGAGACGAAGCTACCGCGAGGGAGACGTTTGGATTCGTACGCGGTGACGATGCGGCGGCGAACTCACCTCCCTCTTCCAAAGGAAACGATGGTGACAACACCATGTTCATCACCGATGGCCTGCGCGTCACGGAGACGTTTGAGCTCGAGCTACCGAACAAACCAAACGTTTTCTTCGCAGCGGGAGACTGCGCGCTCTGCGAACGGCGAAACGAGGACAAATCGACAAACTGGTTCCAAATGCGTTCGTGGTCGCAAGCCGCGCAAAGCGGTGCGCAGTGCGCACGATCGATGTTACAAGTCGACGGCTACGAATACGGATTAGGTTTCAATTTTGAGCTGTTCACGCACTCGACGACGTTTTTCGGTTTAAAAGTCATCTTGTTGGGAAGCTTCAATTTGCAAAAATTTCTTCCAGAGGCGGACGAGAAGGACGTGAGAATACTCTCGCGAAAATTTATCGACGACGGTAGTAGTAACAGTAGTAGTAGTAGCATTGAAGATGCTAAGAAAAACAACAGCGAGGAAAAAGGAGAAGATTATTTTACTTCCTTATGCTCGAATTCAACGTTCATTCGGGTCGTCACGTACAAAGGCAAAGTCGTGGGCGCCGTTCTCGTCGGCGAAACAAACTTGGAAGAAACGTTCGAGAACTTGATCCAAGACAAAATCGACGTCTCGCACCTCGAGAACGACCTGTTAGACCCAGACGTGGACATAGAAGACTATTTCGATTAGCTTGTAGATGCAATGTATATTATGAGAGATTAAGTGTATTATTACGGTAGTAGTAAGTAAGCGTTGTGTGAAACTGTATTTGACTCTCTTCTACAAAATGGCTACGTGATAAAAATCTCAAACTAAAAAAAGAACTCTAGTGCGGTTTCGGCACGAACCCGTCCACCGCGAAATTCCTCGTCGCCGCCGGTATCTTCACCCTAATGCCATCAATATCCTCCTTCGCTATAATTTGACACCCCAACCGACTCGTCTCGGTTAATCCAAACGCTAAATCGAGCATGTCGTTTTCGTCGTCGCACGCCTCTGGAAGTTTATCGAACACCGCCTGGTCCTCGACGATGACGTGACACGTCGAGCACGCCAGAGACCCTTCGCACGCGCCTTTTCGTTCATCGAGCGGTCGAGAAGAACAAGAAATGTAGAAGTAAAAGAGAAGAATACAGAATGGTCAGCGCACGAAGCGAAGCAAAACGAAACAGAAAAAGCCACGTCCCTTTTTCAAGATTATTCTTCATCGAGCGGGACGCGCCGAGCGAGCGAACCGAGCGCGCGAAAGCGCGCGCGAGAGACGAAAGAGAGAAAGAGAAGAACGCGAGCACAAACACCCCCTCTCTCTCTCTCTCTCTCTCTCTCTCTCTTCGCATCGAGAAAACAAAAGAACAAAAATTCTACCTTCGAGTTCGACGTCGTTTTCGTGCGCCGCTTCCATTAAACTTTCGCCGACTTTCGCCTTCACGGTTATTTCCTCCCCCGTTTTCTCCGTAAACGTCACCGCTATTGTTTTTACATCATCGTCTTCCTTTCCATCTTTGTGCTCTTTGTGCTCAAGAACCACGCGAGAGGCAGTCGCGATGGACGACGAAGAAGGAACAACACGCCTTGCTCCTGCCACCGTTCCTGCTCTCGTCGCTCGCTTTGTTTGAAAAAGACGACGACTCGTCTCCGATAAAAACGAAGAAGAAGATGCCGCCGACGACGTGGAGGCTGAACAACTTTCCATCGCAAATGCGAGTCGAGAGAGATTTCGCAAACAACAACGCGTCGTTCTCG